>Ga0136600_1000919_pt1 | contig 14620 bp, 12 predicted proteins | sample AntRauMFilla2698_FD_104634 | JGI IMG/M metagenome (GOLD analysis project Ga0136600, IMG submission 104634) | Saline lake microbial communities from Rauer Islands, Antarctica - Metagenome Filla 2 #698 | ecosystem: Environmental > Aquatic > Non-marine Saline and Alkaline > Saline | place...
ACGCAGACCTTGAACGTGGGCCGCGACCCGGAAGCGCTTTTGCCCTATACGGCGGATAAGGGCCATTTTGACGTTTGTTTTGAATGCTCTGCCGCGGCCCCTGCCATCGCCGGGGCCATCGCGGCGACCCGTCCGCGGGGGCGGATCGTGCAGGTCGGTGTGGCGGGCAACGTGCCGGTGCCCATCAACGCGCTGGTGGGCAAGGAGATCACCTTTCAGGGCACGCACCGCTTCCATCCGGAATTTGCGCAGGCCGTGGCGATGATCGCGTCGGGCCGGATCGACGTGGCCCCCATTGTGACGGCCACGCTTCCGCTTGATCGCGCGGTGGAGGCGTTTGCTGCCGCGGCGGATCGCAAATCAGCGGTGAAGGTGCAGCTGATCTTTGACGGGCTGGAGGATGCCGGGGCTTGAGATCTGTCTGTGCCAAGAAACATTACAAGAAAAGGTGAAATGATGGTGGGTGATGACGGGCTCGAACCGCCGACATCTTCGGTGTAAACGAAGCGCTCTACCAACTGAGCTAATCACCCGCGACCGCTGGTTTAGCCAAAGCGGCGGCGCGGCGCAAGACGTGCCGCAGGGTTGACCGCCGGCATCATGTGCCCGCTAATTCATCTGCTGATCGTTTTTGCGTCATGATTCCTGTTGCAGTGGCGATGCCCCCTTGCGCGACCTGCCCGGATTGGATTGAAATCTCAGGCGTAAAGTTCCGAAAGGACGGCGTGGTGTGATGTTCGACCTGATCGTGAAAGGCGCTACCCTGCCGGATGGGCGCACGGCGCAGGACATCGCCGTGCGCGATGGCGTCATTGCGGATATTGCGCCCGGCATCAGCGCGGAGGCGGGCCAGACGCTCGACGCCACCGGCCTGCTGGTCAGCCCGCCCTTTGTCGATCCGCATTTCCATATGGATGCCACGCTGTCGCTGGGCATGCCGCGCATGAACGTGTCGGGCACGCTTTTGGAAGGCATCGGCCTGTGGGGCGAATTGAAACCGATCCTGACGCTGGACGGGCTGGTGGACCGGGCGCTGCGCTATTGTGATCTGGCGGTGTCGCGCGGGATCGGTGCGATCCGCAGCCATGTGGATGTGTCGGATCCGCGCCTGTTGACGGCCGAAGCGATGATCGCCGTGCGCGCCGCGGTGAAGCCCTATCTTGATCTGCAACTGGTCGCGTTCCCGCAGGATGGCTATTTCCGCAGCCCCGGTGCGGTGGATCTGATGGCGCGGGCGTTGGATATGGGGCTGGATGTGGTGGGTGGCATCCCGCATTTTGAACGGACCATGGCCGACGGGACCGCCTCGGTTGAGGCTTTGTGCCGGATCGCCGCCGACCGGGGCCTGCCGGTGGACCTGCATTGCGACGAAAGCGATGACCCGCTGTCGCGCCACGTGGAAACGCTTGCCGCGCAGACGATGCGCTTCGGGTTGCAGGGCCGGGCGGCGGGGTCGCACCTGACATCGATGCATTCGATGGACACCTACTATGTCTCAAAGCTGATCCCGCTGATGGCCGAGGCTGATCTGCAAGTGATCGCCAACCCGCTGATCAACATCACGTTGCAGGGGCGGCACGACACCTACCCCAAACGGCGCGGCCAGACCCGTGTGCCGGAACTGATGGCGGCGGGGCTGAACGTGGCGTTCGGGCATGATTGCGTCATGGACCCGTGGTATTCCATGGGGTCGGGCGACATGCTTGAGGTCGCGTCGATGGGCCTGCATGTGGGCCAGATGACCTCGCGCGACGGGATCAGGGCGTGTTTCGACGCGGTGACGGTGAACGCCGCGCGCGCCATCGGGCTGGAGGGCTACGGCCTGAGGCCCGGCAACCGCGCCGATTTCATCGTGTTGCAAGCCGCCGACCCGATTGAGGCGATCCGCCTGCGCGCCACCCGCCTGCATGTGGTGCGCGCCGGGCGCGTGATCGCCCGGACACCCGCGCAGCACACACAGCTTGATTTGCCGGGCCGCCCCGTGATGGTGGACCCGGCCGCCTACGCCCCTGCATCAGATTGACCTGAAACCGAAAAGGAAACGCCATGTCCCGATTTATACGCCCCAGCCGCCGCACGCTTTTGAAAGGGGCTGCCGCCACCACGCTGGCGCTGGCCGCCCCGCCCGTGATCGGGCAGGCGAAATTCCGTGTGGCGGCGATCCATGCGTCGCCGGTTGAGAACGCGTGGAATTCGCGCCTGCATGCCGCGATGCTGAAAGCCGCCGAAGAAGGCACCATCGAATACGAATTCGCCGAAGGCGTGGCAGCCACCGATTACGGCCGTGCGGCGCGCGAATATGCGCTGAGCCAGGTCGATCTGATCGTCGGCGAAGCCTACGCGGTGGAACGCGAGATCCGCGAGATTGCCGCCGATTACGACAATGTGAGCTTTCTGATGGGATCAAGCGGGGAGCCGCAGGGCGACAATTTCGGCACGTTCGGCACCTGGAACCACGAAGCCGCGTATCTGGCCGGGATGCTGGCCGCCCCCATGAGCGAAACCGGCATTTTCGGCGCCGTGGGCGCGATCCCGATCCCTGAGGTCAACCTGTTGATCAACGGCTTCCGCGCGGGCGTCGATGTGATGCGCCCCGATGCCACGCACCTGATCGGGTTCATCGGCACCTTCTTCGACCCGCCCAAGGCGCGCGAGGCGGGTCTGGCACAGATCGATGCGGGGGCCGATATCCTGTTCGGGGAACGGATCGGCACGGCGGATGCCGCCAAGGAACGCGGGATCAAGGCCATCGGATCGCTGATCGATTACACGCCGCGCTATCCCGAAACGGTCTTTGCCAACGCGATCTGGAATTTCGACCCGCTGCTGAAAGCGGCGATCCGGCACCGGGAGACCAACTTCGGCAATGGCCGGGACTACACGCCCTATTGCCTGATGAAGAGGGGCGGCAACGAGCTTGTGTTCACGCGGGAAATGGTGGTGGAAGACATGCTTTGGCAGATGGAAGACACGCAAGCCATGCTCAAGGCGGGCACGATGGAAATTCCGGCTGATTTCTCGGAACCGACCTGACCCCTGTCCGGCATTCAGGGGCGCGCATCCGGGCGCCCCTGTCCCGGACCGCATGCGGTCACGGGGGCGCGCCATGACGGCTGAGCCGATCCTGCTGCTTGACCGGATCACCAAACGCTTCGGGGCGATCACGGCGAATGAGGACGTGACCGTCAGCCTGGCGCAGGGCGAAGTTCTGGCGCTTCTGGGTGAAAACGGGGCAGGCAAGACGACGTTGATGAACATTCTGTTCGGGCATTACGTGCCCGACAGCGGGTCGGTGCGCGTGGCCGGGCGCGCGCTGCGCCTTGGCGTGCCGCGCGATGCCATCGATGCGGGTGTGGGCATGGTGCACCAGCATTTCACGCTCGCGCCCAATCTGACCGTTCTGGAAAACGTCATGACGGGCACGGAGCGGCTTTCGGCATGGCGGTCGGGGGCGGCCGCGGCGCGGTCGCGGCTGGCGAAGCTGGCTGAACGGTTCGGGCTGGTGGTGGACCCGGATGCGCGGGTCAGCGACCTGTCCGTGGGCCAGCAGCAGCGGGTTGAGATCCTCAAGGCGCTTTACAACAATGCCCGTATCCTGATCCTGGATGAACCCACAGCCGTGCTGACCCGGGGCGAGGCCGAACGGCTGTTCGATACGCTGCGGGGCATGGCAGGCCAGGGGCTTTCCATCATCTTCATCTCGCACAAGCTGCACGAGGTCATGGCCGGGGCGGACCGGGTGATCGTACTGCGCGGCGGCAGGGTCAGCGCGGAACGGCGCACGGCTGACACAAACCAGGCGGAACTGGCGGAACTGATGGTGGGGCGGCGGGTGCAACGCCCGGTGCGCGCGGCCCGGCCGGTGGGCGAGGTGCTGATCGAAGCGCGCGCGGCGGATGTGCCGATGCCGGGGGGCGTGCCGTTGCGCGCGGTGGATTTCACCCTGCGCGCGGCCGAAGTGCTGGGCATCATCGGGGTATCCGGCAACGGCCAGACGACGCTGGCGCATCTGCTGAGCGGGCTTGCGCGGCCCAAGGCCGGGCAGGTGAGCATTCTGGGGCGCGATGCGGCGGGCCTGGATGCGCGCGCGATGGTGGGTCTTGGCGTTGGCCGGATCCCCGAGGATCGCAATACCGAAGGCGCCGTGGGCGATTTCCCGCTGTGGCAGAACGCGGTTCTGGAACGGCTGGGGGATCCCCGTTTCGCCCGGCGCGGGCTGGTGCGGCGCGGGGCGGCGCGGGCGTTTTGCGCCGATGTGGCGCGGCGGTTCGATCTGCGCGGTGGTGGACCGGAGACACAGACGCGGCGGCTGTCGGGGGGCAACATGCAAAAGCTGATCCTGGGGCGGAACCTCGCGGATGCGCCGCGGGTCCTGATCGCGGCGCAGCCCACGCGCGGGCTGGACGAAGGCGCGATTGCGGCGGTGCACGCAGCGCTTCTGGCGGCGGCGGAGGCGGGCACCGGGGTCGTGCTGATTTCCGAAGATCTGGATGAGGTGATCGCCTTGGCCGACCGCGCGCAGGCCATCGTGGGCGGGCGGCTGTCGCCGCCGGTTGAGGCGGACAGGCTGGACGCGACGCGGCTGGGGCTGATGATGGCGGGCAGCTGGGAAGGGTTGGCGGATGCGGTTTGAACGGCGCGAACGCGCCCCTGCGGTGCTGGTGGTGCTCGCCCCGGTCGTGGCGGTGGTGGTCGCGCTGATCCTGGCCGGGGGGCTGATCGCTCTGTCCGGCGCGCCGGTGTTTGAGGCATATGGGCGCATCGCCATCGGCGCGTTCGGATCGAAACTGGCGATCACGGAAACCCTGACGCGGGCGACGCCGCTGATCCTGACGGGGCTGGCCGCCGCGGTCGCGTTTCGCGCGCAGGTCTGGAATATCGGGGCCGAAGGGCAGCTTTACGCAGGCGCGCTGGCTGTGGCGTGGTTTGGCGCTGCGAACCCGCTGGGCCTGCCGCCCGGCCTGTTGATCCCCGCGCTGATGGCGGCGGGGGCAGTGGCGGGGATGATCCTGCTGGTGGTGCCCGTAGCGCTGCGGCTGCGGTTTGGCGTGGATGAGGTCGTGACCACGCTTCTGGGCAATTTTATCGTGCTTTTGTTCGTGTCGCTGGCGGTTGAGGGGTTCCTGAAGGACCCGATGGCCTTTGGCTGGCCGCAATCGGTGCCCATCGTCCCCGAGGCGTCGCTGCCCCGCATCGTGGACCGGTCGCGCCTGCATCTGGGGCTGGTGATTGCCGCCGGGCTGGCCGTGGCGGTGTTTTTCATCAACCGGGTGACGGTCTTCGGGATGCAGTCGCGTGCGGCGGGCCTGAACCCTGCCGCCGCGCGCTTTGCCGGTGTGCCGATCTCCGGCACGCTGATCCGGGTGGCGTGCCTTTCGGGCGGGTTGGCCGGGCTTGCGGGCGCTGTTGAGGTGCTGGGGGTGAAGGGGTTCGTGACCACGGATCTGTCGCCGGGTTTTGGCTATTCGGGCATCATCGTGGCGATGCTGGCCGCCCTCAACCCCCTGGGCGTGGTGGCCGCGGCGCTGTTCGTGGCGGCGATGTTCGTGGGTGCAGACGGCATGAGCCGCACCATGGGCGTGCCCAGCTTCATCGCCGATGTGACCGTGTCGCTGTCCCTGTTGACGATGCTGGTGGCGCTGTTTTTCACGACCTACCGGGTGCGCCGATGACCGAGATGATCGACCTTCTGTTCACCGTGGGCCTGTGGTCGTCGGCGCTGCGGATCGCCACGCCGCTGATCTTTGGCACGCTGGGGGCGTTGCTGTGCGAACGCGCGGGTGTGCTGAACCTTGGCATCGAAGGGATCATGACGTTCGGGGCGATGGCCGGGTGGTTGGCGGTGTGGGGCGGCGCGGATCTGTGGACAGGCATGGCCGTGGCAGCCCTGACAGGGGCGGTGTTCGGGGCGTTGCATGCCGGGCTGACGGTGAGCTTGGGTCTGTCGCAGCATGTGACGGGCCTGGGGATCACGCTTCTGGCGTCTTCGTTGTCCTACTACATCTTCCGGCTGGCGGTGGCGGTGCAGGGCACCCCGCCCACGGTTGAGCCATTCGCGCCGCTGGCCATCCCGGGGCTCAGCGATCTTCCCGTCATCGGGCCCGCGCTGTTCACGCAGACAGCGCCGACATACCTCGCCATCGGGTTCGCGGGCGTGCTGGCCTACGGGCTGTTTCGCACGCCGCTGGGCCTTGCGATCCGCATGACCGGCGAAAACCCCCACGCGGCAGAGGCGCAGGGGCTGAACCCGATCCGCATCCGGTATGGTGCGGTGATGGCGGGATCAGCGTTGATGGCGATGGGCGGCGCGTTCCTGACGCTGGCCGCGTTCAACAGCTTTTTCCCGACGATGGTGCAGGGGCGCGGCTGGGTCTGCATCGCTTTGGTGGTGTTTTCAACCTGGCGGCCGGGCCGGGCGCTGTTCGGGGCGCTGCTGTTCGCGTTCTTCGATGCGTATCAGCTGCGCCTGCAAACAGTGTTCGGCAGTGCGGTGCCCTATCAGTTGTTCCTGATGCTGCCCTACGTGCTGTCCATCGTGGCGCTGGTGGCGATGTCGCGCCGCGCACGGGTGCCGCAAGCGTTGATGAAGCCCTACCGGCGCGGGGAGCGGTGAGGCCTGTCGCGCTGACGTCAGATCAGCAGGCAGGCAGCAACCTGCCGATGAGCGCTTTTCGGTGACGTGCTTCGGACCCTGCTGCCTCTCGCCGCGCCCGAACGCGGGTTTCGATAAGCCTTGGCGCAGATAAAACGCAAAGCGCTTCAGACATCGAGCGTGTTGGCCCGTTCCCATTCGGTGAAATGCGCCGCGTAGGACAGCCATTCGGCATGCTTGATCTTCAGGAACGCAGCCGAGAACTCATCACCCATCGCCGCCTTGAATGCAGCATTGGCATCCAGCGCGCGCAACGCATCCAGCAGGTTCAGCGGCAGGCGGGGCGCATCGGTCACCAGATGACCGTCGGCATACATGTCGTTGTCGCGGCGCGGGCCGGGGTCGGCCTTTTGCGCCAGACCGTCAAGGCCCGCGGCGATGATGGCGGCTTGCAGCAGATAGGGGTTGGCGGCCCCGTCCGGCAGGCGCAGCTCAAACCGGCCCGGCCCCGGCACGCGCACCATGTGGGTGCGGTTGTTGCCTGTCCAGGTGACGGTGTTGGGCGCCCATGTGGCCCCTGACATGGTTACTGCCGCGTTGATCCGTTTATAGCTGTTCACGGTGGGGTTGGTGATGGCGCACATGGCGGTGGCATGGTCCATGATCCCGCCCAGAAAATGCCGCCCCTGCGCGGACAGGCCCAGATCCGCGCCCGGATCCTCGAACGCGTTGGCGGTGCCTGCCGTATCCCAGACCGACACATGCGCGTGGCAGCCGTTGCCGGTCAGCGCGGCGATGGGTTTGGGCATGAACGTGGCGCGCAGGCCGTGGGCTTCGGCCACCGATTTGACCATGAACTTGAAGAACGAATGGCGGTCGGCGGTGACCAGCGCGTCGGCGAAATCCCAGTTCATTTCGAACTGGCCGTTCGCGTCTTCGTGGTCGTTCTGGTAGGGGCCCCAGTCCAATGCCAGCATATTATCGCAGATCTCCGCGATCACATCATAACGGCGCATCACGGCCTGCTGGTCATAGCAGGGCTTTTCCGCCACGTCCTGTGGATCTGAAATCGCGCGCCCGTCGGGGTTCAGCAGGAAAAATTCCGCCTCCACGCCCGTTTTGACCCGCAGGCCCTTTTCTGCGGCCAGCCGCACCTGACGGCGCAGCACGTTGCGCGGGGCCTGATCCACCGGTGCGCCGTCCATCACCGGGTCGGCGGGCAGCCATGCGACATCGCGTTTCCACGGCAGCTGGATCACCGCATCCGCATCCGGCACGGCCAGCATATCCGGGTGCGCGGGCGTCAGATCCAGGCATGTGGCGAAGCCCGCAAACCCCGCACCGTCCGCCTGCATCCCGGCGATGGCCTGCGCGGGCACCAGTTTGGCGCGTTGCCCCCCCGCCAGATCGGTGAACGAGATCATGAAATAGCGGATGTCGTGTTCGGCGGCATAGGCCGCAAGGTCCAGCGTCATCGTCGTCCTTTCGGTCAGTATCCGCCCCGGCCGGGGATCCAGTCGGTGCCCGCAAGCGGTACGCCGGCCATGGCTGCGGCCTCAACGGTCAGCGCGCACAGATCTTCAGGCTCAAGGTTGTGCACGTGGCTTTTGCCGCAGGCGCGCGCGATGGTCTGCGCCTCAAGCGTCAGCACGTTCAGGTAATTGCGCAGCCGCCGCCCCGCCGCCACCGGGTCAAGCCGCACGGCAAGTTCCGGGTCCTGCGTGGTGATGCCCGCCGGGTCGCGGCCTTCGTGCCAGGCGTCATAGGCGCCCGCCGTGGTGCCAAGCGCCTGGTAGTCCGCCTCATGGCGCGGATCGTTGTCGCCAAGGGCGATCAGCGCGGCGGACCCGATGCTGACCGCATCCGCGCCAAGGGCCAGCGCCTTGGCCACATCGGCCCCGCTGCGGATCCCGCCCGACACGATCAGCTGCACCTTCCGGTGCATCCCCATTTCCTGCAGCGCGCGCACGGCGGGGCGGATGCACGCCAGCGTCGGCTGGCCCACATGTTCGATGAACACGTTTTGCGTGGCTGCCGTGCCGCCCTGCATCCCGTCCAGTACAACCACATCCGCGCCCGCCTTCACCGCCAGCGTGGTGTCGTAATAGGGCCGCGCGCCGCCGATCTTCACATAGATCGGCTTTTGCCAGCCGGTGATTTCGCGTAGCTCAAGGATCTTGATCTCAAGATCATCCGGCCCGGTCCAGTCCGGGTGGCGGCAGGCCGACCGTTGGTCGATCCCCTGCGGCAGATCGCGCATACCGGCCACGCGTTCGTTGATCTTCTGGCCCAGCAGCATGCCGCCGCCGCCGGGTTTGGCGCCTTGGCCCACGACAATCTCGATGGCATCGGCGCGGCGCAGATCGTTCGGGTTCATCCCGTAGCGGGACGGCAGATACTGGTAGACCAGCGTTTGCGAATGGCCGCGTTCCTCTTCGGTCATGCCGCCGTCGCCCGTGGTGGTTGAGGTGCCCGCGAGCGTCGCCCCGCGCCCCAACGCCTCTTTCGCCTGACCGGAAAGCGCGCCGAAGCTCATGCCCGCGATGGTGATCGGGATCTTCAGCGCGATGGGTTTCGATGCGAACCGCGCGCCCAGCGTCACCTCCGTGCCGCAGCGTTCGCGGTAGCCTTCCAGTGGGTAGCGCGAGATCGACGCGCCCAGAAACAGCAGATCGTCGAAATGCGGCAGGGCGCGTTTGGCGCCGCCGCCGCGGATGTCATAGATGCCCGTGGCCGCGGCGCGCCGGATTTCCGCGTTCACCTCTGGGGTGAATGTCGCGCTGTAACGCGGCGCGGGGCGGGGCGGGTTGTCGGGGCGGGGCGGATTGGTGGGGCGGTTTGCGGGATCGTCTTTCATGGGGCCTCAATACGCCTGCGCGTTGTCGATATCGAAATGATACAGCGTCCGGGCCGACCCGTAGCGGCGAAAGCTGGCCGGGTCAGCCTCGACGCCGGCACGGCCCAGAAGGGCTGCGAGCGTTTCCAGATGTTCCGGGCGCATTTCCTTTTCGACGCAATCGGTGCCGAGCGACGCCACCGATCCGCGCACGAACAGGCGCGCCTCATACAGGCTGTCGCCCAACGCATCGCCCGCGCAGCCCAGCACGACCAGATTGCCCTTTTGCCCCATGAAGGCGGACATATGGCCGATATTGCCCTGCACCACGATGTCGATCCCCTTCATCGAAATCCCGCAGCGCGACGCCGCATTGCCGCGCACCACCAGCAACCCGCCATGCCCGGTGGCACCCGCGTACTGGCTGGCGTCGCCTTCGACCACGACCATGCCCGACATCATGTTTTCCGCGACCCCCGGCCCGGCAGAGCCTGCGACCCGCACGGTCGCGTGCTGGTTCATGCCCGCGCAGTAATACCCGGTGGATCCGTTGATCCGCACTGCGATGGGCGCATCCAGCCCCACGGCCAGCGCATGGCTGCCGCGCGGGTTCAGCACGTCGAATTCCGCGTTGCTTTGGGTCCCGTTCAGGCTTTGCAGTTGGGCGTTCACGGCGCGCAGGTCGCTGTGGGCCAGATCAAGTGCGGTCATGCGGCACGTTCCCAGAAATACACTTTGGCCGGTTCTGGTTCCCACACGCGCGCGGCGTCGATCCCCGGCAGGTCCACCAGGGCGCGGTATTCGGACCCGAACGCCACGTAGCGATCTGTTTCGGCCATCACGGCGGGTTTGCAGGCGATGGGATCGCGCAGCACGCCAAAGCCGTTTTCGGTGCCCACGACGAAGGTGTAAAAGCCATCGAGATCGCGCAGACCGGCCTCAAGGGCTGCGCCCAGATTGTCGCCGCCCTGCATCCGGTGGGTCAGGTAGGCGGCGGCCACTTCGCTGTCATTGTCCGTCTCGAAGGTCATGCCGTAATGGCGCAACCTGCGGCGCCAGTCGTTGTGGTTCGACAGCGACCCGTTATGCACCAGGCACTGGTCGCGCCCGGTGGAAAACGGGTGCGCGCCCAGCGTCGTGACGGCGGATTCGGTGGCCATGCGGGTGTGCCCGATGCCGTGCGTGCCTGCCATGCCGGCGATGCCGAACGTGTCGGCCACGGCGCGCGGCAGGCCGGTTTCCTTGAAGATCGTGATGCGCGCGCCGTGGCTCATCACCCTCACGGTCAGGAATTCCGCCCGGATCACGGCCAGCGTGTCGTCGGCCCTGTCCGGGTCCAGCGTCAGCACCGCGTGGCTGGCCGTGCCGACCAGTGCCGCATCGGGCAGGCGTGCGGCCAGCGCCGGGAAATCCTGCGCCGGGTCTGGGGATTGCACGGTGATGCGGTAGGGGCCGCTGCCCTCGCGGCCATAGATGGCGATGCCCGCACTGTCCGGGCCGCGATCCGTCATCGTCACCAGCATGGCGGTCAGCATCGCGCCCAGGTCTGGTTCCAGCGCGCTGTCTTTCAGGAACACCCCAACAATACCGCACATGCACCACATCCCTTTACACCAAAACACCCGCCCCGATGCGGAGGCTAAAGCAAGTCGCGTTCAATTGAATTCAGCAGGCTGTCCAAACGCATTTGCAACCGCAAACGCTGCCTCGGGCAGCCTGTTGAATGATTGAATCCGGTCAGACGCGACATGCTCTAGAAGAATTCGCAGGCGTGGAAAAGGGCAATCCGCACGGGGGCTGTCAGGCGGGCTGCCGGTGCGCGATGATCGACAGATACCGCGCGGGGCCGGCGATCAGATCTTCCGGCCAATGCGGCGCATCGCCATCGAACAGCAACGTGTCGCCGGGGCGCAGGTGGAACCCGCTATCGCCATGGCGATAGCGCAATTCGCCTGCGAGCATGTACAAAAGCTCCAGCCCGCGATGCTGGTTTGTGCCGGGGGGTTCCGGAATCCGCGCCAGCGTGATTTCGCGCGGCGCCATCACGACTCCGCTGCCATTCGGGCCCAGCTGAGCCAGCGATATCATGCGCAGGCCGGCCTCCAGCGCCTGCTGTGGTCCTGTCGGTGCCGTTCCCGCAGGCATGTGCACAGCTTCGCGGCGTTCCTCAAAGCGACGGAAGAACGATGTGACGGGCACCTGCAGCGCGCTTGCCAGAGTTTGCAACGTTGTCAGCGACGCAGAGATGTTGCCGTTTTCGATTTTCGACACCATCCCCATCGACAGGCCCGTTGCATTTGCAAGGTCCGAGACGGTCTTTTGGCTTTGTTGGCGAAAGGCCCGGACTTCCAGTCCGATGCACACTTCAAGGTCCATGGCGGTCCTGTCACGGAATTTTTGGGGCTTTGACATTGCCGCTTTGTCTTTTGTTTTCAATGTATCTCTCATGACTGAACATTTCACATGGTCTGGTTACCATAGGGCAAGACAAACGTGCCCACCAGCACATTTGTGACTTTACGCACATAAGGCGTCGGTTCGCGAAACCGTCTCTGCTACCGGGTCGTCCCGGCGGCGTGCGCGTGGCCTTGGGGTCCACTCGTCCAGGGCGCGCGCCCCCGCCGACCCAGGCATCGGTGCGCGCATTTTTCCATGGCACCGGGCGACGGGCCGTGGCACAGGATACATGCGTTCCGGAGGCGGTCATGGACTATTCAGGGTTCAAGGTGATTTACGACGCGTTGACGAAGTACCGCTTCGTCAAGCCCGCGTGGCGCGACGCCCAACCGCAGCCCGACTATGACACCATCATCATCGGCGGTGGCGGGCACGGGCTTGCCACGGCGCATTACCTGGCCTCGCGCTATGGCGGGCAGCGGATTGCGGTGCTTGAAAAGGGCTGGATCGGTGGCGGCAATGTGGGGCGCAACACCACGATCATCCGGTCGAACTATCTGCTGGATGGTAACCAGCCGTTCTACGAGATGTCGCTGAAGCTTTGGGAAGGGCTGGAACAGGACCTGAACTACAACGCGATGGTCAGCCAGCGCGGCGTGCTGAACCTGTACCACAGCGATGCGCAGCGCGATGCCTACCGCCTGCGCGGCAACGCCATGCTGATGCACGGCGCGGATGCCGAATTGCTGGACCGCGACGGCGTGCGGCGGCTGTACCCGTTCCTTGATTTCGACACGGCGCGCTTTCCGATCAAGGGCGGGTTGCTGCAGCGCCGGGGCGGCACGGTGCGCCACGATGCCGTGGCCTGGGGCTATGCGCGCGCCGCCGACAGGCGCGGCGTGGACATCATCCAGAACTGCGAAGTGACCGGCCTGCGGATCGAGGCCGGGCGCATCACCGGCGTGGATACCACCCGCGGGCCCATCGGGGCACGCAAGGTCGGCGTGGCGGTGGCCGGGCATACCAGCCGCGTGATGGCCATGGCCGGCCTGCGGATGCCCATTGAAAGCCATGTGCTGCAGGCTTTCGTGTCCGAAGGGCTGAAGCCCGTTCTGCCGGGGGTGATCACCTTCGGGGCCGGGCATTTCTATGTCAGCCAGTCCGACAAGGGCGGGCTGGTCTTCGGTGGCGATATCGACGGCTACAATTCATACGCCCAACGCGGCAACCTGCCGGTGGTCGAGGACGTGTGCGAAGGCGGCATGGCGTTGATGCCGATGATCGGGCGGGCGCGGATGCTGCGCATGTGGGGCGGGATCATGGACATGACGATGGACGGCTCGCCCATCATCGACCGCACGCCGGTCGAAGGCCTCTATCTGAACGGCGGCTGGTGCTATGGCGGGTTCAAGGCGACGCCGGCATCGGGGCTGGCCTTTGCGCATCTTCTGGCCACGGACGCCCCGCACGACACCGCGCGCGCCTACCGGCTGGACCGGTTCCGGACCGGGCACATGATCGACGAAAAAGGCATGGGCGCGCAGCCCAACCTGCATTGAGGGTGCCGCAATGATGATCCCCCACCCGTTGCTGGGCCTGCGCGACGCGCGCGAATTCACGTATCTGGGCGATGCCGCCGTGATCGACCGGCCCGACGGGATGGCCGAAGGCGCGGGCGACGCGTTCCACGATTACCTCTACCTGCGCGACAACCCGGCAGGTCCGCACCGGGAATTGTGGTACCACGAACAGGGCGACCGCAGCTGGCTGGTGGTCACGCGCGACACGGTCACGCATGAAATATTGCACGTCGACCTGGCGCGTGACGTGGCGCTGGCGCGGTGGCGCGGCGCATGAGCGTATCGGAATTTCTGCCGACAGCGTCGGGGGCCGACCGCACCGCACCGCAGGCGGCTGCCCAGCCAAACCGTGTCAGCGGCGGGCTGGTGGACCGGGCCCGGACCATCGCATTCACCTTTGACGGAAAACGCTATCACGGGCACCCCGGTGACACGCTCGCCTCGGCGCTGATGGCGAATGACGTGGCGCTTCTGGGGCGCAGTTTCAAATACCACCGGCCGCGGGGGCTGATCGCCGCCGGGTCCGAGGAACCCAACGCGCTTGTGACGCTTGGGCAGGGGGTGGACCAGACGCCCAACACCCGCGCCACGATGGTGGAGCTTGCCGCGGGTCTGTCGGCGCACAGCCAGAACCGCTGGCCATCGCTGCGGTTCGATGCGCTGGCGGTGAACGACCTGCTCGCGCCGGTGCTGTCGGCGGGGTTCTATTACAAGACCTTCATGTGGCCCGCCGCGTTCTGGGAAAAGCTGTACGAGCCGCTGATCCGCCGTGCGGCGGGGCTGGGCCGGCTTGCCACGTCTGCGACAGCGGACATCAGCGACCGCGGCGATCTGCACTGCGATGTGCTGGTCGTGGGCGCGGGGCCTGCCGGGCTGATGGCCGCGCTGACCGCCGGGCGCGCCGGGGTGCGGGTGATCCTGGCGGATGAGGATTTTGCCCCGGGGGGCCGGCTGAACGCGGAATGGGCCGTGATCGACGATGCCCCGGCGACGGGTTGGGTCCGCGCGGCGCTGGCGGAACTGGCATCGCTGCGCAACGTCCGGGTCATGGCGCGCACCACGGTCTTCGGCGCGTTCGACCACGGCACCTACGGCGCGTTGGAACTGGCGGCACCGGGCGGGCCGCCGGATGCGCCGCGCCAGACCTTTTGGCGCGTGCAGGCGCGGGCCTGCGTGCTGTGCGCGGGGGCCACGGAACGGCCCATCGCGTTTTCG
>Ga0136600_1000921_pt1 | contig 14616 bp, 14 predicted proteins | sample AntRauMFilla2698_FD_104634 | JGI IMG/M metagenome (GOLD analysis project Ga0136600, IMG submission 104634) | Saline lake microbial communities from Rauer Islands, Antarctica - Metagenome Filla 2 #698 | ecosystem: Environmental > Aquatic > Non-marine Saline and Alkaline > Saline | place...
AATTAAAGATCCTTATGGAGAACTAAACTCTAGAGTTATTGCTCCAAAAGATGGTATGGTTATTGGGATAAACAATTGCCCTGTAGTAAATAAGGGTGATGCTCTCATTCATTTTGCATATAACAAATAATTATAAAGTAAGACATTGGAAATAGATTTATTATTTACGGCAATTAAAGATTCTGACTGGAAATCTGTCTCAGAAAGTGGAAGATTTGAACCGGAATCTGTAGAAGAAAAAGGACGGGTTAAGTGCTTTACAGGTGATCAAGCTCAAAGTATTATTAACCATTATTTTGACAAGGAAGATGTTGTTTTACTGGTGGTGTTAGATCCATTGAGGATTCAAACTCCCATAAAACACATTCAGGAAGATGGCTTTAAATTTGTTGCTGTTCAGGGAGCTGTTACTATTGATGCTATTATTGATAAGATTAAATTAAACGCAGATAAAAAAGGCAAATTCTCTCTGAACGTTAAACACTTCGATTGACCAAAAGCCTACATATTGCTTTATAATCAACTGTGCATCAAATTCATTTAGAGCAGCTTCATTTTTCAAATCAAAGGAAAGTCAGATATCTCAAATTTTTGGGAATGCCGAGTTTGTATATGTTCAAAAAGATGACTCCATTGTTGATATTGCATGCGAAAAGGCAAAAGAATTTTCTCACATTATTGCCTGCGGCGGTGATGGAACTGTTAACCGGGTAGCTAATGGTATTATAGGTACTGAGACTATTTTAGGAGTATTACCTCTTGGGAGCGGAAATGATTTTGCTCAAAGCATTGGCTTAAAAAAGCAGTTTCAGGAAAACTTATCGATTCTTAAAAAAGGAAAAACCCGTTCTACCGATGTTATAGAAATTGAGAATGGATATTATGTTAATACTTTCGGAGTTGGTGTTGATGGCTTGACAAATTTCTATGCATCTAAGTCGAGCTTTAGAAAAGGGGCACTTAAATATTTTTCAGGTGGATTGATTGCACTTTTCAAATCAACCCCATTTAAGGCCAGTTTAAGCATAGATGGAAACCAGTTAGACCTGCAGAACAAATGTTGGATGATAGCGGTAGCAAATGGGAAGTCTGAAGGAGGGAGGTACAAAATTTCTCCTGAATCCCTGAACTATGATGGTAAAGTTGAAGTAATAGTTGTTAAAGCTGTACCACGTGTAAGACTGATATTAGCCTTTCTGAAACTATCCTTTGGTTTTAAATTTGATGATGCGCTTGTAGATCGATATTGCCTTCAAAAAAGCTGTACGATTAAAACAGATACTCTTCTTAAATGCCATGCCGATGGCGAGCAAGTTTCACCAGGAACGGTGATTAATTTTAAATTACTTAAAGCTGATCTTTCCGTTATTGTTGGTTGAACAACTACTGATAAAACCTTCATTAAATCTTCACAGATTCTGAGTACCCTCAAGTAACTTCTAACAGTTAAGGAGGAAAAAATGAGAGGTCCGGTAAAATTAATCGATAGAAAAAATGATTTAAAAAGAGGTTACTTCATCCGCATGGAAATTGGAGTAATTGCTTCCTTGCTTATTTTCATAGCCGCAGTTAAAATAGACATAAGGGCTCAAGATAAAGGTGAAGGAATCTCCATTGATAGACAGGAAGAAGTATTCATGGAGGAAATTGTCCAAACCAAGCAAGAAATTAAGGCTCCGCCGCCTCCAAGACCGGTAGTTCCAGTTGCGGTTCCAAATGATGAAGTCATCGAAGATGAAGTTATTGATTTGGATGCTGAGCTTGATTTAGATGCTTTTGCAATGGAATTACCACCACCGCCGCCAAGGCAAATTGAAGAAGATACTGAAGAACAGATCTTCGTTATTGTAGAACAAATGCCGGAATTAGTTGGAGGTTTGGCAGCCGTTCAAAAGCACATTACTTACCCGCCAATGGCAATAAGAGCCGGTATTGAAGGGAAAGTCATCGTGCAGTTCCTAATCGATAAAGAAGGAAATGTAAGAGACCCGTTTGTGATTCGAGGAATTGGAGGCGGTTGCGATGAGGAAGCTCTTAAGGCTGTATCAAAAGTGAAGTTTATTCCCGGTAGACAAAGAGGAAAGCCTGTAGTGGTAAAATATAGCTTACCCGTTTCATTTAGACTCGAAGCTGAAAGCTAAAACAGGCATATACTTTAAATTATTAGAACTCAGGATTCCGTTGGAGTAAGTGATTCAATGGTATTCTTGAGTTCTTCAAATCCAACAGGCTTTATAAGATATTCTACATAGTTGGTAGCTTTTGCTCGTTCCCGATTTAAAGGATCTGAATTACCGGTAATATAGATAACCGGAGTCTCTATCGACTTTTGACGCAGTGCAATCATAGCGTCGATACCATCAACGTCATCTTCAAGCATTATGTCCATCAGGACCAAATCAGGGTTTAAGGCTTCAATCTTTTCAATAGCATCCTGACCTTTAGTAATAACCTCAAGTACATCGTAATCTAATCGCTGTATCATCTTGGATAAAAGCAACGATAGTACTTTGTCGTCTTCAACAATAATAATTTTCATAGGAGCAAAGATAAGCTATTTATACTTAACTGATATATTAATTTTGAACAATATAGAGCTTTAAGGATAAGATTTATAATCCCTAAACAGATGGTTAGACTAGTTTAAAATGTGATCTTAGCTTAAGAAGCGTAATTAAATCGGTTCTAATGTTCATGGTTAGATATTGTTATTTGATTAACCTTAAGCAAGCAGAATATTTTTAATAGGTGTATAATTATCCTATAATTTATATTATGTAAAGTCGGGGTAATATATAAACATACTCTTACCTTCTATACTTCATTCTAATTATGTATTGATTAGCACTAAGCTTGACCAGGCTGCACTATTAATTTAGAGATCAGCCAGTACTTCCTGGACTTTAGATAAGTTCGGCATTTTGCCGGAGTCTTCAAGAATTTCAGAGTGAACTATTCCTCCCTGTCGGTCAATAACAAATACAGATCTTTTTGCTACGCCCTTCATTCCGAAATAATCTTCATATAAAACTCCATACATCTCACTTACTTTCTTGTTGAAGTCACTTAGAAGCTTAAAATTCAAGTTGTTTGCTTCCTTGAATGCTTTAAGGGTAAAAAAGCTGTCTATACTGATCCCAAATACTTCAGCATCAAGAGATTCATAAATCTTGAGATTATCACGGGTTGAACACAATTCCTTTGTACAAACTCCGCTAAAAGCTAAAGGGAAAAACAAAAGAACCACATTCTTTTCTCCTTTGTAGCTATCTAAGGATACATCTTCGTTTTTGGTGTCTTTAAGTGTGAAATTTTGTGCTTTATCCATGAATGAAAATATCTTTTAGTTTTTATACTCTTCGCTATGGATAAATCTAATCGTTGCAAAAAGAATTCCCACACAGAGTAAAATTTCTGAAACCCACACTAATTCAACACTGGTTGATCGATTGAAGACAAGCCAGTAACTAAGGTATGATGTTGCCACACAGCTAATTCCGATGATGTAATACCTTCTATTTCTTTTTTTAGCCTGTTTAAGGGCAAATACAAGAACGGTGACTATCAATGCACCCCCTTGATAAATGGCATTAATAAGGTCTTTAATTACAATAGAATCAATTATTAACGGAAAGAAAAGAAAGCTTACAAAAGGTAAAGCGGTAAGATAGACCGGGAATCGGGCAAAAACGGGCTTTGATTCTCTGATTAGAACCAGTAGTCCACTTATATATATAGTGACGGATACCAGTTTGCCCCATTGGAATAGATTAAATGGAGTTTGAAACTGAAAAAGATCAAACAAGTATGGGATTGTGATTAAAAAAGCGGCTAAGCTGAAATAAAGTTCTAAAAGCGATCTGCGCTTAATAAATAGCCGGATTAATAATACGAATACAGTTCCAAAAGAAAGAGAAACAACAAGGTCTGTCCATTTAGCCGGGTCCATTAGCTTTCCGGATTTCGGCTTTCAAGCTCTCTTTGCATCTGTTTACTCTGCTGATACGTCATTACCAGATCGGCTATTTCTTTAAGAGTACTTCGCTCGTTTCGAACCATTTGGTTGGCAAATTCAAACAAACTGATTGTGTGCCTTCCCTTAGTAATCTCTCTCTCCCAATCAATTACCTGAATATTCTTAATGAGATTTAAGAGTGCTACGCGGTGTTTTGAAATTTTATAGAGAAGCTTTTGAATGTCTTTGGCAAGATCATCATCTTTTTCAAAGGTTTCTTCAGGCTCCACGTATGCATTTAGATTAATTGGCCGTGCACTTTTGAAGGCATCTTCAATAACCTTGCGATAGTAATTTTGCTGAGCATGATCTAAGAACATGAGAATCTCTGCAATAGAGCGGCCTTCAGGAGGTGCTTCGGCATATGGTACAGAGTCAATCACATACTTGAGAGCTTCAGCTTCATGCTCAAGGTAAGCAACGTCTTCAATAAGAGTATCAATCTGGCTTTGTTTTATATCCATCTTCAAAGACTAATTATGTAGACCAGCTTGATGATGCCGGGGTTGAATCATTTTTTTCTTGCTGCTCAATCATATCAACCAAAGACAATCCTGTATTCCAGTCTTTGTCCCTGTCTCTTACAGAGTGAATATTATTCTCTTCCTGAAAATCCCAAAAAGAACCAAATTGCTGATTCCTGTATTTCTTGAGGTATTCAAGACGCTCTTCAACGTCTTCTTTGGGAACCAATAAACGTTCCTTATCGTAAATGGCATCTTCTCTTGATTCGAATACGATATCGTAATCTTTACTCATTACAATCGCTTCTTCAGGACAAACTTCCTCACAATATCCACAGTAAATACAACGGAGCATATTAATCTCGAAGAAATCAGGATACCTCTCCTTCTCATCTTCTGTCTCTTTAGCTTGCATGCTTATTGCAAGTGGCGGACATGCTCGTGCACATAAACCGCAAGCAACACATCGCTCTTTGTTATGATCTTCAACCAAAACAGGACGACCACGAAAAATTGCGGGGGGATCCCACTTCTCTTCCGGGTAATTCAGCGTGAAAGTTGGCTGAAACATCTGCTTAAAGGAATACCACATTCCTTTGAATATCTCAGGTAAATACAAGCTTTCAAGAAAGTTAAGCTTTCGCTCGTTCTTGTAGTTATCACTTAATGCGTTTACTGAAGGTTTTTCTAGATTCTTAGCCATTCAATTCGAATCGGTTTCAAGTAGTAATTAGCACTCAAAAATAAACCATTGTTGGGTTAGCATCAAAGTTATTTCTGAGCTTTTCTATTTTATTTTTGGCGGAAAACCATGGTAATCGGAACGCCTACAAATCCAAAACGTTCCCGAATTTTATTTTCAATATATCTGCGGTAGTTCGGCGGCAGATCATGCGGACTGTTCATAAAGAACTTAAAGACCGGTGGATTGCTCTTAACCTGGGTTGCATAGGTGATTTTAAGCTGACGTCCCCTTTTCATTGGGAGAGGTTTTTCGCCTAACATCTTATCGATGAAGTCATTGAAGTCGGATGTACTTATTTCCTTATTCCGTTCTGCAATCACATGATCAGCCAAATCAATGACTTTATGTATCCGGGTTTTATTCATTGCAGAAATCGTCACTATCGGCACATAACCGAGTTGAGGAACCGACGTGTAGATGTATTCTTCAAAGTCCCTGACCGTATTCGTGTCTTTCTCAGGTACAAGGTCCCATTTGTTAAGTACAATGATCAGTCCTTTATTAAATTTTTCTGCTTCCCGAATAACCCGCTTATCCTGAGCATCAAAACCCTGCATAGCATCAACTAAAAGAATGGCAATGTCACATTCACGGATTGCTCGATCTGTACGGATGGTACTGTAGAATTCAATATTCTCTTTTACTTTAGTTCGCTTACGAAGTCCGGCTGTATCAACTAATAGGTAATCCTTGCCATTATAGTTAAGGTTACTGTCAATAGAGTCCCGGGTAGTTCCCGCTATATCGGTAACAATAGCTCGCTCATCATCTAACAAAGCATTAAAAAGGCTGCTTTTTCCAACATTTGGGCGACCAACAAAAGCCAATTTTGGAACATCACTTTCCGGTTCGGGTTCTGTTTCTTCGGGAAGTAATTCGACAAGTTTGTCTAATAATTCACCTGTCCCTGTACCATTTATAGAGCTGACCGGAAACAGATGTTCAAAGCCAAGCTCGTAGAATTCGGTGGAATTAAATCGACGCTCTTCATTGTCAGCTTTATTACTCACTAACAAAACCGGCTTTTCCTGATGACGAAGTAATTCAGCTACGGATTTATCGAGTGTATTTACCCCATCTGTTACATCAACAACAAAAAGGATGACATCTGATTCTTCAAGCGCGATGTGAACCTGTTCGCGGATTCCAACCACCATCACATTCATTTCATTAGGAAGATAGCCTCCCGTATCAATTACGGTGAAGTCTCTCCCATTCCAAAAAGTCTCGCCATAGTGGCGATCACGGGTCACTCCGTACTCATCGTGCACGATAGCTTTGCGTTTTCCGATGAGTCGATTAAATAAGGTGGATTTACCAACGTTAGGGCGTCCTACAATAGAAACTACTGGAAGCATTTTAAGTCTTAGATTCTTAGATTCAACAAGCAATAAAGGTACGCATTATTCAGCACTTAATTATACTATGCTTCAAAGCTTTTATGACAACTTCGGATTCTTCGGCGCTTTGTTCCTCGCCTTCTTTCTATTCATCTTTTTTATTTTTTGGATGGCAGGAATCGCGGGTATCACATTACCATATGATGGTGGTCGGAAAAAAGGCAGTACCTGGCAGGTAGTGCTTGCAATCTTGTTCCCTCCTTACCCCGTTGTATGGCTTATTGTTGATATGTATCTGCAGCGAAAGTACATGAAAGAAGGCGATTAATTTTTTAAAATGGAATCGTTGCTTTAACTCGGTAATAAAGATCACCCGTAGTGTTAGTAAATAACTTTTCAGTAGGCTGTGCAAATCCTATTGCATGTGTCAGCGGCAATCCAAAAAATGAGAGCTGATTCTTAAATTCTGCACCCGAGCCCCATCTAAATATGGATCCGGTTTCCCCGGTTGCTGATCTTGCCTCCCAAATCATTCCGACATCAGAAATAAACGAAAGGGTAACACCTCTAAAACTGATGAGCCCTAGCAACTCAGTTTCAAGAGACGGAATTAAGGGAATTCGGTATTCCAAACTTCCAAATGCAACCTGATCTCCGGCTACAAATTCTTTAAAGCCGCGAACCCGACTATTATTACCAAAGAATTGAAAAGGTACATTGCCGGGTAAATCAATATCAATGTTATCATACCTTGAAAAGCCAATGTATTGCTGCGGAAGTGCGTTGCCCCATTGTGACTGAACCCTGCCTTCTAGTAAAATTCGATGTAACCCCATACCCGGTAACACTGAGTAAGCGTGAATATCTGTTGTAATCGAACTGATATCTGAGTTGAGGACTTTTTCAGAAGCCTTGAGGCTGATTTTAAGCCCTGTTCCATCTAGTGGATGGAGTTGATTATCTTTCCAGGGACGCTGCTTCTTTATTTGCCAGCTTATCTGTAGGTCACTTACATCTGCAGATTGAGGAATGGCCACATTCGGATTTCCTAAAAACCGACTCACTCCATAAGGTTCTGTTGAATAGTACCTTAGTTTTGCAGAAAATTGACTGGATTGATAAGGAGCAGAGAAGAGATCAAGTGGCCAGGTCGCGGATACATCCCCACCTATATATTCCTCCAGTAAAAAATCATCTCCATAAAATTGTCCGTTTTCAGGAAGTCTATAAAGGGAAAATGCGATGGTTGGGTATAATTGGTTATTTATATAGCTGAATCCTCCGTAAGATTCATTCATGAAATCTGGAATGGAAATCCAGCCTCCGGCACTAATTGTGTGTTTACCCAGCGGTTCTGTCCAATTCGTTGTTGCAAACAATCCCCAATCTTGAGAATCAGAGAAATAAGGAAACCCAAAGGAAGCGACATGAGTAAGGTTTTTTAGGGACTTATAATCATATCTATCTGAAATTAAATCAGGATTAGGTTCAATTTTAGATTCAATTTCATTTGGAGGGGCATGTGTTCTCCAGCTAGCGTAGGTTTCAGGAAGTTGAACCTGAGGATTAAAAACCTTTCGACCAGCAGGTACCAGATAAATCTGATCCTGATTCTTAGACTCAGAGGCTCCAACTACTATATGCTCGGTGTTGGTTGAATCATCACCGGCTAGCCATCCGAATACTTCACCGCCTGTAAATAAATTAGTGAAACGTGATTCTACGCCCGATTCAAAATCATAAATAAAGATGTTTGGAACATCATCTCGCAAGGAAATATAGGCGATTTTATTACCGTCAGGACTTAGGATAGCTTTTCGATTATCTATCCCTCCAGGGTCAATGACTGTTTCTTCTCCGGTTTCGGCATTAATAAGCACCAAATTCCGGTCACCGTTTTGGCTGAATTTATGTATGAGCCAGCTTTGCTGAGATTCAACCCAAAGCGGCCAAAGGACCTGTATATCATCACTATAATTTGTTACTCGGGTTTCCTGCTCTGTTTCTAAATTCAGGGTAAATAGATTGCCTGTACCATTTTCATTAACGATATAAGCTATTTGATTACCGTTTTGTCCGGCAACCGGGAATTTTGCCCTTCTATTAAAAGTGATCTGCTTTTCACGTTCTTCTTTTATATTATATAGGAACACTTCATTCACTAAAGATGAATTCTTTCCTCTAACCAATCTGGAGTACAATAGGTCTGTTTCATTTCTCCAGCTTAAGTCATTATTTATAGATCCTTCACTTATAAGCTGTGTGCTTTTTGTGGAATCTAAAGTTATTAGGTGGAGTCTCTTAACCGGCCTTGACATGGATGTTAGAGATAAAACGGCTGCTACACTGTCATTTGGGCTTATGGAAGCATCGTAATAGAACAGTCCGGGGAATCCTAGTTTTTCTGCGTTTAGAGAATCAGTGCGTTCCATTTGTCCCGCAAGAGTGTTGTAATACACATTTTTGTGCTTTCGCCAATCATCATAAAACTTGCTGTAGCCACCTTCTATGGTTTCTTCAAAAGCGGTTCCAAAATCATGGTACTCAAAAAATCCCCAGAATTTTTCTCTATGAGACAGTAGGTCCGCTAGAGTTGAATCTCCATGTTGTTCAGCAAAATAGCGAAGTTGTGCATTCCCTAAAGCATATCGTAATCTTCCATCTTCTATAGACTGCCCTGAGGCGTAGTTCAGGTTGTCATCAAATATGGCCTTTCTAAGCCAACGGTCGCCTCTTTGGGAGTCCCACTTTTCCGTCTCATATTGAGCCAGTCCTTCGGTCCAAAAGCTCGGAAGTGGGTTTGCGATGGCATACTGAAGTAATCCCAGTGGAGATTTTACGGCTTCAAAATGAAAAATATGAGCCAGTTCATGCGCAACAACCTTCCGGAGCCACTTCTCCTGCCCTGTCCAGATTTCGCTATAGTCGTTCAGGTTGACCCAGATATCAGTGTAGGCACTATTAAAAGGCACCGCAAAGCCATTATTGATCTCGTCTTCATCCGAAAGGTAAATCCTGATTTTATAATCGAATATAACCTCAAGGTTTTTTGACAAAGCTTGATAGGTCTCTTCTGCAATTGGTGCTGCTTTATCTTCAATCCCCATTAATCGTTCAGGAAACATGATCTTAAAATGCTCAGTTTCAGCAACTTGCCACTCTAATTCCGGATGATTTCGCCCATTAGAAGAATTAAACCCTTGAGCGTTTAAAAGCTGTGAAGAAAGGAAAAGTGTAAATATAAGAGAGACGTATTTTAGCAATGCTTTCTACCAATTTTTGATTAGCGTACAAAAAAGGAAATTAATCACTCAATTGCTGTTTATTTCCCTCAGAAAGCTGATTTTGTTCCTCTTCTACCAGCTTCCACTCTTCTACAAATTTGGTATTCATCTCTTTTAGGAATCGTGAAGGTTGGGTAAAATAATCTCCATAGGCAGATTGAGCCAAAACGGGATAACTAAAGTAGAGCATATCTTTAGCCCGAGTCGCTGCCACGTATAATAGTCTTAACTCTTCATCCAGTTGTTCTTCATCTTCCACAGAATATGCAGAAGGAATAATACCATCCAGGCATTGTATGATAAATACATGTTTCCATTCCAATCCTTTTGCAGAATGAATGGTGCTAAGGACTAAAGGAGCTTCCTCTTTGGTTTTTTGTTCGGTATCAACAGCTGTTGCACTAATGGGATCGAGAGCGAATTCTTCAAGCATCTTCGGGAGTGAAGTGAAGCTTTCAGATACATTAACAAAAGCTTCTAAGTCTTTAAGGCGCTTTGGGTAGTCATCATATCTTTCTTTGCAGAAATTCCGATAGTAGTCAACAATTAGCTCGATCACTTTAGACACAAAATGGTCGTTATCTTTAAGCTCGATCAATAACTGACTGAGTACTTTTAACTGATCCAGGTATGCTTTACTCGTTGTATCAGAAAGGTCCAGTTTATAGGGATTCTTAGCTAACCGAATCCATTCGAATAGATCTTTAGCTGTTTTTGGACCAATCCCATCCAGCAGCATAAGGACCCGATTCCAGGCTATGGTATCCATTGGGTTCACTAAAACACGGACATGGGCTAATACATCTTTAATATGGGCCGCTTCCGTAAACTTCTGTCCCCCATATTTCACAAACGGAATATTCTTACGATTCAGCTCTACTTCTAAATCAAAGGAATCACGTCCATTTCTAAATAATACAGCCATATCATTAAGATCCATTTCTTGCTCACGAAGCTGAAGTATCATCTGAGTTAGAAATCGACTTTGATCATGTTCACTGGATGATTGTACCAATGCGGGCAACTCTCCAGCTTCATTTTTTGAGTAAAGCTCTTTTTCAAACTTAAAGTTGGCTTGTCTGAGTAGGTTATTGGCTACCTCTAGAATTTGCGGTGTGGATCTATAGTTCTCTTCAAGCTTGATCACTTTGGTTCCATCAAAACGATCCGGAAAGTCCATGATGTTTTGATGATCAGCTCCACGGAATGAATAAATACTTTGGGCGTCATCCCCGACCGCCATCACATTGCCGTGAACACTAGAAAAAAGTTCGGTAAGTTCGGCCTGTAATTTATTGGTGTCCTGAAATTCATCCACCATCACAAATTCATTTTTAGAAGCAACTTTAATTCGGATATCATCATGCTGTGTAAGCAGTTGTCGTGTTTTTATAAGGAGATCATCAAAGTCCATTACAAAGTTCTTTTCCTTATAATCCTGATACCCAAAAGCCACTTGCTCGATCTTCTCTTCCTGCTCCAAAAACTGAGGATATTGCTCCTGCAAAACGATTCGTAAATCCAGGTGCTTATTGATGCACGTGCTGATAATATTAAGCAGGGTGTTTTTATTCGGAAATCGCTTTTTCTTTTTTTGGAGGTTGAGCTCAGTCCGCACAAACTGTATGACCTCTAAAGCATCGGCAGTGTCTATAATGGTGAAATTTGATGGAAACCCGATGACATCTGCATGCCGATGAAGTAACAAGCTGCAATAGAAATGAAAAGTACCGCCTTGTACCTGCTTACAACGTTCATCCAAAATATTACTAGCACGATTAAGCATTTCCTTGGCTGCTCTTCGGGTAAAAGTGAGGAGCAGAATATTGGACGGGTTAATCCCACTTTCTACTAAGCGCGCAACTCGATGGACTAAAGTTCGAGTCTTACCGGTTCCGGCTCCTGCTACTACCAACGCCGGACCTTTTTCATGAAAAACGGCATCTAACTGCTGCTGATTAAGTAATTCAGCGTAAGGAATGGAATAATCTTCAGGGCGTTTACGGGGCTCTTCTTTTTGTAGAACGAATTTTTTCATACCCTAAAATAGTAAATGATGGATATATGTAAAAATTATGTGTTAATTAAGGCGTATTTAATTATTCATTTCAGTAAAAATAAGAATGCAGTTACCTTTGTTTCGCGAAGATGTCAAGATCAGCGAAATCTTGATTGTTATCGAACCGCCAAAAGAAATTGTCGAATATATTGGGTTGCTTAAGAAAGAGATTTCTGAAGAGTTTGGGGATTTCACTTCCCGCTACTCTAAGGCTCATATTACCGTTAATGATTTTTTAGTGGCTGATGACCGAATGAAGCCGGTTCTATCTGCAGTAGAAAAACACATCTCAGAGTTTAAGGCTTTTAGCATACGTCTGAATGGCTTTTCTTCTTTTGAAAGTGGTAATGCAATTTTTGTGAATGTTGAATCATCTGAATCATATAACAGCCTTATTGATGAATTCGAAATACTTAGGCAGGAAGTTATAAAAGCGAAAAAGAAGAATTTCTATAACAGTAGAACGCCCCATATTACTATAGCCAATCAGTTAGCGAATTCTTCCTTTAATGCACTCAAAAAAAGGTTCAGGCCTATTCATTTTAATCACGAGTTCAGTGTTGAAAAGCTGGTGATTCTCAGAAGAGATAAAAACCTGGGTAAATTTGAACACATCGGAGATATAAATCTTAAGAATTAGTTTCTTGTGAGGCAGAGCCTCGGACCGGCATTACGGAGCGGAGCGCCACAATGAGATCTACGAGATTTTGATTATGGTTCCGTCGCTCCGCTGCGGAACCCAATTACGAGGCTCTGCCTCAAGTACTCACTACTCACCCCGAAAACAACGTAACAGGGATTAGACCAACCCCACCCTCATAATTTAATGCAGAAGAATATCTCCAATATAAAGGAGATTCTACAAAACCAGACTTCACAGGATTGTAATGAGTGTACTCAATCTTTTGACGCATTATCATAGGGTTAGATATTTGTTTCGGATGAAGCCCCTCCTGCCATAGCTGATATTCACTGTCTTTATGATTATCCAATTTACCGGATTTAAGTTGGGCTAAGGTTCTTGATTTATTATTTGCTTTTAGATAGTTGACGATACTTCGTGCCGTATATGATTTGAACGCTCTGAGTTTAGCTGATAATTCTTCTCCTTCTACAACCAAATGTATGTGATTAGGCATAATGATATACGCATATAAGGTGACTTCATTTACTTCCTGCACATATTGTAGCGCATTCAATATAATTTCCGATATATTCGGATCCATAAATAAGGGCAATCCCTCAACTACGGAACTAGTCACAAAATATGGATAGTGATTTTCGTGAAATTGGTATCGACTTCTTCCCATGTTGGCTCTTTTTTAGGTAAGAGCTATTTCAGAGCCATTCCTTACAATATTTATTCACTAACTGGTTCCGCCGTTCTGCTGCGGAACCCAATTGCGAGGCTCTGCCTCAGATTAGTTTGGGATAGTTATTATGAGAACAGGGATAATCTTGATACGGAGCCTCAGACTGGCATTGCGGAGCGGAGCGCCGCAATGAGATCTACGAGAACTGCGATATTTAAACTGACAGCTAGTATGCTACATCTCGATAAATGCCCCTCTGCCTGGTTCTAACTGGTTCCGCCGCTCTGCTGCGGAACCTAATTGCGAGGCTCTGTCTCAGATTAGTTTGGGATAGTTGTAATGGAGAGTGGGGTTGGACTTGAGGCGGAGCCTCGGAAGGGCATTGCGGAGCGGAGCGCCGCAACGAGATCTACGATATTTAAATGAGTGGAATTAGTTTTTCCAATTGTCCGAATACCCAAATATATTCCGTCCTCAAAATCATAAGGTTCAAATATTAATTAAACAGTAAATGATCAACGAACCTTCGTTAGCGCCAAGGGAATTTGGATGGATAGAAGTCGTTTGTGGCGGCATGTTTAGCGGGAAAACCGAAGAACTGATCCGCCGTGCAAAGCGCGCTCATATTGCTGGACAAAAAGTAGTGGTCGTAAAACCTGCTCTCGACAAAAGATATAGCGACAATGAAGTCGTGTCTCACAACGAGACTGCTCTTCCTAGCATTTTGGTAGATACTGCTGATCAGATCGTACTACTAACGGGTGACGCTAAAGTAGTTTGCATAGATGAAGCTCAGTTTTTTGACGACCGTGTAGTTGATGTAGCAAACTCTCTGGCAAATGATGGCAAGCGTGTTATAGTCGCCGGACTTGACATGGATTTTGAAGGCAAACCTTTTGGTCCTATGCCCTACTTGCTCGCAATCGCAGAATATGTAACAAAACTTCACGCTGTATGTGCCGAAAGTGGGACTATGGCGCATTATTCACAACGAATAGTAGAAAAAGAAGCTCAGGTTTTAGTTGGGGAGTATGATGCCTACGAACCCAGAGCACGTCATTGTTTCCGCCCTCCTGTCGATCGACGCCGAGGCCGCCCCATTAAACCATTTATCATTCCTGCAACTCCTGAATCGGGAAAGCAAAAGAAAGAAAAAACAGAAGAAATCAACTCAGAACATAGCTAATGGATATTATAAGAGGTCTTATTGGAATTGTAAGCTTAATTGGGCTTGCATTTATTTTCAGTAACAACAAGAAAATTGTAAACTGGAAATTGGTTGGTATTGGAATCGGTATTCAGTTCGTTCTGGCTATTTTTATTCTAAAGGCAGATGTACTTGCCGGCTTTTGGGGACCGCTTGGATGGCCCATGATTCTATTCCAGAAGATTGCCA
>Ga0136600_1000922_pt1 | contig 14614 bp, 11 predicted proteins | sample AntRauMFilla2698_FD_104634 | JGI IMG/M metagenome (GOLD analysis project Ga0136600, IMG submission 104634) | Saline lake microbial communities from Rauer Islands, Antarctica - Metagenome Filla 2 #698 | ecosystem: Environmental > Aquatic > Non-marine Saline and Alkaline > Saline | place...
CACGGTCGTGAACACCTTGATTTCGTGGGCGTACAGCTCGCGATAGGTCTCCAGCGCGGCCTCGCGCGCCACATCGTCGATATCGCCCACCAGCTTGTAGAGCGAGCCCACCGACAGCTTCGCCTCGGCCGCGATCAGGCGCGCCTGCAGCCCTTCCAGGCCCTTCTTGTCCAGCAAGGTCAGCGCCGCCTTGATCAGACGGGCGCGGTGCTCCGGCCCGAGCGGGGGGCGCCCGCGCGGTCGCTTGGGCGTCATGGTGGAGTCGTCAACAGTCATGGAGCGTAGGTAGCACCGGGCCCGGGGCCACGCAAAGCGGGGCCGCATTGATTGACAAGCGAAGCGTTAACGCGCCCGCTACCGTTTCAGGACTGGAAACCGGGGGCCGACATGAAATTTCACATCCTCTTCGCCGCAGCTGCGGCGCTCACCGCGTGCGCGCCGGCGCCGCAGGCCGCAACTGAAACCACCGGCGAGGCTAGCGCACCGCGCGCGGTCATCGTCACCAGCCTGGGCGACATCACCGTGGAGCTGGCCGAAACAGCAGCCCCGGTGAGCAGTGCGAACTTCCTCGCCCATGCTCAAGCCGGCCATTATGACGGCGGCAGCTTCTACCGCTCGGTGCGCGACGATAATGAGCGCGAGGGCGTTGAGCCCATGAACCTCGTCCAGGGCGGGCACAGCTTTGACGGCCTGCCCGGCGCCGACGGAATCGCCCACGAAACCACCGAGGAGACCGGCCTCACCCATCAACGCGGCGCCATCTCCATGGCACGCGACGAGCCGGGCACCGCCACCACCGAATTCTTCATCATGGTCGCTGATTATCCCGGCCTTGATTCCGGCCCCGGCAAGCGCAATCCCGACGAAGCCGGCTACGCCGTCTTTGGCCAGGTGGTGGAGGGTATGGACGTGGTCGAAGCGATCTGGATGTCCCAGACCAGCCTCGATAGCGCGCCGGAAGACTTCCAGTATCCACAATTCATCGTCGAGCCGGTCGTGATTGAGACGGTGCGGGTGGAGTAGGCCGCGGCGATCTGAAGGGCGGCACAAAAAAAGGGCGTGCCGCGAGGCACGCCCTTTTCTTTGGCGATGGCGAGCGCGGCTAGTGGGCGCGCACTTCGCCCGTCGCGCCTTCGCCCGGCAGGGCGGCGAGCGCGGCGGCGTCGTCTTCTGTCCACTCGATGGGTTCGACCTTGCCGGCGAGGGCGTGCTTGAGCACCTCGTCCACGGTCTCCACCGAAATGATCTCCAGACCCGCCTTGATGTTCTCAGGCACGTCCTCGAGATCCTTCACGTTTTCCTGCGGGATCAGCACGGTTTTCACACCGCCGCGGTGGGCCGCCAGAAGCTTCTCCTTCAGCCCGCCAATGGGCAGGACCCGGCCACGCAGCGTGATCTCGCCGGTCATGGCCACGTCTTTCCGCACCGGAATTCCCGACAGGGCGGACACAATGGCCGTGATCATGGCCCCGCCCGCGCTCGGCCCATCCTTGGGCGTTGCGCCTTCGGGCACGTGAACGTGGATGTCGGTGTTGCGAAACACCGTGGGCTTCACGCCCAGCGCTGGCGCGCGGCTCTGAACATAGGAATTGGCCGCCGAAATCGATTCCTTCATCACATCGCGCAGATTGCCCGTCACGGTCATCTTGCCGCGGCCAGGCATCTTCACCGCCTCGATGGTCAAAAGATCGCCGCCCACCTCGGTCCAGGCGAGACCGGTGACTAGGCCGACGCGGTCCTCGGTCTCGGTTTCGCCATAGCGGAACTTACGCACACCGGCGAACTCAGCCAGGTTATCGGAGCTGACGATGACTTGCGTCACATCCCCGGCGACCAGCTTGCGCACCGTCTTGCGGGCAAGGCGGGCCAGCTCACGCTCCAGATTCCGCACGCCGCTTTCGCGGGTGTAATAGCGGATAACGTCGCGCAGCGCGTCGTCCTTCAGCGTCCATTCGCCCGTCTTCAAGGCGTGTGCCTTGACCTGTTTGGGGATCAGGTGGCGCTTGGCGATCTCGACCTTCTCATCCTCGGTATAGCCGGCGATCCGGATAATCTCCATCCGGTCCAGAAGCGGCTGAGGCATGTTCAGCGTGTTGGCCGTGGTGATGAACATCACGTCGGACAGATCGTAATCGACCTCAAGATAGTGGTCGCCGAAGCTGGCATTCTGTTCGGGATCGAGCACTTCGAGCAGCGCCGCAGACGGGTCGCCGCGATAATCAGCACCCAGCTTGTCGATCTCATCCAGCAGGAAGAGCGGATTGGAGCTTTTCGCCTTTTTCATCGACTGGATCACTCGGCCCGGCATGGAGCCAATATAGGTGCGCCGGTGACCGCGGATTTCCGCCTCGTCGCGCACGCCGCCCAGCGACATGCGCACGAACTCGCGCCCCGTCGCCTCGGCGATGGAGCGGCCAAGCGACGTCTTGCCGACGCCCGGCGGACCAACCAGGCACAGGATCGGCCCCTTGATCTTGCGCGTGCGGGCCTGAACGGCGAGGTGCTCAATGATGCGTTCCTTGACCTTCTCCAGGCCATAGTGATCGCGATCAAGCACCGCTTCAGCCTTGCCCAGATCGGCTTTCACGCGCTTGCGCTTGTTCCAGGGGATGTTCAGCAGCCAGTCGAGATAATTGCGCACGACCGTGGATTCCGCCGACATGGGGCTCATCTGGCGCAGCTTCTTCAGCTCGGCGTCGGCCTTGGCCCGCGCCTCCTTGGAGAGCTTGGTCTTCTCGATCTTCTCCTCCAGCTCGGCCAGCTCTTCCTTGCCGTCCTCGCCTTCGCCCAGCTCGCGCTGGATCGCCTTCATCTGCTCGTTGAGATAATACTCGCGCTGGGTCTTCTCCATCTGCCGCTTCACGCGGTTACGGATTTTCTTCTCCACCTGCAGCACGGAGATTTCGCCCTCCATCAGGCCGAACACCTTTTCCAGGCGCTCGGAGACGGACGGGTTGGAGAGCAGGCCCTGCTTTTCCACGATCTTCACGGCCAGATGGGCCGCGATCGTATCCGCCATCTTGGCCGGTTCGGCGATCTCGCCCACGGCGGACATGGCTTCGGGCGGAACCTTCTTGTTGAGTTTGACGTAGTCTTCAAACTTCTCTGCGGCCGCGCGCATCAGCGCCTCGACCTCAGCCGGGTCGGCCACGTGCTCGTCCACAAGCTCGGCCTCGGCTTCGAAATAGGCTTCGTTGTCGAGGAATTTGGTGATTTTGGTGCGGCGGCCACCCTCAACTAGCACCTTCACGGTGCCGTCGGGCAGCTTGAGCAGCTGCAGCACGCTGGCCACAACCCCGGTATCATAGATGCCGTCGGGATCAGGATCATCGTCTGCAGCGCTCTTCTGGGTCGCCAGCAGGATCTGCTTGTCGGCGCGCATCACTTCTTCCAGCGCGCGCACTGACTTCTCCCGGCCCACAAAAAGCGGCACGATCATGTGGGGAAACACCACAATATCGCGCAGAGGCAGAAGCGGCAGGGTTTTGGTCTCGGTCATTCGTCTCGTCCTTTCGGATCGCTTCCGCGCCCGGGTGTGGCGCGCGGAAACCCTGAAGCGCCGGCCCGCCAATGCGGCACCGGCGAAAGAGCGGCGAGCCTCGTCAGCTAAAGCCTCGCCGCATTCGTGTGCCTAAACAAGTGGAGCCGCACAGGCCTGGCTTCAAGCGCGGGGCCGACCAACGGCCCGCTGCGTTACAGTTAGCCATCGCGACGCTGCCATGCCCGGCAGAGCTACCCGACCAGCGCGGCACCAAAGTGATGCACCGCACTATCCGTCGTACAAGATGAACTGCGAATCTGGCGACCTACCGCCGCCCGCACGCCGCCGAGGCAGCGCTACCACACGCCAACAAAAAAACGCCGGCCTCATGAGAGGCCGGCGCTGATTCTCAGATCTGAGCTAGCGTTTAAGCCCCCTTGGACCCGCCTTCGCTCTTCGCTTTGGCGTAGATATAGAGGGGTGTCGCGTCACCAGTGACCACCTCGGCGTTCACCACGACTTCTTCCACACCGTCCATACCAGGCAGGTCATACATGGTGTCCAGCAGGATGCCTTCCATGATGGAACGCAGGCCCCGCGCGCCGGTTTTGCGCAGGATCGCTTTTCCAGCGATGGCGACGAGCGCATCCTCGGTAAAGGAAAGGCCCACACCCTCCATCTCGAACAGGCGCTGATACTGCTTCACCAGGGCGTTCTTCGGCTCGGTGAGGATCTGCACCAGGGCGCCCTCATCAAGATCCTCAAGCGTGGCGATGACCGGCAGACGGCCAACGAATTCGGGAATCAGGCCGAAGCGCTGCAGATCGTCCGGCTCGCAATCGCGAAGCACGTCGCCCTGTCGCCGCGCGTCCGGATCACGCACATCCGCGCCGAAACCGACCGCACTGCCCTTGCCGCGCTGGGCGATGATCTTTTCAAGGCCGGCGAACGCGCCGCCGACGATGAACAGGATGTTGGTGGTGTCCACCTGCAGGAATTCCTGCTGGGGATGCTTGCGTCCGCCCTGGGGCGGCACGGAGGCCACGGTGCCCTCCATGATCTTCAGCAAAGCCTGCTGCACGCCCTCGCCCGACACGTCGCGGGTGATGGACGGGTTGTCGGACTTGCGGCTGATCTTGTCGATTTCGTCGATATAGACGATGCCGCGCTGCGCGCGCTCGACATTGTAGTCGGCTGACTGCAGCAGCTTGAGAACGATGTTCTCCACATCCTCGCCCACATAACCGGCCTCGGTCAGCGTGGTGGCATCAGCCATGCAGAACGGCACGTCGAGAATACGCGCCAGCGTCTGAGCCAGCAGCGTCTTGCCGCACCCGGTGGGGCCAATCAGCAGGATGTTGGACTTGGACAGCTCCACATCGGAATTCTGGGTGGCGTGGTTGAGGCGCTTATAGTGATTGTGCACCGCCACTGCGAGGACCCGCTTGGCGGTCTGCTGGCCAATCACATAGTCCTGCAGGACCTGAAAGATCTCCTGCGGGCTGGGAACGCCCTCTTTGGATTTCACCAGCGAGGTTTTGTTTTCCTCACGGATGATGTCCATGCAAAGCTCAACGCATTCATCGCAGATGAACACTGTGGGGCCCGCGATGAGCTTGCGGACCTCGTGCTGGCTCTTGCCGCAGAATGAGCAGTACAGCGTGCTCTTTCCGTCGCCTGTGGTCGCCTTGGTCATGCTCGCTCCAGTCGGTCCCGTCTTCGTGCACCTTACAGCGCCGTCCGCCACAGCCCAAATGACCTTGATCGGGACGGACGCCTATGGGCGCGCCTCACATACGCAAGATCAAGGCCGGACGTTAGCGAAACGTTTTCGTGCTGCATTCGACCACACGCCCGGCGCGTTGATCAAGCACGCAAAGCCGCGCGGCGCAGATCACTGCGCAGCGCGGCTCATTTAACAATCACGAATATTTAACAATCACGAATAAAGGCGATCAGGCCGCTTCGGAGCCGCCGCGCGTTTCATACACCTTGTCGATCAAGCCGAAATCACGCGCCTCATCGGCGTTCATGTAGGTGTCGCGGTCCAGCGTCTTGGCCACGTGGTCGATGGTCTGGCCGGTGTGACGCTCGTAAATCTCGTACATGCGGCGCTTGATGCGCAGGATGTCTTCGCCGTGGCGCTCGATATCGGCAGTGGTGCCGCGGAAGCCGCCGGAGGTCTGGTGCATCATGATTCGCGCGTTCGGCGTGGCAAAGCGCATGCCCTTCTCGCCGCCAGCCAGCAGCAGCGAGCCCATTGAAGCCGCCATGCCGACACACGCCGTCGCCACGGGGCAGCGGATGTATTGCATCGTGTCGTAGATCGCGAGACCCGCGCTCACAGAGCCGCCCGGCGTATTGATGTACATGGCGATCTCTTTTTTCGGATTTTCCGATTCGAGATACAGCAGCTGGGCGACCATCAGGCTGGCCATATGGTCTTCCACCACGCCGGTAACGAAGACGATGCGCTCTTTAAGGAGCCGAGAATAGATGTCGAAGGCCCGCTCACCGCGCGCGGTCTGCTCGACCACCATCGGCACCAGGTTCATCATCACTTCCTGCGGATCGTTCATTCTTTGCTCCCGTCACTCGGCCATGTAGGGGCTAGATGGCCCGCCGCGCGCACTCTGACAAGGCGCGCGGCGGTGCGCAAATGCTGCGGTCAGCTTAGCCCTCGCCGGAGGTCTTTTTCGCGGCGGCTTTCTTGGCTGGAGCTTTCTTCTTGGCGGGGGCCTTTTTGGGGGTCTCCCCGGCGTCGGCCGACTCGTCTTTTTTCGCCTCAGCCTTTTTGGCCGGGGCTTTCTTGGCGGGAGCTTTTTTCTTGGCCGGTGCCTTCTTCGTGGCGCTTGCCGCTTCGGGCGCATCGTCCTCGGCAAACAAGGTCTCGCGATCGACTTCGGTCTCGGTCACATCGGCAAGCTCAAGGATGTAATCGACGACTTTTTCTTCATAGATCGGCGCGCGCAGCGACTGAAGCGCGCCCGGATTTTTCTGATAAAAGTCTACCACTTCACGCTCACGGCCCGGATAGCGCTGGGCTTCCTGATTCACCGCGCGGGCGATTTCTTCCTGGGTCACGTCGATATTGGCCGCGCGGCCCATCTCGGCGAGCACCAGGCCCAGGCGCACGCGGCGCTCGGCAATGGCCCTGTAATCGGTGCGCAGATCGTCCTCGGACTTCTCCTTGTCCTCGTCATCCAGCTGATCGTTCTCAATGGCGTTCTTGACTTCGCGCCAGATCGACTCGAATTCCTGCTCCACCATTTTGGGAGGCAGCTCGACGCTCGTATGGGCCGCGTCGATCTGGTCCAGCAGCGAACGCTTCACCTTCATGCGGGACGCCTGGGCGTGCTCCTGCTCGAAGCGGCTCTTCAGGGCGTCTTTCAGCGCATCAAGGCTCGGCAAGCCGAGGCGTTCAGCCAGCGAATCATCAATCGCGCTTTCCACCGGGCCCTGAACTTCCTTCACCGTGGTGGCAAAGACGGCGTCCTTACCGGCCAGCTGTTCGGCCTGATAGGCTTCTGGGAAGGTGACTTTCACTTCCAGCGAATCGCCGGCCTTGGTGCCGATGAGCTGCTCTTCAAAGCCGGGGATGAACTGGCCCGAGCCAATCACCAGGTCGGAGCCTTCGGCCTTGCCGCCTTCAAATTCGACGCCGTCGATGGAGCCGACAAAATCGATCACGACCTTGTCGCCGTCTACGGCCTTGGCCTTGGCGGCCTTGGGCTCATAAGCCTGAGCCTGCTTGGCCAACTCGCCCATGGCTTCGTCGATCTGGGCGTCGGCGACCTTCGCCACCGGTTTTTTGACCTTGAAGCCCTTGGGATCGGCATGCTCGAACTCCGGCATGATCTCGACATTGATCTCGAAGGAGAAATCACTGCCCTTCTTGATCACGTCCTCGGCGTCGGATTTCACGTCCACGGCCGGCTGGGAGGCCGGGCGCAGCTTGCGCTCATCGAGGGTGTCCTGGGTGGCTTTGGGCACGATTTCCTGAAGGATATCGCCCATGATCGAGGCGCCGAACATCTTCTTGATGTGGCTCGCCGGCACCTTGCCCGGGCGAAAGCCCTTGAGGCGCACTTCCGGGCGGATCTCTTCGATCTTGGCGGTCAGCTTCTTCTCAAGCTCTGACGCGGGCACGACAACCTCAAACGTGCGCGAGAGTCCTTCGGAAGATTTTTCAACAACGTTCATCGTGGCGAGGCCCTGTCATGGATGCGGCGTCATGGATACATCGCCGCCCGCGGAGCGCCGCTTGACACAATGAAAAGCGCGCCCCGGCGGCGGCCGGGAATGAGCGCGCGTTATGTCACGCGCCTTTCGCGGACGCAACGGGCGGACGGCGGTTGATGTGAAAGGGGGGTAAACCCCTCACCCCTCGCCGCGGTAAAACCCGGCCTGAGCGCCGAAAAGCTTCGCATACGGCCCGTCTGCTTCGATCAGCGCCGCGTGGCTCCCTTGCTCCACGATGCGTCCCTTTTCCAGCACCAGGATATCTTGTGCGGCGCGCAGATTGGAGAGGCGGTGGCTGATCAGGATCACCGTCTTGCCAGCCCGCGCGACGGAATCGATCAGGGCGGCCTCGGCTTGCGGGTCGAGGGCGGAGGTGGGTTCGTCCAGGATCAGCGTGTCGGCGCCGGCCCGCAGCATGGCGCGGGCCAGCGCCAGGCGCTGCCACTGGCCGCCGGAAAGCTCCACCCCGTCCAGCTGCTGGCGCGACAGCTGTGTGTCGAGGCCGTGGGGCAGATCGGCGATGACGTCTCGGGCGAGCCCCTGGTCCACCGCGGCCTCGATCTCATGCTCCTCGGATCTGCGAAGCCCGCGGCCCATGGCGATATTGTCGCGCGCGGTGAACGCATAGCGCTGAAACGGCTGGAACAGCGCGGCCGTGCGTCCCGCCAGCGCCTCGCGGTCCCAGTCCTCAAGCGGCGCGCCGTCCAGCGTGATGGTCCCGGCGCCTGGCGCGTAGAGCCCGGTGAGCAGCTTGACCAGCGTCGACTTTCCCGAACCGTTGGCCCCCACGATCCCCAAGCGCAGGCCCGGCGGAATATGCAGGCTGATCCCGGCCACCGCGTCGCGCGGCGCATCCTGATAGCGGTAGCGCACATCGGTGAGGCGGTAGCCATCGCCGGGAACCGGGCCTTGGGTCAGCGTGCCCGACGGCGCGGCGTCGGTGCGATCCAGAAGCGCGAACAGGTTTGAGGCGTAGAGCACGTCCTCATAGGCGCCGCTGAACGCGCCAAGCAGGTTTGTGACGGTGTTCTGGCCCTGCTTGAGCACGGCGATGAGCAGCGTCATCTCCCCCAGCGAAATCGTGCCGGAGACTGCGCGCAGCACCGCATAGAGCTTGCCGGCGATGAAGATCACGCTGGAGCCCAGGATCAGCGCCGCCCCGCCCCAGCTGCGCCGCGCCTGCAGTGCCCGATCTTCAGCGTAAAGCATGCGAAACAGCCCGCCATGACGGTCGGCAAAGGCGTCCGAGGCGCCGGCATGGAGACGCTCCGGCGCAGCGCCGGCAGACACCATCAGGCCCTCCAGATAGGCGCGCTTTCGCATGGCCGGGGTACGGCCGGTGTAATAGCGAAACCCTGCGCCCGAAAATCCGAGCTCACCCAGAAACAAAGGCAAGCCGCCCGCGATCACCAGAAGGATCAGCCAGGGCGAGTAGGCAAAAAGCAAGGCTGCAAAGCTTAAAAGCGTCACGGTGAACTGGGCCGCATCCAGGGTGCGTCCCACGAGCGAAAAGGGCCGCGCAGCCGCGTTCTGGCGCGCCAGAGTGATCTGCTGCTGCACCTCGGCGCGCTCAATCACGTCCAATGGCAGAGCCGACGCCCGGGCGAAAATCTTCGAGCCCACCGCATAGCCCAGCTCGGCGTGCAGCACTGTGCGGTAATGGCCGGTGATGCGCCGCAGCGCCACCAGCGCGCCGAGCACGCCAGCTTCAGCGGCGGCATAGGACAAGGCGAGGTTTCGGTCCGCGATGGTGCGCGTGTCGATCGCGGCCACCACCGCATCGATCATCAGCTTGCCCAGATACGCCGCCAGAGCCGGCGCCAAAGCTGCGGCCAGCGTCAGGGCGGCGATCACCAGAATCAGGCGCGGGCTGGCGGCCCAGGCGAGCGCCAGCGTGCGCACGGTGAGGCTTAGCGCCTCTCGCGCGCCCGGTGTCTCGACCTCGGCGCGCTCGGCCATGGCTACTCGGCCGCCACCGTATCTGAATCGGTGTCCGTGCCGTCTTCAGAGTCGATCTTTTCATCCGCGCGGGCCCGCGCGGCATCGACGCGCTGGCTGAGCACCGCGCCCTTGTGCGGGAAAGGCTCGGCGGGGATAGGCACGCCCATGAAAGGTGCCAGCTTGTCGAAGCCCTCGCCCGAGCACACGTCGATCACCAGCAGGTCTTCGGGCCGATCCTTGAAATACTCCATGATCTGCGCGACATGGCGGTCATAGACCCAGGAAAACCGTTCCGGGACATAGGTATAACATCCATAAACCGCCGCGCGCAGAAGCTGGCGCATGAGGAAATGGGTTTCCTGATCGGGGTCTTCGGCATGGCCAAAGGCGGGCCGGTTGAACCAGTGGTTCCGGCACGAGCGCTGCCAGGCGTCCTTATCGCGCACGGTCAGTACGAATTTCGAACCGGGATATTGCTGATCGAACTGCTGGTAATAGGGCGCGCACGTAATGTCGGTCAGCCCATCATGGTATTTCAGCAAGGTTAGGTCGTACTGCCCGTTAGAGAGCTCAGTGTAGGTGTCCTCGTCGATGGGATAGTGCGAGCAATCCCAGCCCAGCATCTGAAGCGCGTGGGTCAGCGAGCGCGTACCGGTGCGTGACAGGCCCAGCCCGAAGACTTTGGGCCGATCACTCTGGGCCCCATAGACCTGGCGGTGGTCGTTCTTCTCCAGCCATCTCTCCAGATCTGCCAGGGTAAAGTCGCCCTTTTCCACCATCCCCATCTCGGCGAGGCCGCGGTCGGCGTGTTCAGGCAGTGCGGCGATAAAGTCGTGGGTTTCCTGCGCGCTGGCATTTTCGGGCACATGGCGGCGGGCATATTCCACGGCCGCGACAGCGACCTGATAATCCAGATCCGTCCCCTCGCCCGCCGGCCAGCGCGACATGGCCGAGGACAGGCGCTTGAACTGCACCTTGGTGCGGCTTCTCAGCTCGCGCAGGGCATATTTCTGGAAGACATGGCGATAGGCCTGGAAATAGTCGTGCAGGATATCGAAATTACGAAACTGCTTGGACAGGCGCAGCGGCTTCATGGCCAGGTTGCGCAGGCGCGATTCGGGACGCAGCGCGTATTTCAGATCATCCTTGGGCGGGGTGACCTTGGCCATGGCGCGCACCAGATCGATGCGTGTGATGTGAACGCCGCAATGAATCCGGCCGCGAAACCGGTCGGAGACATAAGCGTCCACATAGGCCGCATCGCACTCCTCGATGAAAGCGCGCATGTCCTCCAAAATCAGGCAGTCGGCATCGAGATAGACCACGTAATCGCAGTCATGCTCGATCTTCAGCATTTCCTCGACGCACGCGGTAAACGGGCGCACATCGTTCAGAATATGGATTTTGTCGGGCCGGATATGACGTTTCGCCAGCTCCAGCGAGACGTCCGCTGTGCGCTCGTCGATACGGCGAAAAACAAGGTCAATTTTCGCCACTACGGCCCCCATTTCATGGTTTCATTGACGGGTCCGGCCAGCTCATCGAACAGGGCGGCGTACTCAACCTTGAACTCGTCACGCCAGCGCAAATCAAGCCGGATCTCGTCTGGATGGTCTTCATAATATGCCGCAGAGCGCGCCCCGGGGCGCACCAAAGCGCCCTTGGTTCCGCGTGCGGCCAGAAACTGAGTGCCGTTATTGCCGCCCAGCGGATGATGATCGCGAGCGGAAAACGCCAGCATGGCGGGATCATAGGTGCCACCCACAAACACGGCGAGGCGCTTGGCGACATCCTGCGGCGTGGTGGCGAGATCCTCGTACGCCAGGCGCAAGACCGGCCCGGGAAACGCATCGCTGAGCGTCTGCGCGGCCTCGATCTGTCCCAGCCAGTCACTGATCTGGCCCGCCGGATCGCGGTCGGGGTATTTGCGCAGGCGTGAGTTCACCACGGCCCGGCCATCGCGCGTCAGAAAGATCAGCCGCGCCTGGTGACCGGCGGCGCGCAGCTCCTCGGCGCGCGCGGCGATCCAGTCGGTCTTTTTGCTGGAATCGATCACTATGGACGCGCCGGCGTGCCGGGCCACGGCCGCGTACAGCCCCTCGCCCTCGCCGTCACAGTCTTCAGCGTCTCCGGCACCTTTGGTCCACGAGAACCCGTTCCAGAAAGCGCAATCATCGCCGCAAATCTTGCAGGCGCGTTTTTTAAGGGGTTTGGACGTGTCGCCGAGATAGCGCACTTTAGCGCCTTCGCCGATATATACAGCGCCGGGCATGCCCGACAGCACCATGCCAAGCAGCGTGGACCCGGAATGGCCCGCCCCGCACATCATGACGCCGGTAAGTGAACCTTGACCCGACACGCCGCTTCGTCCCCGTAAGCCGCACCCCCCGGAACGGCTGAATATCTCTATAAGTCAACGTTTCGGTCCTGAATTGCAAGTCCCGCGTGCTGCGCCGCCGCAAACGCGCGGCACCCCGGATCGCGCCTGCACCCTCGGCTAGGCCTGCAAAAAAAGTAGCCCGCCACTGCGGACCAGCCTTGAGCCGGAACGGTTCGCAAGGGCGACCACACGCTCGCACCCCGGGCCTGATCCGGGGGAGGAGCGAAGGACCGGATGGGCTTGAGGAGCAGGAAAAATAGTGCAGGTGGTCAAACCAGCCTCGAACCCAAAGGGTTCGCAAGGGCGACCGCCCGCCCGCACCCCGGACTTGATCCGGGGGAGGAGCGAAGGACCGGACGGTCCTGAGCATCAAAGAAAAGTGGTGCGGCTGGAGGGACTCGAACCCCCACGTCGTAAGACACGTGGACCTAAACCACGCGCGTCTACCAGTTCCGCCACAGCCGCAGCAGCGCCGGTTTTAAGCGAGCCGTGCGGATTTGACGAGCGCGGCGATGCAGTCGGCGCGACACCCTGGCGCAGGAACGCGGGCGCGCACGGGGCCGTTATTGATTTCAAATCGGCATGAAACGGGAGTCTGAATGGCCAATCGCACTGACAAGGCCGAACGCGGCGCGCGGGCACAACCAGCGCAAAATGTCGCCCAGCTGAAACGCGAGATCGAAAGCGGTGCGCAGCGCGACAAGGTCAGCTATCCAGACTACGGCGCATCCCCGCTGGGCACTGATGACGAGGCCGCCGGCTACCCCGCTGATGCCGAGCGGGAACGAATTGAGCTGTCCAGCCGAACCGCCACCCGCGCCGACGCGCCACCTGACGCTGAGGCATCTAAGACGCCGTTCCGGTCGATCCGGTCAGCGCCGCGCGCCGGCCCGGAGGACGAGGCCGCCAACCGCGTGGAGACGACACCGGCCTTTCGTCTGGCGGTGTTTGGCGGCGCGGCCCTGGTCATTGCCGCTGCTGCCGGGTTGAAGCTGGCGCTATAGCCCTCAACCCATCCGGCGCTCCGGCCCCTCCCCTGGCGCGGCGCAGTTACGGTAGTGCGTGCGCCGCCGAGCCTGGCCCTGAATTGAAATTCGCCGCCGCCGCCGCCGCATCGGCGCAGGCGAGATCCAGCGCATCGTGTGCCGCCGGGCCCAACGCCTGCGGCTCGGCGTTTGACCATAGCGCCCATGCGAGACCATCAAACCCGTCCGGACTGGTCAGGTGCAGCACGTTCGCGCCCGCCTCGGCACGCATAAAATCTCTGGGCGCTGACAAGCGCCGCACCTCGACGCCGCCCGGCGCGGTCTCATGGGCGATGAAAGCGATGACGTGCCCGACCCCGGCCACATCGCCCTGTTTCAGGATAAAATTGCCGCCGCAAGCCTGCGCCACCGCGTCCAGGCGCGCCGTGCGCGCGCCGCGTCCTTCAGTAAAGCGCGCCAGCACGGCGCGGGTGTTTATGTCGATGTTCGGCTCCACAGCGCCACTCAAATCCGTGGCCTTGCCCTGCGAGCCGGGGTCTGGGGCCGCGTCCGCCGCGTCGACGGGGCCGGCGAACAGATCAACGCCCTGCCGCTCCAGCGCGCGGGTCCCGTAAACCGCTCCTGCGCTCAAGGCGCCACTGGCGAGCACCGCGGCGGCGGCGCGAAACAGCGCAGACATGAAGACCCCTCTCTTGTCCCTTGGTATGGGTTATATCGTTTCCCCGCCCCTCGGGCCAAGACCTGTCTGAAGAGCCGGGTCTGAAGAGCCGGGTCTGGAGAGCCGCCATGAACGCCAATGAAAACCGCACGCCGTTTGACTGGGAAACAAGGTTCAAGACCGATGACGCGCCGTGGGAGCGCGGCGGTCTGCATCCAGCCGTCGCCCACTTTCGCCAGACCGGCCTGCTCACTGCCAGTCAGTCCATTTACGTGCCCGGCTGCGGACGCAGCCCGGAGCCCGTGGCATTTGCCCGCGAGGGCCTGCGCGTCACCGCCAGCGACGTGGCCCCGAGCGCCGTGAAACGCCAGACCGAGCAGATGATGGCGGCGGGCCTGGACGCTGCCGTGTTCGAGGCGGACGGCCTGGACTGGCGCCCGCCCGTGCCGTTCGATCTTCTATGGGAACAGACCTTCCTGTGCGCCATCCACCCCCATGACCGGCAGCGTTACGAGGCCATGGCGTTCGAGATGCTCAAGCCCGGCGGACACCTCATCGCCCTCTTCATGCAGAAGGACGAGCCCGGCGGCCCGCCTTTTGGCTGCTCGATCGAGGCCATGCGCCAGCTGTTCAGCGAGGCGCGCTGGATCTGGCCCGACGACGCGGATTTGGTGGCGTTCGAGCACCCAAAATTGAACGACAAGGCCGAGCTGGCCGGGGTTCTGGTGCGGCGGTGAGACATGCAAAAACCGCCCGCCGCAAACTTTGCGCGAGGCTTTGAGTATGGCGAGGCGGCGCAGGAGGATCCAGGCCGGGTCAGTTATTTTTTGGAGACCTGAGGCCTCCCGCGCCGTCGAGACGATTTATCGGTGCCGAACCTCTTACACACAGGGGCTATGCCTGTGGCTCTCTCACACACCCGCCGC
>Ga0136600_1000923_pt1 | contig 14598 bp, 15 predicted proteins | sample AntRauMFilla2698_FD_104634 | JGI IMG/M metagenome (GOLD analysis project Ga0136600, IMG submission 104634) | Saline lake microbial communities from Rauer Islands, Antarctica - Metagenome Filla 2 #698 | ecosystem: Environmental > Aquatic > Non-marine Saline and Alkaline > Saline | place...
CCAGGAAAAAACGCAGATCGCTCATGGCCGCGGCTCCATCTCCACAACCAAGTCGCAGATACGCCGCACCGCCGGGCTGTGTGTCGCGATGATCACGGTGCGTCCCTTCGCGGCATGTTTCAGTTGATCGAGAAAGCGGCCCTCGGCCTCCCCGTCCAGATGGGCCGTGGGTTCATCCAGAAGCAGAAGTTTCATGTCCACCGCCAGCGCGCGGGCCAGGGCGACGCGCTGGGCCTGACCGCCTGACACACCATGGCCGCGCTCGCCCAGCGCCGTGTCCAGGCCGTCGGGAAGACTGGCGGCGAAATCCATGACGCCTGCAGCTTCGGCGGCGGCCTTGATGGTCTGGGCGGGAATCGTATCGTCAAACAGGGTGATATTGTCTTTCAGAGAGCCGTGGAATATCCGGCTGCGCTGGGCGATCCAGGCGGCCTCTCCGATCAGTGGCGCACCCAGCGTTTCGCCGTCAATCTCGATCACGCCTTCAGTCAGCGGGGCATAGCCCATCAGAAGCTTCAGCGCAGTGGACTTGCCCGCGCCCGATGCGCCCCACAGCGCCGTGATCCGGCCCGCGTCGGCGGTAAAATCGAGCCCTTCAAGCCCGCGCCGGCCATCGGCATAGATCGCACCGGCCCCGACAAACCGCACCTGGGGCGCGGCGATCAGGGGCGGCGCGGCGCCGCCGCGATGCAATTCGGCTTCAAAAAATGGCGCCAGTGCTTCGGCGCCGGCCTCGGCGTCGGCGCGGTCGTGATAAGCCGCCGAAAGCCGGCGCAGCGGAACGTAGAATTCCGGCGCCAGGATCAAAAGGAACAGGCCGGTTTTGATATCCAGACTCTCGCCGGTGTCGAACGGCAGGGCACCCAGCAGGGAGAATCCCACATAAATTGCCGTGCCAGCCACAGCGACCGCAGAGAAAAACTCAAGAATCGCCGACGAAAGAAAAGCCAGTGAGAGCACCTTCATGGTGCCTTTGCGGAACGTCTCGCTAGCCTGGGCCAGGCCGTTGCGTTCACGGGCCGCAGCGTTGAAGGCGTTTAACGTCTCCAGCGCCTGGAGCCGGTCGTTGAAGCGGCCCGCCAGACGTCGCAGCGTTGCGAGCTGGTCCCGGCTTGCTGCGGCCGCGCCTGCGCCCACAAGCGCCATGAAAAAGATCAGCGCCGGAGCGGTGACAAGAAAGATCGTGCCCACCACCCAGGACTGAGAATAGGCCGCGGCCAGCATGATCAGCGGCGCTACAGTCACCACCGGCATGAGCGGGCGGTAGCGGGCGAAATACCCATCAAGCTTTTCTACCGCGTCGATGAGCGCACTGGCGGTCTCGCCGCTATCGGTGCGTTCGGCCAGGGCCGGCCCGCTCAGGGCCAGCCGCTCGGCTGCTGACCTTCGAACATGGCCGCGAACCAGCGCGCCCGCTTCAAAGCCCAGCCGCGTTTCGCCCGCCTGAGCTGCAGCGCGAAGCCCGGCTCCGAGCAGGGCGAGCCCCAGATGAGGCCAGGGTGTTTCGCCGCCCACCAGCGCACCCACTGCCCCAGCCGCACCCCAGGCAAAGACGATGAAGAAAACGGCCTGCAGAATACCAAGCAAGCTGGCTGCGCGCCCGGCGCGCGCACCCGCTTTGCCCCAGTCTTTCAACAGGGTGGCGAGGCGAGCACGGGCGGCTCTGGAGGCGGTCTGGGCGGCGGAACTGGAAGCGGCGGGCGTCGTCATGGGGTTCGCATACACGGTTTGCCCCCGGTTTGTCTGCGGCTCCTCGTCTCAGGTCGCAGCTGCCGTCGGGCCGCGTTCGATACCTTAGGCACACGCAGAAGCCCGCAATCGATTAAGCCGGGCTTTCACCGAAGCTGACAGTGCGCAGGCGGCGACCGCCCCAATCCTTCATCAGGCGGGCTTTTTCTGCATCGGTGATCTGCAGATTGCTGGCGTGGAGCACCCAGTCGCCATCATCCTTGCGCAGCGGCGCCTGAACGGTTTTCCAGTGACTCGGCGCGTCGCGTGCCGTGCCCGGCCAGGTCCAGACGACCTCAGCGAAGGCGATTCCGCCACCAAAGGCACCGACGTCCATCAGATCGTCCAGAAGGTCATGGGCTTCCCCGCCAAGGTCGATATCCAGGATGTTGCCCACCTTCAGACCGCGGAACGGCGGCAGGTCCACAAGCGAGCGGCTCGCGGCTTCGACGACGACTTCACCGTGGCGTGCAGTGATCAGCGCCACAAAATACGGCGAGTGAGTAACGAGCGCGCGAACATGATCATAGAGCGGGCGGTGAGCCGGGTCTGAAAGCATTCGATGCAGGCGTTCGGCCAAATCGGCGGATGGTTTCGCTGATCCGTTCTCCAAACGCGAAATATAAGCCTGGCTTACATCGAGTAACTCGGCGGCCGCTTCCTGCTTTAGGCCACTGCGTTGACGAAAGGCTTTAAGTCCCTCTCCCCATTCCATGATCTATTTACCCTGACTGCTAACGGCGCGAAACATCATCACCTGAGTTTGGGAGGCAACTGAAAATATCACCTCTCACCCAGGCTAGGCTGCTGTTGCCCGGTGAATCGACTACCTGAATGCATATGATGAGTTAAAACGCACGGTCAGCGGCCGTCGTTCCTTGACCGCGCAAGCCCGGTCCGTAGTCTCGCGTCAAAGCGTCGAATGAAGCGCTCAATGAGGGAGAGATACGCAATGGGTATGTTTGGCGCGATTAAGCGGGAAGTATTCTACACCACCGAGCTGGCAAGGCTTCTTGGCAAGCTGAAGCAGATCACGCCGGACTCCGCCGATCTCACGCCGGACCTTCTGGAGCGCAGCGTCGACGCTTTCAAAAAGCGCACCGCGTTTCTGACCGAGGAAAACGAGGCGGTCACCTACAAGGCGTTTGATGCGCATGCCAATCGCATTGCCAACTGGGCGGTTGATCAGGGGATCGAGCCCGGCGATACGGTTGTGCTCTACATGGGCAATCGCTGGGAGTATGTGGCCACCTGGTTCGGCCTGTCGAAGGTGGGTGTGCTTGCCGCTCTGGTGAACAATCAAATCACCGGCCAGTCACTGGCACACACCGTCAATATCGCCGAGGCGCGCCACGCCATCATCGAGGGCGAGCTGGCCAGCGACTATTCCAGCGCGCTGGGTCAGATCAAGGATGGCGTCCAGGTCTGGATCACCGATGGCGTGGAGGCCGATATTTCGGGCGCGCGCGATCTCGACGCCGCGTTGATGGAAGCTTCCGCCAAGCGTCCCGGCCGATCCAGACGTGAGCATTTGCGGGCCAAGGACGCGTGCATGAAAATGTACACCTCCGGCACCACCGGCCTGCCCAAGGCGGCCATCGTCGCCCATACGCGCGCGCTCTATTATCTTCAGGTCTTCGGCGTCGCGGCCCATGCCGACAAGACCGACAAGATGATGATGGTGCTGCCCCTTTATCACGCTACAGGCGGGCTGTGCGGGGTCGGTGCGGCGCTGTCATTTGGTGGCACGCTCATCGTGCGCCGGCGGTTCTCTGCATCACGCTTCTGGACGGACTCGGTGGAAACCGGAGCGACGATGTTCATGTATGTGGGCGAGCTGTGCCGGTTTCTGGTGGCCGCTGATCCCGATCCCAATGAGAAAAAGCACAAGATCCGCGCCGTCATTGGCAATGGTCTGCGCCCCGATGTTTGGCCGCGCTTTGCCGAACGCTCCGGCATTGAAAAGATCATCGAGTTTTATGGTGCCACCGAAGGCAATGTCGGGCTGATCAATCTGGATTCGAAGCCCGGCGCCATCGGCCGCGTACCGCCGCACCTGGCCAAGCGTTTCAACATCAAGCTGGTGGCCTTCGACACCGAAAAAGAAGAAGTGCTGCGCGACGACAAGGGCCGCTGCATCGAGTGCAAGCCCGGCGAGGTGGGCGAAGCCATCGGCGAGATCCGCCCCGACGATGCGCGCTATCGCTTCGACGGCTATCAGGATGAAGAGGCCACCAAGAAGAAGATCCTCACCGGCGTGTTCGGCGAGGGCGACGTTTATTTTCGCACCGGTGACCTGATGAAGCGCGATGCTCAGGGCTATTTCTACTTCGTTGACCGCATTGGCGACACCTTCCGCTGGAAGTCAGAGAACGTCTCCACCAATGAGGTGGCCGAGGCGCTGGGCGTGTTTGACGGCGTCATCCAGGCCAATATCTACGGCGTGGAAGTCGGCGATTATTCGGGCAAGGCCGGGATGGCCGCGCTGATCGTGGACGAGGCGGCGCTGGACCTGGCGGCCCTGCGTGCCCACGTCCACCGCGAGTTGCCCCATTTTGCGCGCCCGCTTTTTCTGCGCCTGCACACCGAGGCGCCCAGCGCGCACACCACCGGCACGTTCAAGCTGAAGAAGACCGATCTGGTGAAGGAGGGCTGGGATCCCGAAAAAGTGAGCGAGCCGCTCTATCTCGACGATCCGGAGACCGGTGCCTATGTGGCGCTGACGCCTGAGCTGCGGGCCAGAATCCTGTCTGGTGAGAAGCGGGTTTGAGCCGGCCGCTGGATCCTGAAGCGGTCCTTGAATTCTGGTTCGAGCGGGCGGGGCCGAAACGCTGGTTCAGCGTTGATCGAGATTTCGACGCACAGATGCGCCGGCGCTTCGGCCCGGCCTGTCATGCGCTGCGGCGGCACTCCACCGTGGCCGGCCATCCCTGGCTGGTTGAGCCGGATAGCGCGCTGGCGCTGCTTATTCTCACCGATCAGGCCCCGCGCAATGTCTGGCGCGGATCCAACGCCGCGTTCAGCCTTGATCCGCTGGCGCGCGAGGCGGCTTTCGAAATCCTCGCAAGCGGATTTGACTGGGCGCTGAGCAACGATCAGCGAGCCTTCGTCTACATGCCGCTGATGCACAGCGAGGATGTCGAGGATCAAGCTCTGTGCGTCGCCTTGTGTGAGGAGCGTCTGGGTGTCGACAGCGGGACCACCCGCCATGCGCGCGCACACCGAGACGTGATCATGCGCTTTGGCCGGTTTCCCTACCGCAACGCGGCCCTGGGCCGGGCGAGCACCGCAGCCGAGCTGGAGTTTCTTGGCAGTGGCGGATACGCACCCGGCGCAAAACGCCCGGCAAAATCAGCCTGACGGCAGCAGGCGTCGCCCATACTTCGGGCCAAGGTGTTGATATGTATAGCGGCGAAAGTGGTCCGGCGCTTGCTGTGATCTGAGTCAGACGCCGTTTGAGAGGACCCTGTCATGCCTGCCGCCCGCGCTTCGCGCATCACGCCCGACGATATTCGCCTCATCGCCTTCACCCTTGTGGACCGCCATGGGGCCCAGGCATTGGGCTATGCCGACCAGGCGGTGTGGGAGATGGATGAGAAGGGCGAGCGTGAAAGCGCCGAGGCGTGGCGGGCTTTGCGCAGTGAGATTGAGGACGCCTTGAGCGGCCGGATCGAGCGCGGTGCCGGGGTCTGCGTGCATTAGGCGCGCCGGTCGCATTGACAAATGCGGCCCCAGCAGCCAAATCCGCGTGCTCCTGTAACGATCAAAAGGCCGCCTGATCGATGACCTACATCGTCACCGACGCCTGCATCCGCTGCAAATTCACCGATTGCGTCGAAGTGTGTCCGGTGGACTGCTTCTATGAAGGTGAAAACATGCTCGTCATCCATCCCGACGAGTGCATCGATTGCGGAGTATGCGAGCCGGAATGTCCCGTGGAAGCCATCAAGCCGGACACCGAAGACGACAAGGACGGCAAATGGTTGGCGCTGAATTCCGAATATGCGTCCAAATGGCCTAATATTACGGTCAAAAAGGATGCGCCCGCCGACGCAGAGGCATTTGAAACCGAAACTGGAAAGCTTGAGAAATACTTCTCGGTAAAGCCCGGCTAGGCCCAGGGCTTTCGCTGTAATACCCGCATTCACAACATGTTAAGCTTTTCTTAAGGCCGCTCCGGACCCGGACGGCCTTCGGCGGCGCAGCAAATTGCTTTTTCGCAAATTTTGTGCTAGCTTACTGACTTCGGTTATGTGCTGACCGTAAAGCTCAGAACGCAGGAACACATTGATCTGACCGGCTGACAGAACACTCGCTTCACCGCTCCTGCACGGGCGGTTGCGGGTGTTTTTCATATCTGGATCCGTGTGTGTGCCAGCGCTTCTGTGTCGTACGGCGCGCATCGGACAGGCTCGCCCCGGACATGCGCCCGTGGTCGATAACAAGAGAGCATCCATGACCAAGAAAACCGCCAACGATAATAAATCATTCAAAAAAGGCGATCACATCGTCTATCCCGCCCACGGCGTGGGCCGGGTGACCGGTGTGGAGAAAGAGACCGTCGCGGGCTTCGATATTGAAGTCTACGTTGTCTCCTTCGAGCAGGACAAGATGACGCTGCGCGTCCCGACCGCCAAAGCGGAATCGGCCGGCATGCGACCGTTGGCGAGCGACAAAATTCTGAAAGACGCTCTGCACACGCTGAAGGGCAAGCCCAAGGTCAAGCGCACCATGTGGTCGCGCCGCGCGCAGGAATATGAAGCCAAGATCAATTCCGGCGATTTGATCTCCATCGCGGAGGTCGTACGCGACCTGCACCGCCAGGAAGATCAACCCGAGCCGTCTTACTCGGAACGCCAGCTCTATGAGTCCGCACTGGATCGCATGGTGCGCGAAGTCGCGGCAGTGGAGAAGCTCGATCGTGACAAGGCGCTTGAGATCCTCACCACGACCCTGACGAAAAAAGCCGCGTAATCAGCGGACACCTTCGTAGTGTGAATAACCCCGTCCGGCATCGCCGGGCGGGGTTTTTTAGGACTCCACCCGGTCGCCATCTGCCATGATTTTCAAGTTAGATCAGAGGCCACGCTGGCGGATGAACAAATTGCGGCGAAGATGTGAACCGGTTGCCGCCACGGCTCGTAAACAGTCATGAAACCGAGCAGACATCCAAGAGAGTCTCCCATGGCCGTACGCACAGCTCCCGCCCGCACCGTCGATCCCGACCGCCGCTTCATGAAGCGCGCCATGGACGCGCCTCTGCTTGAGCGCGACCACGAGCTCGCGCTCGCTACGGCATGGCGCGAAAAGGGCGATGAAAAGGCCCTGCACGAGCTGACCACCGCGTATATGCGCCTGGTGGTCGCGGTGGCGGCGAAGTTTCGCCATTACGGCCTGCCGTTTCCTGACCTGGTCAGCGAGGGCAATATCGGGCTGATGCAGGCCGCCGCGCGGTTTGAACCCGAGCGTGGTGTTCGCTTCTCCACCTATGCGAGCTGGTGGATTCGCTCCGCTATTCAGGATTATGTGCTGCGCAATTGGTCCATCGTGCGCACCGGTACGACGGCCGCGCAGAAATCACTGTTCTTCAATCTTCGCCGTCTGCGGGCCCTCATCAAGGATGTGGGGTCAGGCGCGCTGAGCCCGGAAAATCGCGCTTATGTCGCGTCTGCCCTGCGGGTGGGCGAGGACGATGTGGAGCAGATGGCCTCGCGGCTCGCCGCGGTGGACCGGTCGCTCAACGCGCCGTTCACCGAAGATGGTGACGGTGAGTGGCAGGATCTGCTCGCCGATGAGAATCCGAACCCGGAAACCGTGGTCATGGGCGACCGCGATACATCCAAACGCCAGGAATGGCTGGGTGATGCGATGCAGGCGCTTACCGACCGTGAGCAGCTGATCATTCGCGAGCGCCGCCTGCGCGAGGACTCCGTGACGCTGGAGAAGCTGGGCGAACGTCTGGGAATCTCCAAGGAGCGTGTGCGCCAGATTGAGCACCAGGCGCTGGGCAAGTTGAAGAAAGCGCTCACTGACGCGGTGGGTGACCCCGAAGAGTCGGGCCTGATCCCGAAGCTCTAGGCTTCACCGCAGCCGCCGCGCCTCAGGTGCGTCAATGATCTCCAGCTGGGCCGGATGGGTGAGACTCACCGCCGGCCCGTTGGTTTCATAGAGCCAGCCCCGCACCCGGATCTGGGCGCCTTCCAGCGCCATCAGGTCCATGCCCGCTTCGGTAAAGACCGCTCGCGCGGCGCGGTCCGCCGTGGCGGTAAAATCACTGCGCCAGTCCAGACCGAAATTGACATAGACGCGCCCGTCGCGCGCCTCGCCGGTGTCCACCACCCGGCCCTGTACGATCACGGGCCCATCCAGCCGCTGGGACAGCGCGTTAGGATCTGGCCCCATCACTGAAAACGCACCACTGCCCCAGGCACCCGCGGTTTCGGCGCGGGCCGCAGCCTCGGCGGTGTAGAAATTGGCAAAGCTCATGGTCTGCCCGGCGCGCGGCCACACCATGAGATGGCCGTCGCGCACCAGAGCCTCGGCAAGATCGCCATCAATCGTTTCAGCCGTGGCAATAAGCCGGTCATACCGATCGCGTTCAGGGTCGGAGACCGATCGCAAGACCAGCGACGCCCCGCCAGCTTCGATCCGGGCGGTGAGGGCTGCGCGGGCCGCGTCCATGGCAGCTGGATAAAGCTCGCCATTGGGCGCGCTGACACCGGCCAGGACCACGCTTTCGCGCGTGCCTTCGGCGGTCTCAATCTCGAAGGCGTGGCCCGACCAGACCCGTTCCGCCCGGGCCTCGATCTGCGGCTCGGCGGCGCGCGGCGAGCAGGCTCCGGCCAGAGCCAGCGCCAGGGCGGCGATCAAACCGCTTAAGAGCGTCGAGTGTGGCGAGATCGGACCTGCATGATGCGGCTGCATGGAAACTGCGTCTCGCCCTGCCAGAAATCGCCCGAGCCGGACCCCGGCTCAGGATGGATCAACCTATCATATCGGCGTCACTGCGGATCGCCAGTGCGCTTGCCGCTTGCGCCGCCCGGCCCGACGCGGCTGCTGGCGCGCCGGGCCGGGCGGACAGGGACTGGCTTCTAAAGTAATAGATCCGCCGCAAAGAAGGCGAAGAACGCCCCCACCATCAGCAGGATCGAGGCGAACCACAACACCGCCCCACCAAAAGTCCGCATCCGGGCGCAGGCCTTCGCCTTCTCGGGATCGGCCGGGCAGGGGGCGTTGCGGGTGGCCCAGCGGGCGTACCAGGCACCGGCGAGCATCAGCCCGGCCAGGGTGAACACCCAGCCCTTGTGGGCGGAGAGAAACACCAGGCCCGGCACATTGCTCGCAAGGCCCGCCATCACCGCGCCCGCCCCGATGGTGACCAGCAGCGCCGGCAGGGCGCAGCAGATCAGTGTCGAGGCGCTGGCGAAGAGGGCGAGCGCCGGCGCGGCGGTTTCGCGAATCGCGAGGCGCATCTACGCCCCCGTGCCGCGGCGGATGGAGGCCAGCTGATAGCCCGACCGGGTTACAAGATCGGTAATCGTGGCGTCGTCCATGGACAGACCCTCGCGGATCACCAGCTGCAGGGTCTTGGTGTCGAGATCCACGTGAACTGCGCCGATCTCGTCACGGCGCCCGAAAGTGCGGGTCATGGCCGTGGCGCAGAAATCGCAGACCATGCCATTGACCTCCGCGACCACCAGCGAGCCGCCTTCGGCCAGGGCGGTGGTGATGTCTTCGTGCAGGGTCGGCTGCAGGGTTTCGCCGCCATGGGCGTGGTTGTCGCCATGATCTTCGCCGTGGCCGTCAGGGTTGGCGGGCTGGGCATGGGCGGCACCGAAGCCGGCGACGGCGAGGGCGCAAACAGTCAGAAAAATACGGATCATGATGGGCTCTCCTTTTAAGAGCTAGAAGCGGTATGTGAAGCTGGCATAGGGCTCGTTGACGGCGGGCGTGTAGCCGAGCTCAAGCAGGAACGAGCCTTTGAAAAAGCGTATGAGCGGGGTCACCGTGACCGGCTCGTCACGCTCCGGGCGCTGGTCGATTTCAAGCATCAGCCAGGTGTGAAGATCGCCAAAATCGCCCACATAGGGCGCGACTCCCACACGGGCGGCCTGCATGGCGTCGACGCCGGAGCCGAAGTCTGAGACGCGCGCCTCATAGGAGACGAACCAGCGCCGTGTCTCCCAGTCGGCCATGACGCCCACAAGGCCGGCGGCTTCGGCGTCCATGGGATTGGCGTTGATCCCTTCGGCGATTCCGGCCCCCGCGAAGGCGTAGAGATTGGCCTGGCTGTCCGGCGCGAACCAGCGCTTGACCAGGTGGGTCGCCTGAACGCCGGTGAACACGATGTCGCTGTCGCGCATCCATTCAGCCTTCAGGCCCACCGACCATTCATGGTGGGGCGTGTGGTGGGTGAGCAGCGACGTGCTTTCGCGGTCGCTTTCGCCGATCACCGTCCAGCCACCTTCATAGGAGACTGGACGGGCATCAGCCGCCGCCGCGCCCAGAAGGGCGCATGACGCGGCCAGCGCGAATGTGCGCATGGGAAATCCTTCGCTTCGAGAATTTTACGCGGGCGATGTCAGACGCGCGCGGATCTCGGAGGCGGAGGCTCGAAAGTGACGGGCGGTTGTGGGGCGGTGACCGGCGCAAACACCCGGACCAGCGCGGGCCGCACCATGGCGGGCTGGCCCGAGGTTTCCGGGACGATCACGCTGAGAAGCGCACAATCGCCGCAGGCGGCACCGCCGTCACAGCAGGTCTGATCCTGAGAGATCGGGACGGCCATGTCATCAGCGCAGCTCTCGTGGGCCTTTATGGCGGCACCGGAATGACCGGCGGCGCTCATCTGCGCCATCGCCGGTCCGTCATGGCTCATCCCCGCCGGCGCGGCCGCATGGGCGGTCGGGCAGACGCCGATCCCGGCCTCGATGAGAACCAGCACAGCCAGGATGGACAGAAACCATTTCACGATGCGCAAACTACCCGATGTCATCGGCGCGCGCCAGCACGGAATCGCGCTGTGTTTGGACGGTGACAGGTCGCGGACGGGGTTATTCGTTTCATGAAGCCGTCACGCCGGTGTCGCCGCTGCGTTACGTTCCAGCGCTATTGGATTCCCGATTGATATATCATTTGGGGGTTTAATGATGTCGTTCAAAGATCTGCTTTTTGCCGGCACGGCCGGTTTTGCGGTGCTGGCCAGCGCCCCGGCGCTGGCGCAGGCGTCCGCCCAGGGCCGGGAAATTGGCGGCGATGAGGGGCGCGCCGACGACGATGCGATCGCCACCGCCGACACCATCGTGGTGCTGGGCCAGGCCATCCGCTTTCGCAACCGCTCCGACGAAACCGAGCCGGTGCTTGAGTATGACAGTGAGTATTTCCAGCGCTTCGAGCCGCTGACGGCCGGCGACGCCCTGCGCCGTGTGCCCTCCGTCACCTTCCTGTCTGATGTGATCGAGAGCGACGGCCCGCGCTTTCGCGGTCTGGCCCCGTCCTACACCCAGATCCTGATCGACGGCGAGCGCGTGCCGGGCGGTGAAAGCGACCGCTCCTTCTTCATGGACCGGATTCCGGCCGAGCTCATCGAGCGGGTTGAGATCGTCCGCTCGTCTTCTGCGCGCCGTACCGGCGATGCGGTGGCCGGCGCCCTGAACATCGTGCTGCGCGACGGCTATGATCTGGACGGCGGCTATGTGCGCGCCGGCGCTCTGCGCTTTGACGACGGTGAAGTGAAGCCCTCGCTCGGTGCGGTGTATGGCGGCGCGTTCGGCCCGGGCCGGATCCTGCTCGGGGCGAACCTGCAGGGCCGCTATAACCCGAAGGAGAAATTCTCCCTGCGCTATGGCGACAGCCCGGAGAACGATCCCGGCTTCGCCACCAATGAATTCGACAATCGCGAAGATCAGACCGATACCCGCGACGGCACCGATTACTCGTTCAATGGCCGCTATACGGTGGACCTGGCCAATGGTGGCGAGTTCGAGATTGGCGGCTATGTCACCTATACCGACCGCGAGGAAAACGAGCGCTCTTTCGAGTATGACGATCCCATCGCGATCAGCGGCCCGGTCCCGGGCGGAAATCTGCTCACCGACAACCAGCAGCTCCAGCAAATCGAGCAGATCAACTACACAATCGACGTGAATTACCAGACGCCCGCGCTCGGCGGCGAGTTTGATGTACGCCTGGGCTTCTCGCTGTTTGACGGTGAGAACACCAATAACGAGGACGAGATCGATTTCGAGGACGGCGAAATCGGCCAGGAGCGCGAGCTCACCAGCATTGAAGACCAGGAGCTGACGTTTGAGGTGAGCCAGGTCTGGGAAATCATGACCGGCGTCGAGTTCGAGACCGGCCTCTACGCCCAGACCAAGCAGCGCGACACCGAGATCCTCGCCGGGGATCAGGATATCGTTTTTGCCGGCGGCTGGAACCAGTTCTCCCAATCGCCCTTCGATCTGCGCGCCTCCACCCCGGCTGTCGCGGCCTTTGAAGGCTCGGTGGCCACTATCGAGGAGCAGCGTCTGGACGTGTATGCCGTGTTCAACGGCGAGGACGGACCGCTGAGCTGGGAAGCCGGCCTGCGCTATGAGAACACCTTCGCCGACATCACCGACGAATTCACTCCGCAGACCACCGAGAACGATTATTCCTTCCTTCTGCCCAGCGCCCATTTGCGCTACGAGCTGACGGATATGGACCGGGTCTATGCCTCGGTGGCGCGCACCGTGCGCCGTCCCGGCTTTGATTTCCTCAACCCGGCGCTTCTGGAAGGCGAGATCGAGGACGACGACCTCCTGGGTAATCCGAACCTGAACCCGGAAAGCGCCTGGGGCTTCGATCTTGGGTATGAGCGCCGCCTGGCGCAGACCGGCGTGTTCGGCGTCAACGTCTTCTACCGCGCCGTGGAAGAGCTGATCGAGCTGGCCAATACCGGGATTGAAGGCTCTGAAGGTCCTGGCACGTTTGTCTATCAGCCACGCAATACCGGCGATGGCGAGGTTTACGGGATCGAGTTTGACCTCTCCACCTCGCTGGCCATGGTCGGTCTGGAGAACACCGGTGTCTTTGCCAACTATTCCTGGCTGGACTCCTCGGTCACCGACTTCCTGGGGGATCGCCGGTTCAACGATCAGTCCAACTATGTATTCAATGTGGGCTTCATCCAGAACCTGCCTGCGCTGGAGGCCGCCTTCGGCCTGACCTATCGCGAGCAGGGCGACGCCTATGGCCGCGTGGTGGCCGAAGAAGTGGGCACGTCCTACGGCGCGGATCTGGAGATCTTCGTGGAAAAGAGCTTCGCCGAGCGCGTCACCGTGCGCCTGGTGGGCCAGAACCTCTTGAACGCCTCCAAGGACGAGTACTTCAACAAGTTCGATAGTCTCGCCGACCAGATCGCGCGTGATTTCGACGAGTACGAGCTGGAGACCGAAGATGCCGGCCCGGTGATCCAGCTGGTGGTCCGCGCCGCCTTCTAGGACGGTTCCCGATCGCCTATCATGGGTATGGGCGGTGTGCCTGAAGTGCGCCGCCCATACTTTTTCTCCGCTATGCCTACCCCGTTCAAAGGCCCTGCAATGACCCTGATCCGCGTCGTATCCGTCCCCGCTCTTCTGATCCTGGCCGCCGCCTGCGAGGAGGCCGCGCCGCCGCCGGGCTTTCCCCCGGTGAGCGTACCGGCAAGCGTGGAGACCGACGCGGTGGCGGGTGCCGGAGATGCCGCCGACGATCCAGCGCTGTGGCGCGCCAGCGATCCGGCAAACTCGCTGATCCTGGGGACCGACAAGAAGAGCGGGCTTTATGTCTATCGCCTCGATGGTTCCACCGCGCAGTATCTGGAAGCGGGCAATATGAACAATGTCGACATCCGCTACGGCTTTGACGCCGGCGGGCGCAGCGTCGACATCGCGGTGGCCAGCGACCGTACCAATATCGCCCTGGCGGTGTTCTTCATCGAGCCGGAGACAGGTGTGGTGGCGCCGGCGCCCGGCGGGACCGTGCCGCTTTATTTCGACGATCCTTATGGCCTCTGCCTCTATCAGACCGATGATGCGCTCTACGCCTTCGTCACCGAGGATGATACTGGCCGGCTCTCCCAGCAGCGCCTGTCGTTTGAAGACGGCGCCATGCGGGCCGAAGAGGTGCGCGCCTTCTCTCTGGGGACAATCACCGAGGGCTGCGATGTGGATGACGAGGCCGGCGTGCTCTACATCGCCGAGGAAAATCGCGGCGTGTGGACCTATGACGCCGCGCCGGACGGCGGCGATGCGCGCGAGATGTTCGCGGCCGTGGACGGCGAGACGATCGTCGCCGACGCCGAGGGCGTGGCGATCTGGCGCGACGCGGCGCACGGAGACACGCTGGTGGTCTCCAGCCAGGGCGACAGCGCCTATGCGGTCTTCGCGCTGGCGGACGGCGCCCTGATCGGCCGGTTCGAGATCAATGGCGGCGAGATCGACCGCACCAGCGAAACCGACGGGATCGCCGTTCACGCCATGGCTCTGCCGGGCTTTCCCGACGGGGTGTTCATCGCCCAGGACGATGAAGAAGATAGTGGTGGCCAGAACTTCAAGATCGCCGATCTGGGCGCCATCCGAACCGCCCTGGAAAGCTGGGAGCGCCCCGCAGACTAGGCCGAACGCGGGTGCGAGCTGAACCCCCGGGCGCTCCAGCGCCCGCCGGCCCTTTATGGGCCGAACGCGAACAAAACGAGCCCTTAGCAACCCTCCGGGCGCTCCAGCGCCCGCAAGGGCGACCGCCCGCCGGCCCTTTATGGGCCGAATGCGAGCACAGCGAGCCCTTAGCAACCCCCGAGCGCTCCAGCGCCCGCAAGGGCGACCGCCCGCCGGCCCCTTATGGGCCGAATGC
>Ga0136600_1000924_pt1 | contig 14588 bp, 14 predicted proteins | sample AntRauMFilla2698_FD_104634 | JGI IMG/M metagenome (GOLD analysis project Ga0136600, IMG submission 104634) | Saline lake microbial communities from Rauer Islands, Antarctica - Metagenome Filla 2 #698 | ecosystem: Environmental > Aquatic > Non-marine Saline and Alkaline > Saline | place...
CCGGGACGTGCTCGCCGAAGACCAGCTATCGGCGCGCTATTGCGCGCCGAAGCTGATCTGGTGAAGCGGGTTACTTTTTTCTGATGCTCAAGCCGGTGCGGGCTTTCGCTCCTCCCCTCAGACTTGAGTCCGGGGCGCGGGCGGGCGGTCGCGCTTGCGAACCTGTTGGGTTCGCAGGCGCTGTGCCTATCCCTCGATCTGCCAGCTGGCATTGACGCTGACCTGGATGGAAAGCTCGCCCGGTGCCACCGGGGTAGAGGAATCCATGCTCTCCGAGCGCGCATAGGCCACGGGCATGGGCCGCCCGCCGCCGCTCTCCGAGAAATTCACCAGGCGTACAACCGTGAACCCGGCCGCCTCAGCGTACAGATCGCGCAGGCTCATAAGCTCGGTCACCGCCTCGCGGCGCGCCTCGTCGCGGGCGGCGTCAGACTCGGTGGAGAGAAACTCCACGCCGTCGAGCGAATTGGCACCGGCGTCAAACACTGCGTCAATCACCGAACCAACCGTGTCGATATTGCGCAGCGTGGCGCTGACCTGGTTGGAGGCTTCATAGCCGGTGATGCGCGGCTCCTGATACTCGCCGCTACTGCGGCTGGGCGCGTTGGCGTAAACCGGATTGACGTTCAGCCGCGCGGTCTGAAGATCCGCCTCGGCTACCCCGGCCCGGCGCAGAGCCATGAAAACTGCCTGCATCTTGGCCGCATTATCGCGAACCGCCGCAGCGGCCGTGTCAGCACGGCTGACCACGCCAGCCGTGACGCGCGCATGGTCGGGAGCCACGCTCACCGAACCGGTCGCGGACAATGACAAGGTGGCCTCGGTCTGCTGCGGCATGCTCTGGGCGCTGGCCGCCGGCGCAAACGCGAGCGGAACGGCCGCAGCGCCGGTCAGAAGCATCAGGGCAGCGAAAGCCGGACGAAGTGCAAGACGCGGCAAGCCGAAGGACGGCGCTGGCATCGTCTCGGACATCGTCGCGTATCTTTTTACGGACTGGGTCGTGGTCATGGGGCGTCTCCTTGAAATGAGCCATTGATCTTGAGCCTACCGCAACCCGTTCTCGTGGCGAAACTTGGCCCGCTTCGCGCCACTTTCACGGATGACGTGGAATTAACCGGTGCGTCGAGCCGCAAGACACACTTTGCGCGCGCAGCTTGGCACGCTAATAACGCATTTGTGCGCATTGCGCGCGGGCCTGTAGCTCAATTGGTTAGAGTCGGCGGCTCATAACCGCTTGGTTGGGGGTTCGAGTCCCTCCGGGCCCACCATTTCCATAATACACGCGCCTATAGAGTCACTGTCCGGAAGGTCAGCGACACGCGGCGTTTTCTGGGCTGGCGCGCTCCTCCGATCATGTCGGATTTGCGCGCCGGGATCTCGTGTGTCCAGCTATAGCGCGCCTCGCCAGACAGGATCAGGAGCTTTGCCGGCTCAAGAATGACGCTGCGGCGCTCCCCGGTTGCCCGCTTTCTGAAGAGCATTTCGACCTCGCCTCCAAGACTGAGCGAAGCGACCGCTGGTCCGAAGCACGGCTCGCAATCGACATGGGCGGATATGCCCTGACCAGGAAGATACTCGTTCACGATCACTTGATCCGGGCGGCGATCAAACTCCGGCATGTCTCCAACGGCCTCAGCGGCGGGAAGAAGCCATTCAGGCAGCGGGCCAAGCCACATGTCGTTCGTTACACGGCGCTCGCGATAGTCGTACCGCCAGCCGTAGTGCTGCACGCGTCGTTTCAGATCCTCGCGCCAGGTCGATGCGTCTATCGCCGCGAGCAGGCGCTCAGCGGCTTGCTCCGACACGAAGCCGCGAATAAGGCGTGCGCCGGACGGCGAGCACATCGAATCCGCCATCCTATCGCCTCACCGGCTTAAATACCCAGGTGCTGCAAGACCGGTATTTCGACAAAGCGCTCTCGCTCGCATCGTTGGTGTTGACGTGACCATAGCCCGACCAGGCGGACCGATAAAACGGAAGTGCCTCAACAACTTTGCAGCCCGCCCACTCCGCCGCTGTGGCCGGATCAAACGCACCGAGATGATGCGGGCTGTTCACGAGCGTGACTGCAATTCTACCGGTCGCCCTAAGTCGCGAGGCCGCCGCCCGGAGGAACTGGCGTAATAGAATATGATTATCTGTGCGACCGTGGATTGACCTCCGCGTGCCCGTGTTCGGGAACTGAAACGCGATCAGCTCCGCCTCTGTTGGCAAGTTTCGACCATCGAGGAGTCGGGCGTCGACGCCGTGTAGAACTTTGGCGCCTAAATCGGTCAGCGATCGGGCGTTTGTTTTTCCTGCCGGACAAACGCTGCTCTCCGCCTCAAAGGTTGTCGCAATGATATTCGCAGCGTAGCTTTTCGGATCGCGAGCCAACGCACGCGCGAAGCTCAGATCGCCTTCACCCACGAAAACGCATCTACCAACCCGAGTCATGGCCGCGAAATCGAACGTCCGCCGCTTCTGCTCAAGGAGGACAAGGAGGTGCTCAAAGGCGGCTGCCGCCTCCTCCTTAGCATTCGGTTGGCGATCCCCTGCAGTGTGCAAAACAGCCATGTTCGACCTCGCGTGAAACCAAACGAAGTCGGCATCTTCACTCAGGATGAAGGGGGAGGGGATTTCTTTGCTGCGAATCCGCCGGCCGCACTGTCGTCAATTGGGATCAGGCTCCAAAGCCTGTTTGATTGGGCCATCATTTTCGCTGCCAGCCGATCCGGTGAGCACCTTCTCCATCTCCTCCAGCGCCTCAATGAGCGCGTCGGGGTTCGAGTCCCTCCGGGCCCACCATACCCTTCCCAACTCTCTGGAAAATGAGTTATCGTTGATGTGAGAGAGATTTTCGAGTGTCGGAGTGTCCGACGTCATTGCCACTAATTTGGCGATCGCACTTTCGGCCAGACAGCTCTGATCCACGTCTCGAGTGTAGCGTTCCGCCTCCGACAAACTCTTGTGTCCGGTGATCGACATGATTTCCCGCGCACGACATCCCGCTTCAGCGAGGGCAATCGCCGCGGCTTTTCTAAGTCCATGGGAAGAGCGACGTTTGGGCAGGCCACTTTGCGTTTCAGGAAGCACACAGGGTCATGTGTTAAGCAGGTCGCCCTGCCTCATGATGGCTCATCCAATTGGGTAGCTCGTTCAGCAAGCCGGCTCGGAACATTCCTTCAACGACCTCCGGGTGGACCGCCCATTGGAAGTTCGAATTATCAGGATCGCCGCCTTCGCCGGCATCCTCGGCGAGCGCCATTGTATATACTGGAGTGCCATCGCGACGTCGCGGAAGCTCCAGACCGAGAAAGGCAGCGGCCTTCCTGCCGAGATAGCCGTAGTGGACATTGGCTGAGCTGAAGCTGTCCCACCCTGCCGCTCGAGCAAGTGCTCCCGCCGTGAGGACGCGATCTTTCGCATGGGCCAAAAGCATGGCCCGTTCATGCTCGCCGAGTTTTTCTAACCGAAAGAATTCTGCATACCGTTCAGGTGTTGCGATATTGGCGGCCCTCTGTGCCTCGCGGTCAGCTTTAAGGCGGCCATCGATCCACGCTCGGGCTTCTGCGCTGACGCCCTCAATGGGCTCGCCTTCGAAACGCATTCCGCCAACTCGGTCCTTGCCCAGATAAATCTGAGCCACCGGGTTGCCTTTGATTTCGGCTGCGATGATCCGGTAGCCATTATAGATTTTATCGTGACGTTCCATAAAATCGGCCCTTAATCATCCGTTTCGCCGCCGCGAATTGCGTGTTGCCCTCGCCGCCTTCATTGCTTGCCATCATAGGATGCCGATGGGCCGAGGACCATCGCCTAAATCTGGCTGCAGTTCATAGCGATTGGACGTAGTGACGCTTTGGCGTCATTAAGGCGAAACCCACTCGTGTGACGCTCTTATCGAGCCGCCCCGCGAAGCGTCACATGACCTCGGTCTATTAGTTGGCCGTTCGCCGTTGGCCTGCGCACGGCACCATTCTCACTTTTAAGGCAGCGCCGCGGGTAGATTGTCCATCTGCTTTGTTTGCTCGAGTGCGCCGTCAGCCGAGCCCGCCAAGGGCTCGGACGCTCGGCGTGCGTTCGTTGAGCGCCAAGTAAGGCCGGACATTGCTCACTTTTCTTGTTCTTCTTGCTCCACCATTTTTTCCTGTCCTCGCCCGGATCAGGTCCGGGGTGCGGACGGATAGTCGTGCTTGCGAACCCAGCGGGTTCGAAGTGAATTCGCCCGGCTTCACCATTGGCAAAATCCGCCGATCAGCTGGAAAATCAGCGCCAAAGCTGGATCATTCACCGTCGGCCCCCATGGCCGGCATTCTCGAAGCGAGATCGGCGTTCGAGAGCGCGGGCGCAAGGGGAGCGGTCGTAGAGCAGCCGGCCTGGGGGTAAGCGGGCCGGATGCTCGAAAAAACCCTTCGATTTTTGAGCTTGACCGCGTTTTCGCCACTGCGGACAGTTGGACACCGCCAGCGCCCGGCCTGCGACCGCCGGGAGAGGAGGCGTGCGCGGGCGACGGCGCGTCCTCAATGGGTTCAGCACTTTTTTGATGAAGCATGGGAGCAGGATTGATCCTCACATCCAGATACGCGGACGCGCTGGCGTTCACCGCCGCGGCTCATCGCGAGCAGACGCGCAAAGGCACGGCAATTCCCTACCTGTCTCACCTGATGTCGGTGAGCGCCCTGGTTCTGGAATACGGCGGCGACGAGGACCAGGCGATCGCCGGGCTGCTTCACGATGCCATCGAGGATCAGGGCGGCGTCGCCATGGAGACGCAGATCCGCGACCGTTACGGTGACCGGGTGGCGCAGATCGTGCGCGCGTGCACCGACAGCGATGTAGAGCCCAAACCTCCCTGGCGCGCGCGCAAGGAGGCCTATCTCGCGACGCTGCGCGACAAGGGCGATGACGCGCTTCTGGTTTCCCAATGCGACAAGCTTCACAACGCCACCGCCATTCTGGAAGACGCCCGCACCATCGGCCCGGCCATCTGGGACCGCTTCACCGGAAAGCGCGACGGGACGATCTGGTATTATCAAAGCCTCGCCGCGATTTTCGCCGAACGCAGGCCGGGGCCGCTGGCGGAGCGGTTCGCTCGCATTGTTAGTGGAATGGAGACGGCGGCCTGAGGCAGGTATGGACGGCTGTGGGCGGACTTGGCCCGACGAGGCTCCGCCTCTCAGGCCGCCTCTGGTCAGCGCTTGCAGGGCTCTAACGCGACCAATCCCCGACAGGGTCTCAACAGGGTGCAGGCGCAATGACTGACGGATCCTCTCAAGGACTGACCGATGGCCCCGCCCCCTCGCTGCGCGACGCGGCGGCGGTATGGTTTCGCATTGGCTGTCTGGGGTTTGGCGGGCCGGCGGGCCAGATCGCCCTGATGCACCGCGTGCTGGTGGATGAGAAAGCCTGGATTGACGAGGACGGGTTTCTGGCGGGGCTGAATTTCTGCATGCTGCTGCCCGGCCCCGAGGCGCAGCAATTGGCGATCTATGTGGGTTGGCGCGTGAACGGGATTATCGGCGCGCTCATCGCCGGGCTGCTTTTCGTGCTGCCCGGCGCGGCCGTGATCTTCGCGCTCAGCGCCCTCTATATCCGGTTCAGCGATGTGGGCGTGGTGGCCGGTGCACTTCACGGCGTGCAGGCGGTGGTCATCGCGGTGGTGGTGGAGGCGCTGGTGCGGATCGCCCGGCGCGCCCTGAAATCGGCGGCGGCCTATGCCCTGGCTGCGGCGTCGTTTGCGGCGATCTTCATGTATGCCGTGCCGTTTCCCCTCATCATCGCAGGTGCGGCGCTGGCGGGCTTTGCCGCATCGCACGCCCGCCTCGACTGGTTTTCGCTTGCAACCCCTCAGGGCACCGCATCGCCGCACGCCGCCACACCGCTGTCGATCCGGCAAGGACTGACCGCCAGCCTTGTCTGTCTGGCGCTCTGGCTGGTGCCGGTGGCGCTGCTTGTGATGCTGCTGGGGCCGGACGACATTTTTTCACGCCTCGCTGTGTTCTTCTCTCAGATGGCGGTGGTCACCTTTGGCGGCGCTTATGCTGTGCTCGCCTTTGTGGCGCAGCAGGCGGTGGAGGGGTTTGGCTGGCTAACCCCGACGCAGATGGTTGACGGGCTGGGCCTGGCCGAGACGACGCCCGGGCCACTGGTGCTGGTCCTGCAATTTGTGGGGTTTCTCGCCGCAGCGAACGCCGGGACCGGCCTTTCCCCTCTGCTCGCCGGGCTGATCGGCTCGGTGATCGTTTTATGGACGACCTTTCTGCCCTGCTTTGCGTGGATCTTTGCTGGCGGTCCGTTCATCGCGCGCCTGCAGCGCGTGAAATCCCTCAATGCGGCGCTGTCAGCGGTGACCGCGAGCGTTGTGGGGGTCATGCTCAATCTTTCGCTCTGGTTTGCGATCCATGTCCTGTTCGCGCGGGTCGGCGAGCTCAGGGCCGGGCCGATCAATGTTGTGATGCCCGATCTGGCCTCGCTGGACGTCTTCGCCCTCGGCCTGTGCGTCGCCGCATTGATCGCCCTGCTTCGCTTTAAAATGGGCCTTATCGCCGTGCTGGGAGCGGGCGCGTTTTTGGGGGCGGCCGGGGCGCTGGTTTGACCCAATCGCGCCACATGGCCTGGCGGCTTTGCGGGATTTCTTGACAGGGCGCGCCCCGGAGCGCACAGACCGCAGCGATGCACCGGGTCGCCCGCGTGCAGCGCCCCGCTGGCGCGCAGGCCCGCAGCCGGGTCCGCGCCCCGGCCTCATAAAATGAAAACACAGATGGGTTCCGCCCACATTTCCGGCCAGGTTTCCGCTCAGGTTCCTGGTCTGCCTTACATCCAAATCTCAGGCTCCTACGCCTCTGGCGACAGGGACGCTGACCGGCGCGCTGAGTTCGCCGAAACCCTCGCCGGGCTCGAGGATTTTTCCGCAGCCGCTGAAACCCTCGCCTCCGCCCTTGATCTTGCCCCGGGCTGGGCTGCCGGCTGGTACCGGCTGGGCGAATTGCATCAGAGCGCAGGCGCGCTGAAAGCCGCCGCCAGAGCCTGCCGGCGCGCCATGGCGCTGGATCCCGCTGACCGATTCGGGGCCCGCGCCCGGCTGGAGCTTCTCACCGGCGAACGGGTGGCCGACGCCTTGCCACCGGCCTTTGTCGAAGCGCTGTTTGATCAATACGCCCCGCGATTTGACGCCGCCCTCATTGGCGGGCTCGCCTATCGCGGGCCGCAGATCGTGATGCGGGCCCTGGACGAGGCCGGCCTTCGCACCGTTGCTCGCGCGCTGGATCTTGGGTGCGGCACCGGCCTGATGGGCGAGGCGATGCGCGCGCGCTGCCGCGTGCTCGACGGCGTGGACCTGTCGGCCGGCATGCTGGAGATCGCCCGGCGCCGCCAGCTCTATGACCATGTGTCCAAGGCGGATATCTGCGCGCTGCCCCTGGACGAAACCGGCTATGACCTGATCGTAGCCGCCGACGTGTTCGCCTATATCGGCGCCCTTGAAGGTGTGCTTGCCTGGTGCGCGGGCTCGCTCGCACCCGGCGGACGTCTCGCCTTCACGGTGGAGGCGGCCGACGGCACCGGTCTGGTCCTGCGCGAAAGCCGGCGCTACGCCCATGGCCGCGCCTATCTTGACGCCCTCCTGGCACAGGCCGGCTTTGAAGCGGTGCGCATCGAGGCGTGCGTGGTGCGTAAAGATCGCGGCACCGACATTGAAAGCTTCGTCGTCACCGCCGCGCGCGCGCAAACCCGCCACGCGCTGGATGGCGACGGCGAGACCAAGGCGATAGCCTGAGCGATAGCCTAGGCGGGCCTCGCCGAGGCTGCGGCCCCTTCTTGAGTCGCCAAGCGTGCAATTTCCGGCAAGATGGGTGTCGGCGTCCTCAGCGGCGCGCGTCCGGCAGGCGGACGCAGCAATCAGGAAGGAGCGCGGCCCATGGCTTCAAATTCACTCTCACGGCGCGGGTTTCTGGGCGCAGCGGCCCTGGCGGGCGCGGCGGTGGGTGCACGCGCCGCAGCGGATCCGGTAGTGACGCCGTCCCAGACCGCAGGCCCGTTCTATCCCAATGTGGATCAGGCCGATAAGGACGCCGACCTGACACGGATCGAGGGCCAGGACGGCGTCGCATCCGGTGAAGCGGTGGAGATTACCGGCCAGGTGACGGATACCTCGGGCGCGCCCCTTGCAAATGCGGTGGTGGATGTGTGGCAGGCCAACGCCGCCGGGCGCTACGCCCATGAGGCTGATTCAAACCCCGCGCCGCTGGATCCTGATTTCCAGGGCTGGGCGATCCTGACCACCGATTCCGAAGGCCGGTACCGCCTGCGCACCGTGAAGCCTGGCCCCTATCCGGTCACAAGCGGCTGGTCGCGCCCGCCCCATATCCACTTCAAGGTGGCGCTGCGCGGCTATCGCGAGGTCACCACGCAAATGTATTTTGACGGCGAGCCGCTCAACGATGTGGACCGGCTTCTGAACAGTCACCCTGAGGCTGAGCGGGCCGCATTGATTGCTGCGCGCGATCCTGAAGCCGGCCCATACCGGTTCAATTTGGTGCTTCAGCCGGTCTAGGCGAGCCGCTTCAGGATCGCGGAGACCACCTCGCCGCGCGCGACGGTGATTTGGGCGGGCTGGTCTTCGCGCCAGGCCTTGTTGTCGGTGATGTTGGCGGCCAGCTCGGCGCCCAGTTTCAAATCCTTGATCTGAGCCTGGCCCTGCTCGCGCTCGTCAGAGCCGATGATCACGGCAAACTCGGCGCCGCGCCGGTCGGCGTATTTGAGCTGCTTGGCCATATTGCCGCCGCCCACAAAGGCTTCAGCCCGCAAGCCCCGCCCGTCGGGCAGCCTAGCGGCGCGCAGCTCGGCGGCGAGCGCGAAATACGCCGCCATCTGGTCTTTCTCGGCGGCGATGACGATCACCAGCGGATCGCCCTTGGCTGAGTCCAGCCGGTTCAATGCCGAGAGCGCCGCGGCGAAGCGCGAGACGCCAAAGCTGAACCCCGTGGCCGGCACGGCCTGACCGGTGAAGCGCGCCACCAGATCATCATAACGTCCGCCGCCGCCCACCGACCCGAAGCGCATGAGCGTGCCGTCCTCATAGGTGGCGCTCGCCAGCAATTCGGCCTCGAAAACCGGCCCGGTGTAATAGCCAAGGCCGCGCACGATGGAGGCGTCGAACGCCGCGCGCGTTTCATCCACGCCCAGCGCGGACAGCACGGCGTCGATCTCCTCCAGCGCCGCAATGCCTTGCGAACCAACGCCCGACCCCACCACCGGGGTCAGCGCCTTAAGCACATCGCCGCGTGTTTCGCCGGCGGCGTCCAGAAAGCCGAGGACGCGCGCGCGGCCGGCGTCGTCCAGCCCGGCGCCTTGCGTGAAGTCGCCGCTTTCGTCCTTGCGGCCCTCGCCCAGGAGCTGTTCGACGCCTTCAAGGCCCAGCCGGTCCAGCTTGTCGATGGCGCGCAGGACCCGCATCCGGCTTTCCGCCGCCGCCGATCCCAAACTCTCCAGAACGCCGTCCAGCAGGCGGCGATCATTGACCCGGATCACGTAGTCGCCCTGGGAAAGGCCGGCGGCACCCATGACTTCGCTGGCCAGCGCGATCATCTCTGCGTCGGCGGCGGGCCCGGCAGCGCCGACACTGTCGGCGTCGCACTGAACAAACTGGCGGAAGCGGCCCGGTCCCGGCTTTTCATTGCGCCAGACCTCGCCGAACTGATAGCGGCGAAACGGCTTGGCCAGATCCTGGAAATTCTCGGCGGAAAACCGGGCGAGCGGCGCGGTGAGATCATAGCGCAGCGCCATCCACTGCTCGTCATCGTCCTGCATGGCGAAGACGCCCTCATTGGGCCGCTCCTCGTCGGGCAGGAATTTTCCCAGCGCATCGGCGTATTCAAACGCCGGCGTCTCCAGCGGTTCAAAGCCCCAGCGCTCATAGACGGCGCTGGCCGCAGCCACCAAAGCACGCTCGGCACGCAGCACATGGGCGGTGCGGTCTTCAAAACCGCGCGGACGCCGGGCTTTGGGCTTGAACGCCTTGGTCTTGGCCATGGGAGGTGCTCGTTTCGTGTGTAAACGCCTTGGAAGGGCTCAGGCCTTAGCCTTGGCGGGCGAAACGATCAAGCGGCGCACGCCTTGCATGGCACTGTGCCACATCCCTTTTCGGAGTCTCGCCATGATCCGCACCGCCCTTTGCGCCCTGATGCTGGCCTGCGCCTTGACCGCGCCGGGCCTGGCCGACGCCGCACGGGTTGAGGCGTTGGCGACCCGCATCGCGCCGGAAGCCGAACGCCGCGCCGATCTGTACAAGAGCGCTCCGGCGGCGCCCGCCGACGCGCCCGCGCCGGGCGATGCGCTGCTGGCCGACCTGACCGACTTTGCCCTGGCCGCCCGCGCCCTGTCGCTAGAGATCGAGGCCAGCGGCGGCCCGCAGGATCTGCGCTGCATCTTTCGCGGCATGAGCGGGGATGTGACCGACCGCATCACCGCGCTGGACGCCGCACAAACCCGCGCCGACCTGTCACGCGCCTACACCGAAATCGCCAGACTGGCCGGGCAGGCCCAGCGCATCGCCAGTGATCCAGAGCTGGCGGCGGCGAGCGCACCAGCGCCCTGCATGGGCGAATAGAGCCTTCACTCTCCATCCCGCCAGCCGATCAGGCCGCCTATTTTCGACTAGCGACACAGCCTCGGGCAGCCTCAGTCCAGCGGTGGCACAGGCCAGTCGCGCATCCTGAAACCCTTGCTGCTCTGATACGTCTTCGTTGCAAAACCCACAGCCTTGGGCAAAGTGCTTGGGTCAGCATGGGGGGATACCGATGAAACGCTTCGCCGCTCCCGGCCTCGCCCTCTCCAGCCTCACACTGGTTCTGGCCGCCTGCGGCGCACAAGACGACGCCGCCAACACCGCAGAGCTCATGGAGCTAGGCGGGCCGGGCGCGGTGCTGTTTGCATCGGATATTCGGTTTCTATCGCCCGTGGGCCGCGATCTGGTGATCGAGATCACCCCCGAGGCGCGCGCCCGCTTGCTTGCGTTTTGCAACGCGGCCGGCGACACGGCGGTGACGGCCCACGCGGCGGGCCGAATTCTGGACGCGCAGACAGGCTGTTCATCCCTGGACGAGACTTCGTACCGGTGGCCCGGCGCGGCGCGTTTCGGGTCCGAGCTTCCAGACCGGCTTGATCGCTTTATCGCCTTGCAGGCGCCTGGGTCGACGCAGCCGGTGCTTGAGCTGCTTGAGCTGCGCACGCTCTGGCAGCTTGATCAAACGTCGATGCAGGAAACACGCTGGAGCGCTGACGCCATGAGCTTTGCACCGGCGGGCCGTCTCGCCGGCGCGGCTTCTCAGGCTCAGACAGATTCCCTGTGGATGATCGCACATGACGGCGAGGTGCTTGGCGGCTGGAATCGCGTTGACGTCACGCCCGAGCGCATTGCGCTTCACACCCGTAACACCCCTGCCATGAACGCTTGGCGAGCCGCGCTGGAGGGCTGACTACTCCGCCGCCACGTCGCGGGTCTTGACCAGTTTCTGGACTTTCTTCACCGCCCGCTCGCGCTTCAGGCGCGACAGGTAATCAATGAAGACCACGCCTTGAAGATGGTCCATCTCGTGCTGGATGCACACGGCGAACAAGCCCTCGGCAATCTCTTCGCGCTTTTCGCCGTCATAATCGAGATACTCGATCTTCACCCGCTCAGGCCGTTCGACCTCGTCGAAAATCTCCGGCACCGAGAGGCAGCCTTCAGAATACGGCTTCAGATCCTCGGTCAGGGGGGTGATAACCGGGTTGATGAAAAACACCGGGTCATTGCGATCATCGGACAAATCCATGACGATGACGCGCTTGTCCATGCCCACCTGAATGGCGGCGAGGCCAATGCCGTCAGCCGCGTACATGGTCTCCACCATGTCATCCATGAGTGCGCGCAACTCGTCGTCCACGCCCTTTACGGGCTTGGAGACCAGCTTCAGACGCGGGTCGGGAACGGTGAGGATGTCGAGCACGGCCATATCCATAAAATAATCGCACCCGGCCCAGTGTTCAAGATTGGCGGACAGGGCCGCCCTCCCGAGCAACGCCCGGCCCTCGACAACCACCCCCTGCACGCGCCATCCTGTTTGCCAGCGAACGGCGTTCACGAACCGGCCTTTTGAGAGCTGGCGCGCCGTCAGGGAGGAGACCATGGACGCAGCTGCGCTGGACGCGGCGCGCATCGACCTTGCGCCGGGCGGGTCGATCATTCTGCCGATCATCCTGGCCACAATCATGTTTTCGGTCGCGCTGAGCCTTCGTCCGGGCGATTTCGCGTTTCTGAAGGCGGAGCCGGTCCGGTTCGCCGGAGCGGCTGCCGCCCAGATGCTGGTCCTGCCGATGATGACCATGGGACTGATCTATCTGATCAACCCGATACCCTCGATTGCGCTGGGGATGATCGTCGTGGCGTGCTGCCCCGGTGGCAATGTCTCGAATTTCTTCACCCATCTGGCGCGCGGCGACACGGCGCTTTCGGTGGCGCTGACCGGCACGTCCAGTCTTGCGGCCGCGCTGTTGACGCCGGTCTCGATCCTGTTCTGGACCAGTCTTTACGCGCCAACCGCCGCCCTTGTGGACGAGATCGCGCTGAGCCCGGTTCCCTTCGTGGTTCAGACGACATTGATCCTGGCGATCCCCCTTGTTCTGGGCATGGCCGTCGCCTTTCGCTTTCCCGTTACTGCGGCGCGCGTGCGCCCGGTGCTCATGGGTGCGGCGCTCATCGGTATTCTCGCCATGGTTCTGGGCGGGATTGCCGCCAATCTGGCGATCCTGACCGCGTCAGCAGGCGTTGTGCTGACGGTGGTGGTGATCCACAACGCCGCAGCGTTTCTTACCGGCGTGGCGGCAGGACGCCTGCTGGGCTTTAACGGTCCGCGCCGGCGTGCGCTGACCTTCGAGGTGGGCTTGCAAAACACCGGGCTGGGTCTGGTGATCCTGCTGGGCCAGTTTGATGGCCTGGGCGGCGCGGCGGCGGTCGTCGGCGTGTGGTCGATCTGGCATCTGTTCGCGGGGCTGGGCCTGGCCGGGGCGTTCCGCCTCTATGATGCGCGCACCGCCGCACGCCCAAAACCGGCCGAGTAACCTGTTCGCCCCTCGCCCGCACGCCGAGCCATCATTCAAGGAGCCTTTCCATGATCTATGATTTGAAAATCACCAATGGATTGATCGTCGACGGATCCGGCGGCGCGCCGTTTCGCGGCGATGTGGGGATCAAGGGCGGCGTGATCATTGCGGTGGGCGATGCCCCCGGCGAGGCGCAAAAGACCATCGACGCGCAAGGCCTGATCGTCACGCCGGGCTTTCTGGACGCGCACACCCATTATGACGGGCAGGCGAGCTGGGATGACCGGCTGGAGCCGTCCATTCGCCACGGCGTGACCACGGCGGTCATGGGCAATTGCGGCGTCGGCTTTGCGCCAGTACGCCCCAGCGATCATGAGCGCCTGATCAAGCTGATGGAGGGGGTGGAAGACATTCCCGGCACCGCCCTGGCCGAAGGCCTGAAATGGGACTGGGAAAGCTTTCCCGACTATCTCGACGCGCTGGAGCGCACCCCGCGCACCATGGATATCGCGGCCATGGTGGGCCATGACCCGCTGCGCGTCTTTGTGATGGACAAGCGCGCCAGCTTTGACGCCCAGGCCAGCGATGAAGAGATCGCCAGGATGCGCGATCTGGTGGGCGAGGCGCTGGACGCCGGCGCCATCGGGTTCTCCACCGGGCGCAGCGATCTGCACCGCACCGCCGACGGCGAATGGACCCCGGCCAGCGAGGCCACCGCAAAGGAGCTCGCCGGCATCGCCGCCGCCTTCAAGGGCCGCGATCACGGCGTCATTCAGGCCGTCAGCGATTTTGATCTGGAACGCGACGCCGAGAAATTTCCCGCCGAGTGGGCAGTCATCGAGCAATATGTGAAAGCGGCCGGCGGGCGGCCCTTCTCCATCTCGGTCATGCAGCGCGATTTCGCGCCGGACCAGTGGAGGAAGATCCTGCAAGGGCTGGAAAAACTCGACGCCGAAGGCTTCACCGTGCGCGCCCAGGTGGCCCCGCGCGCCATCGGCGTGTTCCTGGGGCTTCAGTGCACCTTCCATCCCTTCATGGGCTATCCCGCCTACAAGGAAATCGCCCATCTGAAGCTGGATGAGCGGGTGAAGGTGATGAAGTCAGAGAGCTTCAAGCGGAAAGTTCTGGCCCAGCGTTCCGACACGCTGGCCGGCCCCGGCAGCTCCATCCCGCCCATCGCAGACTTGCTCATCGAGAATATGGAGTTCGTCGCCGAAAAGCTGTTCACCCTGTCTGAAGCGCCCGATTACGAGCAGCCGCCGGAAGCCTCCATCGCCGCCAAGGCGCGGGCAAACGGCGTCTCGGTGTGGGAGCAGCTCTACGACACGGTGGTCGCCCGCGACGGTGCCGAGCTGATCTATCTGCCGATCTATAACTATACCGAGCTGAACTATGACAACGTCAAAACCATGATGGATCACCCGCTGGCCATGATGGGGCTGAGCGATGGCGGTGCCCATGTGGGCACGGTCTGCGATGCGAGCTTTCCAACCTATCTGATCAGCCACTGGACCCGCGACCGCGCG
>Ga0136600_1000926_pt1 | contig 14507 bp, 10 predicted proteins | sample AntRauMFilla2698_FD_104634 | JGI IMG/M metagenome (GOLD analysis project Ga0136600, IMG submission 104634) | Saline lake microbial communities from Rauer Islands, Antarctica - Metagenome Filla 2 #698 | ecosystem: Environmental > Aquatic > Non-marine Saline and Alkaline > Saline | place...
AGCCGCCAAACATGAATATGATGGGCACCACAGACTTTTGGAATTGTCTCGATTTTAGCCCTTAATTCAGATATATCAATTTCGCTTGGGGTTGCCTGCATCAAAATATCTATAGTTTCTCTTAGCATATGATATGAATGAAATAAAATATAGATCCCAATACCAACGGTTAATATAGTATCAACGATATACCATTCATATTTGATAATAAGCCAACCTCCAATGATAACACCAACAGACGAAAGTCCGTCAGATAGAATATGGATATAGGCGCTTTTAAGGTTCAGGCTTTCCTTAGCTTCTTTAAATAGTAAAGCTGCCGTGATAAAATTACCAAATAAACCTACAAGGGCTACCCAAAACATGGTTAAACCATCTATAGTTTGGGGGTCAAAAAAGCGCTCAATACCTTCCTTAATAAGAAATAAAGCTACAAGTACGAGGGTAATAAGGTTTATAAAGGCACCAATAATTTCGGCTCGTTTATAGCCAAACGTTTTATCCTGATTGACACCTTTCTTTGAAATTTTACGTGCCGCTAAGCTAATTCCAAGCGAAAGTGTGTCATTTAGATTATGGACGGCATCAGAAAGAAGAGCTAATGAATTAGATAAAATACCACCTACAAATTCTGCTACTGTGATTGTTAAATTGAGGAAAATTGATATCCACAATTTCGTGGTAGAAGAGTCATCAAAGTTATGATGATGATGGTGGTGATTATGATTGTGCGCCATGATGAAAAGTACGAATTATGGAGGTTTGATTCATATAAGACGTTTCGATAAGTAAAATAAAAAAATGTGTAAACGAACTACATCAGGAAATAAACCAAATCCCGAAACTACCTACCATTGATATCAACATTAGTATATAAGCTTGTTTTACAGGTTTATCAGGTAGAAATTTATACAGTGGAGTTTCCTTGAAAAGTAAAATTAATTTTTCCTGCTGGTCCTTAGATTCTTCATCAAGTTCAGTACTGTCCTTGAGAAGGATTTGTAGATCTTCAGTAACTTCCTGATTGTTAGCGTTGATAAATGTGGCTATGGACTGAGGAGTTATCTTAGCTAAACCACTAAGCATTAAATAGGTGGGAATACCTACCATCCATATTGCTATTGCAACAATAGATTTATCATAGATACTTAATTCAATAAAAACTCCTAAAATCATACTTACTAAACCAGCTAAGCCCATAATACAAAGTAATGCACTCAGTATTAACCGAAGCTTCCAGTTGTATAGTCCTTCTTTAAGTATTTTTAGTCCTTCCATACTATAAATTAACAAAAAGTATCACATTGCACACTTTTATTTATTTTCACTATCAAATTTATCTTCTAGCAATAGTTTCATTAGACTTTGAGCCGCAGATCGAGCTACTTTATCAATAGTATTATCATTTAAATTATCGCTCATTTCAAATGTTAAGGCATCTGCACCAAATGTTTTGTAGATCCAGTTTTTTGAGATAGGAGAGCTTGTATCAAACTCTTCTGTTGCAAACATTACAGAAGGATTAGCTTCTTTAATTGCAGGAATCCATCTCTGCGTAATATTTTCTGGCTTAGTTTTTACAGAAAGTTCAATTGGATAAAAAATATTTTCATTGGTAGAATGAAAATCTATCCCGTAATATACTGTTTGTGCAGGGTTATCATTTATAGGTAGTAAAGCATCTCTGACTGCTCTAGTTTCGGGTTGATTGAAATTCTCCCAGTCCCTATTAAGATCAACACCAGCTGCATTATGCCTCCAATGACCATTCAATACCCCATCAATATTTATCAAGGGAAATGCGCGTACAATGAAATTTGCTTTAAAATCCATAGCTAGTTGAGAATTTGAGCTCAACTCTTCAATAAAATATTTTGAAGCTAAGAAACCTGAAACTTCTGGCGGGTGCTGTCGACTCATTAGAATTAAAACACCAGCTTGGTCATTATCTTTAACATCCGTAATAGTTAATTCTTTAATAGGATTGCCAAGTTTACTAGTGCCAATTGTCCTAATGGAGATGGAAGGATTTTCTGAAAATGATGACAACCAGTTTTCATAATATTCTGAATTAGTAATAACCTGTGCACTTACTGTTTTTGGAGTATTGCTAAGTTGGAGATCAAATTCTAATGTATGTGCTGATGAATCATAAATCGCTTTCGACATATCAACGATATATGAGGAATCACCAGATGTAATTTTAGGCACATACCTATGCCTCGCATCTTTATAATTTAAGCGTAAAGTGACAGATCGGGTAGAATCGCTCCAAATACTAAATGCAAACCAGGGACTGTTATTGATAGGAGCATTTTCTGGTTCAATATATATTTCAAACGTAGAATCATTGACAGAATAAAAATCATTAGCCCGTGCACCTTCAAACTTATTTGATACCCATACAATAGGATCGCCAGCACCAATAATTCTTCTCTTTTGGGGATTTACTTTCCTATCTTGCGTATTCGTAACATTTGGTGGATCGTAAGAGAAACCGGTAAACTCTTCAGAAGATTTGCAGTTTGAAAATAATATTGCAATCAGTGCTAATGATAAAAACTTATTCATGGTAAAATGAGTAATCAATTAAATACATTTTACTCGAAAGTACGAAATTCGTTCAGATTTATTTGAATGCATAAAATTATTTATACAGATATATATAACATATGGAAGACTATAATCAATGAATATATAGGCATAGCTATATTTCTTGTTTTTTTTATCGGTATAACATCAAATTCATTACTAGCGCAGGATCAGGTTGAGTTTAAAGAAGACAGGATCTGGAGCATAAAAATTGAAGGGAACAGTGAGTATACTGATATAGTACTTAAGAAATATATTGCCAATGAAGTACCATCAATATGGAAGAAACTCACATTTTTTAACGAGAAGGGATATTACGTATCAATACCTGAGATAAAGAGAGATGCCATTAGAATTGAGCGATTTTATCAACGTAGAGGTTTTAATGATGTAAGGGTTAGTTATCGCTTAGATACAAAATCTAAATATTGGAAGAAGGAATTAGTGTTTATCGTTACTGAAAATAATCCAATTAAAATATCGTCGGTAAAAATAATTACACAAGCTTCTGCAAAGGATAGCACACTTATATATCAAAGTGAAAAATTTAAAGCTGAACTAAATCGATTACCTTTCAGACAAGGGAAAATATACCAACCTGTATTAAGAGCTGATGTAGAAAGTGACGTTGCTCAAATCCTAAGAAATCTTGGATATCCTTATGCATCCTCTGAGATTCAAGCTGAAGTAGATACTTTATCAAAAAAAGCTAAAATAGCGATGATAACATATCCTGGTCCAAGAGCTCGATTCGATTCGGTTATTGTGGAGGGGGAGACAACCCTAGGGGAGAAGTACGTAAAAAGAGAAACCGGAATTAAAGAAGGCGAATATTTTAATGATGGTGCTATGCGAGAAGCACAACGGGAACTTTTTGGGCACCATTTATATAAATTTGCATTGGTTTCGATTCCAGATCAAACAGAAGACTCAACAATAAATGTACTATTAAGAGTTAAAGAAAGAAACTTAAGATCAGTTCAAATTACAGCTGGTATTGGAGACTATGACCGGTTAAATGAACCACTAAGATTTGGTAACTCCATAAAATTGTTTAGGACACAAGCATCTTGGAGCTATAGAAATTCTAGGAGAAAAGGTGAATTATTTAGTACCTCAGCAAAACTGTCAGCCTTCGATATGAGACTGGGAGCGAGTTACCTCTTTCCTTATGTGTATAATACTAAGAGTAGTATAACTTTAGCCCCATTTGTTCAACGTAGAATTGAGAGAGCCTATTCAATTGACACAGGTGGTATTAGAAATAGCTTTGGATATAATTATAGTGAATCCGTTACAGGTACATTCTCCTACGATTTCACATTAAACCAAGAATTTGACGTCCAAAAAGATGAACTAGGAAACTCAGTAGTAAGTCCTGATAGTATATTGAACTATAATATTTCTTCCTTCAAGTTTAATTTATATGCAAGTAAAGGGCTTCCCAGGGGAGGGAATGGATTTATTATTCAACCTTTTTTAGAATTATCAGGTTTGTTCAACGAAGCAACTTTCTCTTTTCAAAAAGCAGCATTAGATATTCGAGGATATAGAAAACTCAATAATAGTCTAACAGTAGCATCCAGGCTTAGCGGAGGTTCTATATATTATGCTAAACAAGATTCTTTACCGGCAGATATCCGATTCTATAACGGAGGATCTAGTGAGGTAAGAGGTTGGGGCAGGCAACAACTTGGTCCCAAAGAAGCCATTTTTGATACCTTAGGAACTTTTACAAGATTTGTACCAAATGGGGGGAAAGCTACATTTAGTTTTAACTTTGAGCTTCGTCAGGATATAAATCGATTTATTAAGGGGCTCAGTATTGCTGCATTTCTGGATGGGGGTCAAGTTTGGCGAACTATAAAGACAATAAGTGATCGACCTGTTCAATTTGGAGCTGGAGGTGGAATAAGATATAACTCGCCAATTGGTCCAATTAGAGTTGATGTTGCGTATAAAGTTAATCCAACCGATGCAGATCTTAACATTTATCAAGGGGATAAAAGTAGGAGCTCTGCTTGGGATAGGTGGGGATTGCATTTTAGTATTGGGCAGGCATTTTAATGAATGAGAATAAAACACATATCGCCCGAAAGTTATTTAAAAGTTTCCTGTGGTTACTTCTTTCCTTAACTATCCTAGTTATAGGATTACGTTTATCTCTTAAAACTAAAATTATCCATGATTTTGCTAAATCAAAAATTGAACAAATTGCTAAAGAAAAATTAACGGTCGATTTTAAAATATCTGAGTTAAAGGGAGATTTATGGAAAGAGATTCAACTAACAGGAGTTCAGCTAGGAAAAGTTGATACACTCGCATATATAGACTCAATATATGCATCATATGACATTATGAGCTTATTGAGTACTACTTTCAACATATATGAAATTAGGATTAATGATGGACTTGTAAATATCCTCGAATCTGAGCAACAACAAGATTCAACACTATCATTTTCAATTCAGCAGGTAGTAAAAAATGATACATCCAAAACGGAATCCAGCTTTAAATTTAACATTGAAAATATCAACACCAGAAAAATAAATGTGTTGGTTTATTCTCCGTCAACCTTGCCAGATTCTGTAATAAAATTAAATGATATTGCTATCAATGCTGGACTATCATTCACTGACGAAATAGAGGCTTCACTTTCTGACCTAAGCTTTAATATTAAAGAAGGGCGCCTTCCTGAAGTAATACAAGTCAAAGCCTCGGCATTATATGCTGACGAAGTTATAACACTTGAAGACTTGATCTTGAATACTGGGAGATCATTCATCCAAGCAAACGCATTTGTGAACCTAAAAGACAGTGTATTAAATTCAAATATTGATTTAAAATCATTAGTAACTGCAGATTTACAGCCGTATTTAGATCAAGAGATACCAAGTGAGGAAGTTACTGTAAGTATCAATGTAAAGGGGGATTTGGATAATTTAGAGATCCAACTTTCAGCTAATAGTAAATATGCGAAAGACATTGAAGCTGTAGCAAACGTAAGTTTTACAAATAACCCAACACTGACTAGATTTGGACTCAAAGGAACAAGTTTAAATATAGCGGCGCTAACGCAAGATTCAGTCGATGCTTATACGGGAGTATTTCAAATAACACTTGATGGACAACTAAACAGTGAATACGAAAATGCTGATATTACCTGGGGATTTACTGTTGAAGGATTGAGATATGGTGCGTATACATTCAGAAGATTCTTTGGAAGTGGAATTTTAGATAGCGGAAAACTTACTGCAAATATTGATATAACAACAAGTGGAGAGGAGAGGCTTACTACAAACAGCACAATTAATGATGTATTTTCCAAAGATACTTATTGGAAACTGGGGTATGTAGTTGAGAATTTTAATGCTAAATACTGGGACGAAGATTCACCAGATACAGATATAAATTTGAATGGATTTGTAGAGGGTAAAGGATTTGAACTATCTGAAAAACCCTGGAACTACAGAATTTCTAATTCTTTGATGAGCACTAAAATTCCAGTTGAAATAAAAAAATTGGAGGAACAGACCAAAGCCAAATTTATATCTCCAATAATGATCGGGAGTCAATCTATTAGCTTTATCACAGCAGAAGGCGAAATAAGTAAAGATTCATTAACAATGGAGGGTTTTACTGATATCATAGATTCCAGAATAGAATTTAATGCTCTCATGTCTGGTTTGCTTTCTGAATTACCTTCATTTAAGTATAACGTGTCATCAAAAAAGTTTAATGCTAATGAACTCGATCTAATAGAAGATTTTCCAACCTCAATAAATATGGAGATTTCTGGAAAAGGTTCAGGATCCTCAATGGATGATCTTAAGCTTGAGGGTTTTGCGCATATTGATACAAGTATGGTTAATGGTGCTGCGATTGATCTACTAGATGCAAAATATGAGATTAGTGAAGGTATATTAGTAATTTCAGAAGCAGAATTTAGAAGTGAAATTGCAAATGCAGATTTTTACGGAAGAAGAAATATTAGGGATCAAACAGATCCGGATAATATTCTTTCTCTTGATGCAGAGTTTAAAAACACGCAACCCCTCGCACCATTAGCTCAGCTCGAAATACTTCAAATAAAAGGTACTTTATCGGCTGATATTAACGAAAATGAAGCAGGTTTCTTACAGTGCATCGCAACTTTTAATCTGACGGATGTTATTGCGGATGAACTTTTTTTAGCTGAAAAAGTTGACGGTAACGGGCAGGTAATTATAAAGGAGAAAGATGAGGGAATTTTTGATCTTGAAATCACCCAACCTCAAATTATGGGAACAGCTTTTCAGGATATTAGAGTTACTACTCAATCTTTTAAGGCATTGGATTCATTATCTGGGAAATATACCTTTGAAATAGCGGATAAAGATAACGGCAAAATTATGAATGCAGGTGAGTACAAACTAGATTTGTCTTCGATGAATGTGGATGTGGTTATGAATAAATTAGATCTCATTACGAGTGATAATAGATTAAGCTTGCAAGATAATTTCAATATTTCTTATAAAAATAGTTCTGTAAAAACAGATTCATTAATACTTATCTCTCCGGATGGAGCATTTTTGTCACTTGCAGTTCCCTATGCAGATTCTTTAAATCAACAGATTTGGTTAGTAGGTGAGAACTTCGATTTTGGAGTTCTTCAGGAAATAGTTCTCGGAGAAAAATTTGTGGATGGAGTACTTTTTGGCAAGTTAGATATTGATAGAACAGATGATGAGGTAACAGGTTTTGGGAATCTAGAAATCCAGAATGTTGAATATGAAGGAGTTCAAGTAGATATATTTAGTTTGAACTTTGATGCTGCTAATAAACGAATTTCTTCTAATCTGGCGATGATATGGGAAAAAGAAAAAGTCATTTCTGGAAGTTTGGATATTCCGTTTGATCTGGGAGACACAAATGAACTCTCTGATATTTTTTATGATCAAAAAGTGAGTGGTAGTTTAACTGTTATTCCCACATCTCTGGATAGATTTTCGGATATCTTGGAAAAGTTTGAAGTAACAGGCACAAAAGGAATTGTTAGTTTTGATGGCTCTTTATCAGGAACTGCAGGATCCCCAAATTTTGAAGGGTTTTTAAATATTGAAGATCCAGTACTATCAGAGATTCCTCTCGACTCCGTAACAGCAAATTTTGGATACAATGCTGATAAAGAATACATATTTATTAACACAGAAGTATTAGCTGCTAATCAAAAAGCTGCCGATATTGATATAGAATTACCATTCTCGTACAACTTTAAGACGTTTGAAGTAAATCTCTTAGGAGAGGAAAAACCAGTTTCTGCCACAATCACCACTAAAGATTTTAACCTGTCTGTATTCAATGATTTTCTGGATAAAGAATTTACTAAAAACTTGAAGGGAACATTGAACGGTGAATTAATTCTGAAAGGAACTGAAAATAGTTTAAGCTCAAATGGTTATTTCGTTTTAACAAAATCCTCCCTAGAAATCCCAATAGGAGGTATAACACTAAGTGATATTGAATCTAGAGTAGAGTTCACAAACTCCAAAATAATTTTAAAGAAGCTTATTGCTAAAAGTGGAAAAGGAGAATTCAGAGCAAATGGTGATATAAATCTTGACGGTTTAACTCCCACGACTCTAGATATTCAAGCACGAGCAAATCAGTTAAAGCTGGCCAACACGGATGAGTATAATATGGTTGTTGATATAAATTCAAGACTTCAAGGACCTGTATCAACACCGAAATCTACAGGTCGATTTATTATCAAAAATGGATTCGTTGTATTAGATAATTTTGGTGATAAAGCAGTGGAAGAAGTATTTTTGGAAGGCGAAGAAAAAAACGGATTTAGCTTATATGATTCTCTAGCTGTTGAGATGGAATTTGCGATTGAGCGTAATTTCTTTGTTAGAAATCGTCGCTATTTGGATTTAGAAATTGAAATTTCTGGACAATTGGAAGCTCAAAAAGAAACAAAAGGAGAGTTATTCCTATTTGGAAATTTAAGTGGAAATGGTGGCTATCTCCGCCCACTTGGCAAGAGGTTTGAGTTAGAAGAGGCACAGCTTTTGTTTAGTGGGCCAGCTGGAAATCCAGATCTGAAAGTAAAAAGTGCCTATATCCCCTCATCATATAAAGGCGAACAGGAAGTTACAGTTTACTACATAATTAATGGTACAGCTGAAAATCCTGAGTTTTCTTTTGAGAGCACTCCTACCATGGAAAAGCAAGATATAGTTTGTTTTACCTTATTCAACAGACCTTGTTATGCGCTGGAGTCATGGCAGAGTGCGCTTACACAAAGTGGTGGTTCTTCACCAACGGATTTACTCGCAGGTGTGCTGCTAGATGAAGTAGAAGCTTTAGCAACTCGGGAACTTGGTGTGGATGTGGTTCAAATCGATAATACTCGTGTTGGAAATGAAACGGGAACATCTATAAAAACGGGTTGGTACTTAAATGAACGAACGTTCTTTGCAATTGTAAATGAAATAACGAGTTCAGATCCACGAACACTATTTATTTTAGAGTATGCATTATCTAAAACTTGGGATCTAATTATAACAGAAGGTGAAGATTCAAACAGGCGTGGAATCGACTTTAGGTGGCAATATGATTATTGAAATCAGATTAAACGGTAAGTCTCTCTATTAAAAAACCTGTGATTTGCAGACAGAACTTGAAATCACTCAAAAGCGCAGCTCTCACCCCTGCAACATTCCTCAGTATTAGTTCCGCAATTAGAACATTGACCATGGCCGTGAACCCAAATTAATTCAGCAGGTTGGCCACAATAGAGACATCGGTTTACCTGAGTATGAGGTGAAACAGAATCTGTTTTAGTCTCTAACTTCTCGCTCATTATTCCAAAGTTAATTCTTTATGAGCGGCTTCAATATTTCTGCTTAGAGTTAACGACCAACCCGGCGCTTTAAAAACTTCAAAACCAGGAATTATATCAGAAGCACTGGCAATTTCTTCTTTAGTTTTTCCGGCATTAATCCCTTTTTGGGTATACTCTAGTAAAGCTTCCAGATAATTACTTTTAAGCATCAAGTCATCCTTGTTTCCAGTAATACCATATTCAGAATTTCCATGTCCAAAAATATAGACAGTGTCACTTTCCATATTATCTACAGTACTTCTAAGTATTTCAATCCAGTTGGCAATATTAGCTCCGCTATTGGTATCAATAAAAGGATAAGCGCGGTTAAACATAAGATCACCCATATGAGCAACATTAGCTTTTTCAAAGTATACAACAGAGTCACCACTGGTGTGACCCGGACCATTGTACATTAGATGAATAGTTTCATCGCCTACTTGTTGAGTCCAATTATCGGAGTAGGTTAAATCGGCATAAACCTGTGCATCAACCGTCTCTTGGTTTCTGGCTTCGGCTGCTTTCTTTTGTAGAACAGGAACATTTTCATGTGCTACAATATGTTTGGCAAAATTTTTAAATACTGAATTCCCACCCGTATGATCGCCATGATGATGAGTGTTGATGAGGTAATCCATAACATGACTTGTTTTATCTTTTAAACCATCGATACAAGTTTGTGCAGAATTTGGATATTGTGAATCGACAGCGACTAAAGCGTCTTTTGTGGCTAGCCAACCAATGGTGCCACCTCTACCAGTAAATACGCCAACATTTCTTCGTAAGGTTATAAATGGAGATTGAAAAAGGTATGCTAGTTTCTGAATAGGAAGCATCGAAGCTGCGCCTATCATTGTAGAGCGAATTAAAAAATCTTTTCTATTCATTACGGAATCATTTTGATTAATCTAATACAAGATATCTGCCAGGTCTATGGTTCACTGCAAGAATCAAGTTTAAAAATATTGCTGCTAACACAGAATAAACAATTGCCATAATATCTACCACAAATATTGCCCCGATAATAATTATAACATCTATACTCATTTGGAAACGACCTGCATTAACATTGTGGAATTTTTGGAGGTAGATCGAGACAATATTCAATCCACCTAAACTTGCCTTATGCCGGAATAACATTAGCAGCCCGTTACCAATTAAAAAGCCTCCAAGTGCAGCTCCATATACAGGATTAACTTCTCCAAACTCGAATAATTTCGGCACATAATCAGAGCAAAAAGAAACCAAAAAAACGGTAATAAAAGTTTTGAGAGTAAACATTTTACCAAGTTTCCAGAGGGCTAAAATGTAAAATGGGATATTTATAACAAAGAAGACCTCACCAAATGAAAAATCAGTTGCATATTGAGTAAGAAAAGCTACTCCTGCAGTACCGCCGATCAAGAAATTCAATTCTGAAAACAATGCAATTCCGAAAGACAATAAGATAGAAGCTACTGAAATAGCCAAAAAATCTTCTATGAGTGAGTGTTCTCGTATAGATGGATCTATGCCTTCTTCAATGAGTTGTTCAGTAATTTTGTCGTTTGGTGGAGCCATATACATATAAACTATGATTGGGTAGTAATATACGGCTTCTAGAACTGCTGATTTACCTTAACCATAAAGTTTTGTGTTATGAAATAAATAAGAATACTCAATACGAAATACTTTAGGTCGTAGGCTTAACAATTTTTAAAATTTTGTTTACTTCCAATAAAACCTCCCCCCAATTACAGGGAAGAAAGTATTTATCTGAACAGAAACCAGATATAAAGACTACTTGGTCTTTTCTATATTGTGATTCTGTTTATAATATTCCATAATTGGTTGAAATGGCCCCAGCTGATGCTGGCTTTGTGGAAATGAATCAAAGTATGGGGGATAAGGCGTTGAAACAGGTTTTTTAAGTCGGTCAGGAAAATCTGATTCCAGGTTATCTTTTGTTGGCCTAATTTTTTGGTTGATATATCCAGCTACATCATAAGCTTCTTCATCGGTTAAGATTGGGTATTTATAACTGATTCCATTTGGCATATTATACTTAATAAACTGAGCTGCAGTAATTACACGTGTCATACCAGCTCCGTTATTGTATGAGTTTTCACCCCATAGTGGTGGGTAGATATACTTTTCACTAGCTGATACAATCATACCTTCCCCATCGTCTTGATGGCAAGTAGTACAGTACATTTTGTAAACTTCTTCTCCCTTAACTAAGTCTACTGCACGATTTGGTATTTCTATTGCTTTCAGGCCTTTACCAATTAAATCTTTATCATTTCTTGGGACTGTATCTAACCAGGAAATATACTTTAAAAGTGCTTTCATCTCATATTGTGATGAATCCATTGGAGCGCCATTCATGCTTCTTTCAAAACAGCCGTTCACTCTATCTGTAATAGTTCCGATTTGGTTTTCTCGACCTCTATATTGCGGAAATCTACCAGTCACACCAATTAAAGGCATAGCAAATGGTTTTGTCCCAGCATTTAAATGGCATGTTGAACACTGCAAAATATTTCCAGTGAATCTCTTTGTTACGTCTTTTACGTTTGGCCCAATTAGAAGATTTGTTCTCGTGAATAAGTTATATCCGTATGTTAAAGTTGAATCATTCATACTTAAAACAAGCTCTTCTATTTCAACTGTAGGGTTCTCTGTATTTGATTCTGTATCGCTATAAAAAAAACCTGCGGAGAAAAGGATTACAAAAAAGCTTAGATAAGATAAAATCAGCCGTAGCATACTTTTAAAAGAGTATTGATATTCATTATTTTTGTTGGATTGAAAGAGTTTACACTGATTTTATGAGCAAAAAAAGCCATTACTAAATTTTTACAGCATCAATTTATCTTTCTGGCTATAAATAATATTTACTAAGTGGCTCTTTACAAAATAGATTAATCTGCTTTTTGATTTCTTTCAATTTGTGTGCCAGATTTACCTTCAGTCACATTGCTGAAAATTCTCATTGTTGGATAAGCCAAATCAATAGAATCTGATTGTGCAAATTCATCAAGAGCTCGCTCCCAAATAGCCTGAGCACTACCACGTCTTTTTCTAGGATCAGTTAGATATCGGATAGAAAGCATTACACCACTGTCTTTTACATTAGTGTAGACTATAGGTGTTAAATAACGATATTCAATCAAATATGATTTAGCAGCTTTCTTTATCTGGGCTTTAGCTTGTTCGATAAAATCTTTTGACTCTTCCTGGGCTATTGTGCTCAATATCTCTTTAGCTTTCTTCCAGTCACTCTCAAATGTGACCATAATTCCAATTTCATTCCAAATAAACTGGAAATCGCTAGTGTAATTTGCTAGCTGTTCAGAGAAGACAGTATGGTTTGGTATATGAATTACTCTACCTGTGCTTTGATCTGCGTCAACCCAATTACCAATCTCAAGAATAGTAAATTTAAACGGACGGATATCAATCACGTCACCTTTAGATTTCCCGATCTCAATTCTATCTCCAACATCAAAAGGTTTTCTCCATATGATAAACATCCAGGCTGCAAGGTCAGTAACAGGATCTTTAAGTGAAATTGCTATACCGGCAGAAAGCAGACCTAAATAAGTGGAGAGGTCACCTAATGCGCTAAACCAGATTTGAGCGATAATAATGATCCCAACAAAAGCTGAGATATAGGTAAGGTTTTTTCTCCATTTATAAACTGTTTTTTTGCTCTCAATATTCTTATTTACCACACGAAGCGTTAAAGATCGAATGGTCCATAAAACAAAGATTACAACTATCGTTTTAAGGACTTGAGCTGTTAAAACAGGGGAACTTTGAAAAAAGTCAGCAATACTATTTAAAAAATCTTCCATGGTTGATAATAACCTTATCAAATGACAGTTACACGCTTGGGATAATATAGAAATTTGAATATATTTAAAGCTCTGAAAAATTTAAGAATTTATTATGATTTATAACATCTTGGTTGCAGTAATTACAATTATCTGCGCACTTTTAATTTTAGTAGTACTGCTTCAAAACGGACAAGGTTCTGGATTGTCTGGAATAGGTGGAGGCGGTGGAGGCGGAGCATTAGGTGGAAACTCCGGACTAGGTGCTCGTCGTACAGCTGATCTTCTTTCAAAAGCTACTGGTGTTTTTGGAGGAGCTTTTTTGATTCTTTGTATACTTGCAAATTTTGCTATCGATCGCTCAGGTTCAGCACCTAGCAGAAGTATCTTACAGGAAGGAGCTGCTCCGATTCAAGATCTGAATGCACCGTCACAAACACAATCAGCAGTTCCAATTCAAAATAATGATGCTGGTTCTTCTGAAGATGGAGATGCTGGAAGCAATTAATTTCAGTTCTTATTTAAAAAGACTTTTAAAGCCTCTTACGTAAGTAGGAGGCTTTTTTATTTCCCGATACAAAAAGTGAATAATTTTATATAAGTAATTAAATATTAGCAACAAATATATGTTTTTTTCTATTTACAGAACAGATTTGATGCATTAATTCAAATCTATATCGTCAGGTTTAATCCATGCAATAACAGTATTTATTACAACAAAATATAAATATGAAGTTGATCTTTTACATTACATCTATTTTTACACTAATTACTTTAACAACTACCACTTCTAAAGCACAAGATAATGGGTTTTATATTGGGGCAAATGTACAAGCTACTGCATGGACTATGCCTTCACTTGATCTAGATACTGAATCAGGTGGCGGTTTTGGTATTAAAGCTGGTTATAATATAAATACGAATCTTGGCGTCTTTTTAGGTTTAGATGGAGCTTCAATAAACCCTCCAGTTGGGGAGGATTATGGATTAGGCCACTTTGATATAGGAGTTGAGGGCAGAATTGGTAACTCTGAAAGCAAATTTTTACCATATGGTCGCTTATCTTATTTGGGTATGGCAGCTGTAGAAGATAACCCTTCTGGTGATATAGAAATTACAGGCACTGGATTTGGGCTTGGAGGAGGTTTCTATTACTTTTTTACAGATAATTTAGCCTTGGATGTTGCGCTTGTAAAGAGTTGGGTTAATATAGAGGAAGTGAAAGTTGG
>Ga0136600_1000930_pt1 | contig 14444 bp, 8 predicted proteins | sample AntRauMFilla2698_FD_104634 | JGI IMG/M metagenome (GOLD analysis project Ga0136600, IMG submission 104634) | Saline lake microbial communities from Rauer Islands, Antarctica - Metagenome Filla 2 #698 | ecosystem: Environmental > Aquatic > Non-marine Saline and Alkaline > Saline | place...
CGCCGACATTAAATGTCGTAGATACATCAACGGAAGAAGGCACTTCGGTCGCGCTGGATATTTCAACAGCTGTGACGGATACGGACGGTTCGGAAATTATCGAATTTGTTACAATCGAGGGGCTTCCGGCAGGCGCGACATTATCTGCGGGTTCCTATAATTCAGGCACGGGAACATGGACGGTTACACCGGGCCAGGTTTCGGGCCTAACGGTTTCTGTTGCAGATGGACCAACCGGCACATTTGATTTAACGGTTACATCATATTCATATGATCACAATCTATCGGGCGCAGAAACAACATTGACAAATAACCGTGCGAGCACGGTTCAGACATTGACGTTAACTGTAACGCCTGATGATGTGCCGCAGATCACAAATCCTTCTGTGAAGACAGTGGATGAAACAGATCTGCCAGTTGCTTTGACAGCATCAGGCACTGTGAACGTTAATTTTGGCTCTGACGCACCCGGCACTATCGCAGGGAATGGTGCTGTCACGAGCTCCGTAGCGCTAAAATCAAATGGCGTTAATGTGGATGTTGCGTACAATGCAACCACAGATACATACGAAGGCACAGCAGGCGGAACTACGATCTTTACCCTTGCGATTGAAAATGACGGTGATTTTACATTTACGCAGACAGGTACGCTTGATCACCCGGATACTTCGAATACAAACGAAGCAATCACATTGAATTTTGGTGTTACTGCAACAGATAACGAAGGAGATCAATCAATAGGAGCAATTAGAATTAACGTTCTTGATGATGCTCCGGTTGCGGTTAATGATGTCAGCTTGTTTGATCAAAAAGACGGTTCTGCGAATGGCAATGTCCTCACAAATGATGTCGAAAGCAACGACCAGCCAAATGCGGTAACGAAGATCGAATTCGGAGGTGGTAGCAAATCTGTTCCTACAACCGGCACGGTTGATCTGGACGGTAATTACGGGACGCTAACAATTGCAGCAGACGGTTCGTATAATTATACGTTGAATGCAGCTGCTACTGCGGTTGAGACAGCAAGTCTTTCGCCAAACGCTTCTGCGATTGCATCACAAACAAGTGATACATACACAAATAACGGCATTACTGTTTCATCAACAAATGGTTCTGATTTAACATGGGTATCAACAAATGGTGCCGGAATTGGTATTGCGGGAAGCGGAACTAATAAAGTTTACGGTAGCAACGAAGTGCTTGATGTGCGTTTTGATGCAGCGACAAGTGTATCTTTGATTCTTACTGAGATTGGATCGAATAATCTTGATGATGGATTTGATTTTGTAATTACATTCGAGGATGGATCAACGCAGTCATATGAATTCGATATTGGAACAGCAACAGTCATTAATGAAACGATTACTGTTGATTTAAGCGCATTAAGTTTTGGTAAGAACGCAATCACAGGATTTGAACTGAGTTCAGATTCCTCTAATTCTTCTTTAGGCAGCGCTTCTTTCATGCTGAATGATGTTGAGCTTGAATATGCGGGTCCTGATTCCGTTGAAGATGTTTTCACATATACACTTACCGATGCGGATGGCGACAATAGCCAAGCGACATTGTCTTTACAGGCAGGTATTGGTGACCTTCTTGGTGGCCAAAATAGCACAGATCAGATTGATGGTGGCGAATTCGGAGATATTATATTCGGAGATACTGGCGGCACGACAACAACGCAGGATATCCAAAACTATAATTTGAATGTTGTGCTTGATACAAGTGGATCTGTTCAGGGTGCGTTTGGTCTTGCACGCGATGCGCTTAAGAATTTGATTAACAGCATTTCTGATTTCGATGCGGGTGACATTTTGGTTAACATCGTACCGTTCAGTGACGTAGCGGGCGCATCACAGTCGTTCACAATTACAAATACAAGTGGTCTAAATAGCGTGATTGGCTATCTTGATGCTATTAACCCGTTTGGGCCAACGAACTTTGAGGCAGGTCTGGAGGCCGGTATTGACTGGCTTCAAACAGGCACGAAGTTATCAAATGCAGAGACGTATACACTCTTTATTTCTGATGGTAATTCAAACGCGGCTTACGATGCTGGCGGTAACCTGATATACGCGCCAAATACAATCGGCGAAGCAACAGGCGCAGACGGTAGTAACGAAGCAGCGCAGCTTTCAGCGCTAAGCGAAGAAGTGATAGGTGTAACAATTGGCACAAGCGGCAATAACAGCAATATGTTGCAAATCGATTCGGTTGGTTCAACCATTCAAATCGCAGACGCATCAGAGCTTGGTCGTTTTGACAGTCTTGAAGATTTATTCGGTGAGCCGCCTGTTCAACTGGTTCCCGAGGCTGCTGGTGATGATAATCTTAATGGCGGCAACGGTGATGACATTATCTTTGGTGATGTGATTAACACCGATGCACTTGCGGATGCGCAGGGCTTATCAACGCAAGACGGATCCGGCTGGGAAGTGTTTCAGGTGCTGGAAGGCACATCAGGCTGGGATCGCGAAGATACAATCAGCTATATTGAAAACAACTTGTCTGCAGTAAGCGGTGAAACATCGCTTGCGGGCGGTGATCGTCCCGGCGGCGACGATAATATCAGCGGCGGCAACGGCAATGATAAAATCTTTGGCCAAGAAGGTGATGATATTATTAATGGCGGCGCCGGAGATGATCTGCTTAATGGCGGTAGCGGCGCGGATCGTTTTGAATATGACTCGCTCGGTGACGGGTTTGACACAATTCAGGACTTTAACGCAAGCGAAGGCGATCGTGTGGATCTTTCTGATTTACTGACAGGCTATAATCCAGCCCAGGATGCGATAGATGATTTTGTCTTTACGCGCAATGACGCCGGCAGCACGATTGTGTCTGTTGATGTAAACGGCAGTGGTAATGCAAATCAGTCTGTTGATATCATGAGCTTGGATGGCGTGACCAATCAGGACGCCGATAACATTGTTATTGTGTAAACAGCAGAGGTCGCGTATATACAGTCCAGATAAATATTAAATCTATAAAAGGGCGCATCTTCAAATTTTCATTAAATTTCATCTGGTTATTTAGATCAGAACGCGTTAGAATCATGCGCAGAAAAGAAGTGCGGAAAAAATGAGAGATTTCAATCATGTTAAAGTTTCAAAATAATCAACCTATAGGCAGAAAAATGACAATTTTAAAAGCAGGTGTGTGTGCACTTGCCGTTTTTACGTTTAGTTTAAGTGGCGCAAGCGCCGAAGCGCGTGACAATTTATTTCAAAACACGCCGTTGATGAATGCGCTTGATCCGTCAAGTGAGCAGGCCGTATCCGAAAAGACAAAAAAAGAAGCTGTTGCTGTCGCAGAAAAATATGTGCCGTCCCCGGAGTCGGAACCTGCGATTAAAGATACGATGATTGTTGCCGGTATGGATGATGATTTATCAGATCGCCGCGCCGCAGGTATATATCTGGGAAGAGACCAGATCGGCGAGGTATTGTCATTGCGCGATGCTGTGGCCACAGGTGTTTGGACAAATCCCGAATATGGCGCCGTTGCCAATAATCGCCGCGCAACAGACGCGGAGCTACGCCAAGCCAGAGGTCTTTATTTACCATCTGTCGATTTACGTGCAGACACAGGATATGAATATACGGATGATGTTTCCACGCGTGCGGGCGCAGGAGATGACACAGAAAGTCTGTACCGTTATGAAAGCGGTTTGACGTTAACGCAGCTTTTGTTTGATGGCCACGATAGTTTTTACGAGAATCGTCGTCAGGAAGCGCGCGTTGAATCCGCATCCCATCGCGTACGTGAAGTCACAGAATTTGTCGGTCTTGACGTGGTTCAGGCCTATCTGGATGTATATCGTCAGCGCGAATTGGAAGATATCGCCCAGCAAAATGTCGCCGAGCATGTGCGCATTTTGGATCAAATTACCGATAGCTCGGACGCCGGACGTACAACGCAAGCCGATGTTGAGCAAGCCCGCTCACGCCTCGCAAATGCGCGCGCAACCGCAGCGATTACAGAGCAGGACTTAAAATTTGCAGAAGCCAATTTCATCCGCGAAGTCGGGCGCAAGCCCCCTGCGCTGGGAACGCCGCTTGTGCCGTATGATAGTTTGCTGATGAATGTCGAAGAAGAAGTGACGCATGCGTTGGTTAAAAGCCCGACGCTTGATATTTTTGAAACGGATATTGATGTTGCGGATGCGGAATATAAGGGCGCAAAATCATCTTATTACCCGCAGCTTGATATGCAGCTTAATGCCCGTAATGGTGAAGATCTTGGCGGCGTAGAGGGCCGTGACACAAGCGCGTCGGCGCTGGTTGTTATGAACTGGAATCTATATCGCGGCGGTATTGACACAGCGCGTGTCAAGGAATTGGTACAGCGTAAGGCAACAGTTAAAGAGCAGCGCGCAGACGCAGCCCGCGGCATCGAAAATGATGTACGTCAAACTTGGGCACGTATGATGGCAGCCCGCACACGTGCAACACAGTTTGATGCGCAGATTGATGCCTCGCAAGAAGTTGTAGATGCCTATAAAGATCAGTTTGATTTGAACCGCCGTACGCTTTTGGATGTTCTGGACGCGCAAAACGAGCTGTTTGTGTCTCAATCTAATAAATTGAACGCACAGTTCCTTGAGATGTTCGCAGTTTATCGTATTTTGGCGTTGCGCGGATCACTTTTGCCGACATTGAATATCCCCTATCCAGGCGAAGCAAAAGCTGATAATTTATAAGGCAATGTCGTTATCGGCATTTTCATTTTTTAAATGACCTTAACCAAAGGCCTTATCCGTGAACGATTCAACGAAACCAGAATCTGATCCTCAATCTTCTAAAAAGCCTGATCAAAAATCTGGGCACCCTTCTCAGGAGCAAGAAAGCTGGTCTTTGCAGGCCGAGCGCGTTTTGGTGCATGATCCGCTAGTGTCGTGTTTGCGCATAATCGCCGGCCATTTTGGCCGCCGTACCAGCGAAACAGCATTGACGTCTGGTCTGCCCGTTCCGAAAAAAGGTATTACGCCGCAATTATTTGTCCGGGCAGCGCAGCGCGCCGACATGCAGGCCAGTCTGGTTGAAAAAAACCTTGATGGTATTCTGCAAGATAAAAATTTCCCGTGTCTTTTGAAACTTGAAGGCGGTCAAGGCTGTATTATTTGGGATGTGAAACAAAGTGGCCATAAAACATGGCTGGTTGTTGAATATCCGGAAACTGCAGGCGAGCGTAAACAGATTGCCCAAGATGATCTTACCCAATCCTATAGCGGTTATGCGTTTTTTGTGCGTCCTGTATCGCGCCTTGATGACCGCGTCGGCCCTGCCAAAATCGATCAGGCGAGCGACTGGTTTTGGGGGACACTTAAGGAAAATATGAAGATTTACCGCGATGTGATTTTGGCGGCGGTCATGATCAATACTTTTGCGCTGGGCAGCTCGCTCTTTATCATGATTGTATATGACCGTGTTGTGCCAAACGCAGCGTTTGAAACGCTGTGGGTTTTGGCGATCGGTGTGTTTATTGTTTTTGTCTTTGATTTGATCTTAAAAAATCTGCGGGCCTATTTCCTTGATGTTTCGGGGCGGCATGCGGATGTGAAAATATCATCGCGCCTGTTTGAACAGATTATGGCCATTAAAATGGCAGAGCGCCCGTCAAGCGCAGGGGTGTTAGCAAACCATATGCGTGAATTCGAGGGAATCCGCGATTTCTTTACCTCGGCAACGATGGTGGCGTTGATTGATTTGCCGTTTATTTTCATGTTTATCGGGCTGATTTTCATCATTGGCGGGCCTATCGCGATTGTGCCGCTGGCGGCGATACCGATCCTCGCCATTGCCGGATATTTTGGCCAGCGCGCGATGGAGGATGTTATTCGCCAGTCCATGAATGAAAACGCGCAGAAAAATGCGCTTTTGTTTGAAACGGTCAGCGGGCTGGAGACGATTAAAACGCAATCTGCCGAAGGTCACGCGCAGCGTAAATGGGAAGAGTTAACAGACCGCGCATCACGTACAGCAGTGCAGTCGCGCCGTTTGTCGGCGGTTGTGATGCATTTTAGTGTATTTGTACAGCAAATCACCAACATCATTTTGGTTATTGTAGGCGTGTATTTGATTGCGGGCGGTAATCTGTCCATGGGCGGGCTAATCGCTGCGGTGATTTTATCAGGCCGCGCGATGGCGCCATTATCACAGGTTACGGGGCTTTTGACACGGTTTAAGCAATCCCAGGAGGCCTTGCTGCAGCTTGACGCGCTGATGAAAAAAGAGGTTGAGCGTCCGGCAGGCAAGACATTTATATCCAAACCAGATATCAGGGGTGATATCAGCTTCAAAAACGTCACTTTTCATTATCCTGGTCAAAATTTACCGGCCTTAAGGGATATTAGCTTTGATATGAAAGCAGGCGAAAAGATTGCTGTGATTGGCGCGGTTGGCTCGGGTAAAACAACGCTGGAGCGTTTATTGATGAATTTATACCAGCCCGAGAGCGGGTCGGTGCAAGTGGATGGCACGGATGTGCGCCAGATTGATCCGGGCGATTTGCGCCGCGCGGTTGGCGTGGTTCAGCAAGTTCCACATTTATTTTACGGATCAATCCGCGAAAATATCACGATGGGCTATGAAAATGCGCCGGAATCGGCAGTTTTGCAAGCCGCGCAGCAATCGGGCGTGATTGAATTTCTGGGTGATACCGAACACGGGCTCGATACGCAAATCGGCGAGCGCGGCGAGGCCTTGTCGGGCGGCCAGCAGCAAGCGGTCGCGGTGGCGCGGGCATTATTGTATGACCCGCCAATCATGATTTTGGACGAGCCGACCGCGTCAATGGATCCGGCAAGTGAAAAGCGTTTATTGAAGCGTCTGCAGACATTATGCGCAGAGAAGACAACATTTTTGATCACGCACAAAGCCACGCTTTTGGGGATGGTCGATAAAATTATTTTAATGGATCGTGGGCAGGTTGCAGCCTTTGGCCCGCGCGATGAGATTATTGAAGGCTTGCAGTCGCGCAAATACGGCACGCAAGCAGAAAATACGGATGTATAATCATGAGCGACAAGATAGAAAAGCAGTTGAAAAAACAGCTTAGCGAGCAATTACAAAGCCAGCAAAAGAGCGCGCCGAAATCCAAAATCAGCGGCGATGAGAAAGAAGCGCTCGCGTTTAAAGAGCCGTTTCGCTATTACGCGCTGGATGATAATATCACCTTGTCGCAATATGTTATTTTATACGCGATTGCAGTGTTCTTTGTGTTCTTTTTGATATGGGCGAATATCGCGACGCTGGATGAGGTGACGCGCGGCGAAGGCCGTATTGTGCCATCCAGCCAGATACAGATCATGCAAAGCCTGGAGGGCGGCATTATCGAAGAGTTTTATGTGTCCGAAGGACAGCTTGTGACCAAGGGGCAGCCTTTGATCAGGATGCAGGATGTGCGGGCAAGCTCGGATCTCGGGGCGAATATGCAGAAATATCTGGGCTTAAAAGCCAAAGCCACACGCCTGCGGGCAGAGGCGGACGGCAGTGCGGCCCTTGTGTTCGATGAGGGTGTTTTGGAGAATGCGCCCGATAATGTCGTAGAAGAAGGCGAAGCCTTCAGAGCAAATAAAGCCAGCCTTGATAGTCAAATTCGCATTTTAAGCGAGCGTTTAAAACAGCGCGAGCAAGAGGTGCGCGAAATTCAGATGCGGATGAATGATCTGGCGGGCGTTATTCGCCTGTCCAAAGAAGAAATGTCGATGATTGCGCCATTGGTTGAAAAAGGATCTGCGCCGCGCGTAGAGCTTATCCAGCTGGAGCGGGCAATGAAGCAGCAGCAATCCGAATATAACAGCCTGCAAAGCTCCCTGCCGCGTGTAAGGGGCAGCGTACAAGAAGCGCAGGCCACGATTGAGGAGCTGAAAAACTCGGCAAAAGCCAAAGCGCAATCGGAATTATCGGCGGTGCTGGCGGAAATGAATACAATCAGCGAAACATTGACGGTTTTAACAGACAGACAAGACCGCACCGAGATCAGATCACGGGTTAACGGAACGGTTAAAGACATCAAAGTATCCACCGTGGGCGGCGTTGTGCAGCCTGGTGAAGACATCATCGAGATTGTACCCCAAGATGATCAATTATTAGTCGAGGTACGTATCCGTCCTGCCGATATTGCTTTTTTACATCCCGGGCAACGCGCCGTTGTTAAGATCACAGCCTATGATTTTTCAATCTATGGCGGCCTTGAAGGGGAGGTGGTCAATATTTCCGCAGACTCAATTACAAACGATCAAGGTGAAACCTTTTACCGTGTACGCGTACGCACAGACAAAAATCATCTGGATCGCGGCGGCGAGATTCTGAATATTATTCCGGGAATGATCGCGAGCGTTGATATTCTAACGGGCGAAAAAACCGTGATGCAATATATCTTGAAGCCCCTGATCAAAACGCTGGGCAATGCCATGAACGAGCGATAGGGGTGATGGCTTACAAAGAAAAGCGCCATAGATAATTATTCAGGGAATTTTATGTCTTGATGCTTCTCAAACGCGTTGGATCTTGCTATGACAGTAGGATAGAAATTTATTAATAAGCGAGCACAGCATGTCACAGACTCCCGAAAAAGCACAAAACGATATCACTATTTCCTTGCCGGATGGATCAACCCGTCCGCTTGCGGCGGGAACAACGGGCATGGAGCTGGCGGAATCGATCTCCAAATCACTCGCGAAAGTCTCCATTGCGGTGCGTGTTGATGGCGAGCTGCGTGATTTATCGCGTCCGCTGCCCGATGGCTGCACGGTTGAAATCGTTAAGCGCGATAGCGATGAAGACGATGTGCTGGAGCTTATTCGCCATGACTGCGCCCATGTGATGGCCGAAGCGGTGCAAAAATTATTCCCCGGAACGCAGGTCACGATCGGCCCGAATATTGAAAACGGGTTTTTCTATGATTTTGCGCGCAATGAACCGTTTTCATCCGAAGATCTGACCGCGATTGAAAAAGAAATGCGCCGTATCGTAGAGCGCGGCGATAAATTCGAGCGCGAAGTCTGGCCGCGCGATAAGGCAATTAAATTTTTTACGGATAAGGGCGAGGCCTATAAAGCCGAACTTATTCGCGATTTACCCGAAGATCAGGATATCAGCATTTATCGTCAGGGCGAGTGGCTTGATTTATGCCGCGGCCCGCATATGCCGACAACGCGCCAGACCGGAACGGCTTTCAAGCTGCTTAAGGTTGCAGGCGCATATTGGCGCGGCGATAGCAATAATGCGATGCTGACGCGTATTTACGGCACAGCATGGCGCAATGACAAAGAGCTTAAAAGCTATTTGGAGATGCTGGAGGAAGCGGAAAAGCGCGATCATCGTAAACTCGGCGCAGAAATGGATTTGTTCCACTTCCAGCAAGAGGCGCAGGGCTCTGTGTTTTGGCATCCTAGCGGGTTTACGATTTATAATCAGCTTGAGGGTTATATCCGCCGCCGCTTGCAAAATGCAGGTTATGACGAGATAAAAACGCCACAGTTAATTGATAACAAGCTTTGGGAGAAATCAGGGCACTGGGGTAAGTACCGCGAAAATATGTTTGTTGTGCCGGACGAAGTTCCAAACACAGAGGAAGAAGGCCCGATTGTTAGCGACAAGGCATTTGAAAAGCTCATGGCGCTCAAGCCGATGAATTGCCCTGCGCATGTGCAGGTGTTCAATCAGGGCATTAAATCATATCGCGATTTGCCTGTACGTCTTGCAGAGTTTGGCTGTTGCCACCGTAACGAAGCGCATGGGGCGCTGCATGGATTAATGCGTGTCCGCCAGTTTACACAGGACGATGCGCATATTTTTTGTAGTGAAGATCAAATTACGCAAGAAGCTGTAGGGTTTTGTGATTTGCTTAAAACAGTTTACAGCGATCTTGGGTTTGATGATGTCGCCGTGGCGTTGTCACTGCGTCCTGAGACACGTGTGGGTAGCGATGAATTATGGGATAAAGCCGAGGACGGATTGCGTAAAGCGCTGGTTGAAACAGGGCTTGAGTTTCGCGAAGATCCAGGGGAGGGTGCGTTTTATGGCCCGAAAATTGATTATCAAATCCGCGATGCGATTGGACGTACGTGGCAGTGCGGGACATTGCAGCTTGATTTCAATTTGCCAGAGCGCCTTGACGCGTCATATGTAGGTGAAGACGGCGACAAGCATCGCCCTGTTATGTTACACCGCGCGATTTTAGGCTCGCTGGAGCGCTTTATCGGCGTGATGATCGAAAGCTATGCGGGTAAATTGCCGTTATGGCTGTCGCCTGTGCAATGCGTGGTTGCCACCATTACAAGCAGCACGGACGCTTATGCCACAGATGTATATAACCGCCTTAGGGAGGCAGGTCTTAGGGTCGAGCTGGATACGCGTAACGAAAAAATCAATTACAAGGTCCGTGACCATATGACATCCAAAGTGCCTGTCTTGTTCGTGGTCGGCGAAAAAGAGCAAACGGGCGCCAAAGTCGCCATTCGCCGTCTTGGCTCGCAAGGTCAGCAATTCGAAGCCATGGAAGAGGCCATCGAATCCCTGATCAAGGAATGCCAGCCGCCTTATTAAGCAGGGTTTGCGCTATTTGATTTTGATTGACATAATTCATATTCTTGTGTTACAGATATCTCCTGTTTTATAAAAGAATGTTAATTATGGTCAAAAATCGTAGTGAAAATAAGAACAATATCCCGCGGAAATATTTGGATCAGGCAAGGGTGTTGCATGGCTATAATCAAAAACTGCGCGAGATTATTAAAAATTCAAACAGCCAAATTTTAAAGCATTTCCAGAGCGAAGCGGATAAGCTCGCTGTGTCTCAATATTGCATGAATAAACTTGGAAACGCAGGTGCATGTAGTATGTCTTATGATAACAGCATTTTTAAAGTCGAAATACTTTATGATGTAAATTCTGTTCCAAGTTTTAATGATTGGGTCGGGATCTATTTTCATGAAATGATTCATGCTTTTCAATTTGTTAATGCGGATAATCCCGTTTTACACCTTCATCCTGCGAATCAAACAGCCACTGTATGGCTCCATCCGCTAGATCAGGTATTTTCACGTACATGTCTTGAAATGGATGCTTTCGCAAAGCAGGGTTGGCTCCTTAATGAGTTTACTAAAGCTGCCCAAACGCAAATACAGTCAAATGATAAGTTTTTTTGCGATAAATTTAATGCAGCGATGACAGAAACGAAGAATGATATTCATAGCGCCCTTATTAAAAATGTTGCGGCTTCATTTTTTGAAGATCAGCTTGAAAATAATGGCCCGCACAAAGGAACTACTTCACTGCGGCATGTATATCAAAAGACAATGATTGAGGCTTACGTGCAAGTATATCAGAGCCTGCAGGACGCCGGCTTTAATCGTGATGAGATCGATTTTGTACGTATAAAGGGGCAGGATATTATTGATGTGACATCCAGTTTGGGTGTCTGTCCGTTGCAAAAACGTATTTCGGGTGATTTCATTGCGATCCATAATGACGATATGGACGCAGATTTACGCACGCGTTTGAATGGATTGCTTGACCGGATGGATCTGCCGCATGATCCGAACACATTGCCATCTCTGCGGGAGTATCGAAAGCATAAAGGAATTGCGCCGCATGTGGTTGTGCCGTCTTAGTGGCTTGGTGGTGTTGTATTCTGAACTTTTATTGACATAGTGCGCGGTTTCTTTTAGATTATTATTCATAATGAAAAATAAATAATAAATAAGAACAGGGTATGGTATGTCTACTGCTCAAGATAGTAACGAGGCGCGTCTGCAAGAATATATTGATCGGTTGGATGCGATCATTGATCAGAGCGACTCTGCCCCTTTAAAACAATTCAAAGAAAAAATTACCGCATTACAGGTAACGGAGATCATGTCTGATAGCCAAAATCAGAAGGGCGTTGCGGGTTTAACTTTGTTTAAAGACGGGAAATATTCTGGCAAAATTTCATACAAGGCCGCGCGCAGCAATAATTTCGAAGAATGGGCATCATTTCGGTTTCACGAGATGCTGCACGCGCTACAATTTAGCAAATCCGCCGCTTTGCATGCTGTTCCTGCAAATGACAAAGCCGATATCTGGCTTTCGCCGCGTGCGTTTTTGTTTTCCCAGATCGCCATGGAAATTGATGCGTATACAAAGCAAGCTTGGCTGACGAGCGAATTTTACAAAGCGATTGGCAAAGAGCCGACAGAGGATTTCACCCATTTAACGCAAATGTTTAACGAAGTTTCCGCGCGCGGCGGGTTTGATCTGCGTAAATCGCTTGCCTATGTCGGTGTTTCGCTTTGCTTTAATAGCCAAATGCAGTCTTTTGAAGAGGGTGAAGGACATGTTCCGTTCATTATGAATTATCAGCGCGATGCGTATTATCGCTATGTCTCTGCCTTGCAGGGCGCGCTGGAGCGTAAAGGGGTGGCGTTTGCCGAAAACATGCAATATGCCGATATTTCCGCGCAGGACGCCATTGATATGACACGTACGCTGGGCAACGGGTGCATGGAAACTGGTGCAGGTGCGCTGTGTGAGGTGTATGTGCCAAATGATATTCACGAGTCCATGGATCAGGCCATTGAAAATCTGGAGCAATATTTGGGCATTGATGCCTCCGGCAAGCTGCCGCAACTATCGGAATGTCTGCAGGAGCGCGGACCAACCGCGCAGGCGCTTGTGGCGAGTTCGTGCAAGCCGCAATAATCTGTTCTATTGTAGGATCTGTGCGGAGATCAGGACTATCCAATCCAAAATAAAAATGATGCCGTGTTTACTCTATATTAAGGGGCATATTGTATATTATCTGTGATAATGGGCGCGTTATATGCGCGCTATGGGGGCATTTTGATGCAGCAATGGGCTAGAAAATTATTAAAACCGATCTTTGATATGGCTGCCGCGCCGGGAATCGGCTTGCCGCATCATGAATATGAGCACGAATTAATGGCGCGGGGGGCAAAGCCCGTTATGATTACAGACAGGCGTGCAATTACGCCAGAGCTGCAGCAAGCCATGGATGATGGTAATGTTACCGAGGTATTTTCACAGACATTCGAAAGTAAAAGACGCGTTTATATGCGGCCGGAGGCGGTAGATTCGGTGTCTGATGCCTTGAAATCTCTGGCTGTGATTGAAAATGACCCGAATGATCCGGATTTTCAGGAGAATGCGCATAAATGGTTTTCATGTCTTAATCAACATGGCGCGCATGAAAGTCTGGGGCATGATTTTTCTACCAGACAGCGGCAGATGGATAAACAGCTTAACGATGGAGAGCTTCCGCAAGAGTTTGATGCCTTAATGGACGGCCGCATTGGTATGAGTTTGCCTGTATCTGTCGATCCGAGCCAAAAGCCCTCTGTATTTGACCAAGCCGTCGCACGCGGTGATCTGGCGGTGTTTGAGTATACAGTAGACAATCCGCTTTGCGTACTTGCACAAAAAGATAAAATTGCCGAGGGGCAGGAGTTGACCGCGCGATATTATAACGACGGTAAGGGTTATCCAGCGCTTGATGGAGTAGAGGTTCAACACAGAATTGGCGAATTGCTCGGTTATACGGGGAATGATGTTGCCTATTTTATGCATGAAAAATACAAACATCCATGGGTCAGAGAGCTGCTGCAGAAAACGGAAGATGTCAGGCGCTGGTGCCGCAAGGAAACGATGCTGTCCGATCATGAAGACAGGCAAGATTTGGGTCAGGAATCTGATCAAGTTTTAGGTGCAGATAAGCCTCATGGCACCAATATATAATCTTTGCTTTGCGGCGTTTGCTTTATATACTGTATCAATGCGGTGCCCCCTTGCATTTCGGGGCGATACAGCATAGTAATAAGGTCTTAAGATTTTATCTTTATACTAAATTAACATTAACGAGACAAACAGGAGAATTAGTCATAAGCAGACAACCTTATAACCCCCGTCAAAGACCAAGAGCCGATGACGGACCACGGGTTAACGAAGCTATTACCAACACACAAGTCCGCCTCATAGACGCAGAGGGCGAGCAGGTTGGTGTAACCGACACAGACAAAGCAATTGAAATGGCATATGAGGTCGGGCTGGACCTGGTCGAAGTATCGCCGAATGCCGATCCGCCGGTTTGCAAAATTCTTGATTACGGCAAGTATAAATACGAGCAGCAAAAGAAAGCCGCCGAAGCCCGTAAGAAACAAAAAACTGTCGATGTCAAAGAGGTCAAAATCAGACCCGGCACCGAAGAGCATGATTATCAGGTAAAAATGCGCAACGCACGACGTTTCCTTGAAAATGGCGACAAAGTCAAAGTGACAATGCGTTTTCGTGGCCGTGAAATGGCGCACCAAGAGATCGGTATGGATCTTTTAAACCGTATGGTCGAAGAGCTAAAGGATGTCGGCAAAGTCGATCTGATGCCGAAAATGGAAGGCCGTCAGGCCATCATGGTTCTCTCGGCCCTATAAAAAATTCCGCAAG
>Ga0136600_1000931_pt1 | contig 14421 bp, 11 predicted proteins | sample AntRauMFilla2698_FD_104634 | JGI IMG/M metagenome (GOLD analysis project Ga0136600, IMG submission 104634) | Saline lake microbial communities from Rauer Islands, Antarctica - Metagenome Filla 2 #698 | ecosystem: Environmental > Aquatic > Non-marine Saline and Alkaline > Saline | place...
CCCTGACAGAACCACCCCCCCGAAATCGCCGCGCCATGCGCATAATACAGCCATAACTGCGCGCCGCCATGGGTGGTGACCTGCCAATAATCCCGCACGCCGCTGCGCCACAAGGGATCGTCCAGCCACCATTCCGGGGCGATGCGCTCCGGGCCGGTTGCCGACACGCAGGCATGGTCCTGCCTGCGCCAGCGGAACCACGCGGGCGGCGGCACCGTGACATCGGGCGGCACATAGACCGGCGCGCCACCGGTCAACGGCGGCGGTGTCTCCACCGGTGTGATCGGTTCCGCCTGCCAGACAAGCACCGGGCGCGGGCGTTGCGGCGGTGGCCAATGCCCCGCCGCATCAGACCAGCCCGCCGTCAGGATCGTGGCCGTCTTTTCGGGGATATGGCTGTCCGCCGGATGCAGACGGGTGACAGCAGCGCTGCCCAACCGCGCACCCATCCGCCCGATCAGATCCTCCTGCGCGGCTTTGGGGCCGGTGCGTTTCGCATCCGCCGCGGCATCCAGATGCCCGCGATGCTGGGTTTCGCGCAAAATTTCGGTGCGCGGCGCGCCAAGGCGCAGAAGGTCGATCCCCGGCCCCGCATCGACCGCCCCCAGTTTCAGCGCCAGCAGGGGCCGTATGCGGTCCGGGTCTGCGGTGGCAATGGCCAGCCCCACCTCGACCTCTTCGGTATGGTGGTCGCAACGGGTTGCCTCCAACCGGACCAGCCGCGCCCCCTTCCCCGCCGACCGCAGCCGGGTGCACAGCGCAGGCAGCAGCCTGTCGATCCCAGCCAGCAGATCCGCCTCCAGCCCGATCGGGTCCGGCAGCGCCATACGCACCACAAAGCGCGGCGCGTGGCGGTGCGGCGACAGCGGCTCGGGTTCCAGCCCAAGCGCCTGATCAAGCCTGCGCACCAGCCGGATGCCGAACCGGCGCGCCAGCGCCGCGCGCGGCTGGCCCGCCAGATCGCCGATGCAGCGCAGGCCCAGCCGGCCAAGGGCTGCCACATCTTCGGGCGGCAGGCGCAGTGCGGCCACCGGCAACGGGTTTAGGCTTGTGCGCAAATGCCCCACCGGAGCAATCTGGCAACGCCCCTGCGGGGGACCAGAACTGCGCCCCTCCGGGGGAATAAGCCCGCGCCCCTCCGGGGGAGTAGGCCCGCGCCCCTCCGGGGGAATAGGCCCGCGCCTGCGCCCGGCACGGGACCGGGTCGCGCGTGCTTCTTGATCAATGGCATCGCCAGACCGCCCCGGCACCGGGGACGTCCCGCCATACCGCGCCAGCGCCCAGGCAGCACCCGGCGTGTCCGCAAGCCCGGCCCGCAGGCTCAACCCCAGATCGGCGCAGTCAATCTCCACCTGCGCGATCAACGCCGCCTCACCGCCGAACAGATGCGCGCAACCGGTCAGATCCAGCATCAAGGCATCGGGCGGTTCTTCGGCAACCCAGGGCGAAAACCGCCCCGCCCAGCGGCGCAGCGCCGTCAGCAACGCCGCATCGTCGCGCGGGGCCGCAGGATAGCTGATCAGCCGCGGACACATCGCCATCGCATCGCGCAGGTTCAGACCCACGCGCAGCCCTTCGGCTTCGGCCGCAGCCGACAGGGAAGTGAGAACCTGCGTCCCGCCGCTCTGGCCAACGACCACTAGCGGTTCCTCCAGCGGGGCGCGCAAACGGCGGCCCAGCCGGTCGGCCCCGAGACGCGGGAACCACAGGGAAAGGATTCGTCTGTTTTGCATTATTGTGGCAGCAATAATGTTCCTGTTATGTTCACGCCATACCATAGTCCCAGCCAAAGTCGATCCCACAGATGACATGATCGCCCACAGCGCGCCGCGCGCCGCCCCTGCCCCGGGACGCTTGTCAAATAAACGCGAAGGCACCTGTCGCGCGTATCGGTCTGGCACAGGGGCGCCCGGCTGTGGTCTGACTGGCCATGTCTGACCCCGCAGCTCAGGAGCCTGCCATGACCGCCAGCTACTACGTCCCGAAGGGTGGCCACCCCGGTCAGGACCAGCTTCTGACCGACCGCGCGGTGTTCACCACCGCCTATGCCGTGCTGCCGCGCGGCACGATGCGCGACATCGTGACCAGCAACCTGCCGTTCTGGGATCGCACGCGGCTTTGGGTCATCGCACGCCCGATGTCGGGCTTCGCCGAAACATTCTCGCACTACATCATGGAGGTCGCCCCCGGCGGCGGGTCGGACCGGCCAGAAACCGAAGCGGGCGCCGAAGCCGTGATCTTCGTGGTGGACGGGCACGCGACGCTGGCCATAGGCGCCACCACGCACCCGCTCGCGCCCGGCGGCTACGCCTACCTGCCCCCCGGGGCGGACTGGACGCTGCACAACCGCACCGACGCGCCGTTGTGCTTTCACTGGATCCGAAAGGCGTATGAGGCCGTGCCGGGACTGGACGCGCCCGATGTCGTCATCCTGAACGAAGCCGACATCGCGCCCAAGGTGATGCCCGACACCCACGGGGCATGGGCCACCACCCGCTTTGTCGATCCCGCCGACATGCGCCATGACATGCACGTTACCATCGTGACGCTCCAGCCCGGCGCGGTGATCCCGTTCCTGGAAACCCATGTGATGGAACACGGGCTCTACGTGCTGGAAGGCAAGGCCGCGTACCGGCTCAACACCGACTGGGTCGAGGTCGAGGCCGGCGATTACATGTGGCTGCGCGCGTTCTGCCCGCAGGCGTGCTATGCCGGCGGGCCGGGGCCGTTTCGCTACCTGCTCTACAAGGACATGAACCGCCACCCGGCACTGCGCCCTGTGACGCGCAACACCGCATGACAGTGCCGCGCGCGGCGGCAATCCTGACGCCACGCGCCGCCCAGACACGCCGCGGGCGACGACCGGCAAGGGCACCCGGACAACCTGCGCACCCGCGGCCCCCGGATCAGGCTCCGCTCAGCCCGAAAAAACGCGCGCGTCTTTGATCTTCAAATATCCCCGCCGGAGGCTCCCGCGGCGGCCACACACCACACGCCCGACCGTTTGGAGCGTCGTGCTCTCAATTGGCCCGCGCCGCGCGCACCCAGTTCACGATCTGCGCCCGTGCCTCACCATCCATCTGCACGGCGTTGGGCGGCGGCATGGCATGGCTGACACCGGCCTGCAAATAGATCTGCTCCGCATGGCGCGCCACGTCGCTTTCCGTTTCAAGCACCACGCCCTTGGGCGGCACGCGCATGTTGCCCCACGCCGGTTCCCGCGCATGGCACATCGAACAATTGCCCAGCACGGTGTAATACGCATCCTCAAACCCTGCGGCAGACGCAAACTGCGCCTCATAGGGGGTCAGTTCCCGCGCCTCTGCCTCTTCATAGGTGTCCATGCCCGGCACGGTGGACAGCAGCACGATCACGATCATCAGACCCGCCGTCGCCCCCCAGGTCCAGTTCGGCCCGGCCCCCGTCGCATGCATCGTGTTGAAATAATGCCGGATGGTGACGCCGGTCAGGAACACCAGGCTCGCGATGATCCAGGCATACTGCGTCCCGAACGCCAGCGGGTAATGGTTGCTCAGCATCAGAAAGATCACCGGCAGCGTCAGGTAATTGTTGTGGGTCGACCGCAGCTTGGCGATCTTGCCGTATTTCGCATCCGGCACACGCCCCGCCTTCAGATCCGCCACCACAATGCGCTGGTTCGGCATGATGATGAAGAACACGTTCGCCGTCATGATCGTCGCGGTGAATGCGCCCAGATGCAGCAGCGCGGCCCGGCCCGTGAAGACCTCGTTATACCCCCACGACATCACCGTCAGCAGCACGAACAGCAGCACCATCAACCGTTGCGGCGTCTCGCCCAGCGTGGATTTGCACAGCGCGTCATAGATCACCCAGCCCACGCCCAGCGACGCGGCCGACAGCAACACGCCCTGCCACAGCATCAGATCGGCCTTGGTCGGGTCCAGCAGGTAGATCTCGCCGCCCACCCAATAGACGATCATCAACAAAGCCGCCCCCGACACCCAGGTGATGTAGCTTTGCCATTTGTGCCAGATCAGGTGGTCTGGCATGTTTTCAGGCGCCACGAGGTATTTCTGGATGTGATAGAACCCGCCGCCATGGACCTGCCATTCCTCACCCGACACGCCCGCGGGCATGCCGGGCCGCTTGCGCAACCCCAAATCCAGCGCGATGAAATAGAACGACGCGCCGATCCAAGCCATGGCGGTGATGACGTGCAGCCAACGCACGGCAAACGCGATCCAGTCCCACAGGATGGCAAATTCGAACATCGGGCATCTCCTTCAAAAGGGGTCATGGCAGCGCCATGGATCAGACATCAGGGCCGGGCCTTTGCGGATTTTCCCGCGCGATCAGGCCAAAGACAATGACCCACCCTAGGCGGGCCGTCATTCTTCGGCTATTATCCCAAATAGCCAAACAGCATCAAAAAACGCCAAAGAATGTCGTACCTCGATAACATCCGCACCTTCGTGCGCGTCTACGAATTGGGCAGTATGTCCGCCGCCGGGCGCGATATGCGTATTTCCCCGGCAGTTACGTCATCGCGGATCTCTCAGCTTGAGGAGCATCTGAACGTCCGGCTGTTCCAACGCACCACGCGCAGTCTGGCCCCCACCGAACAGGGCAAGGCGTTCTATATCGGGGCCTGCGACATCCTCGCCTCTGTGCAAAGCGCCGAAGCGCAGATCGCCAATATCACCGAAAACCCCAAAGGATCGCTGTATGTGGCAGCCCCCCTCGGGGTGGGCCGGCGGCTGATCGCGCCGCAGATCGCGGATTTTCTGGCAGACTATCCGCAGGTCCAGATCCGCCTGCGCCTGACCGACCGCAAGGTCGATCTGACCACCGAAGGTCTTGATCTGGCATTTTTTCTGGGCCAGCCCGAAGACAGCACGCTGCAACTGCGCAAGATCGCGGATGTGGACAGGGTGCTGTGCGCGGCCCCTGCCTACATCGCGCAGCACGGGGCACCCGCGGATGGCGCCACGCTCATCGCGGACCGGCATGAATGCCTCAACCTGCGCTTTCCCGGGGCCACGGAATTTCAATGGCGGCTGATGACGCCCGACGGGCCAAAACGGTTCCGCGTCGCGGGGCGGTATGAATGCGATGATGGCGATGTGCTGACGGACTGGGCGCTGGCCGGCAACGGCATCGCACTCAAGCCCGTGTTCGAGGTTGCCGACCATCTGGCCGCCGGGCGGCTGGTGGCGGTCGCCACGCAAACCCCGCCGGAACCGGTGCAGATGGGCTGCCTTTACACCCACCGCAGACAGCAGGATCCAAAGACCCGGCTGTTCATGGATTTCGTGATCGCCCGGATCCTGCCCCGCGTGCGCGGGGTCACGGGCGGGGTCACGGGCGCGGGCGCGGGCGAAGGCGCGGGCGGGGGCGAAGGCGAAGGCTGGAGCAGTAACGATGGCGCAGGCGGCGATGGCAGCAGCGGTCAACTGCCCCGGTAGGTCGAATACCCGTACGGCGACAGCAACAGCGGCACGTGGTAATGCGATGCCTGCGACATGCCAAAGCGCAGCGGGATCACATCCAGAAACCGCGGGCTTTCCGGCGGCGTGCCACAGGCATCCAGATAGTCGCCCGCGTGAAACACCAATTCGTAAACGCCGGTCGCAAACGTGTCGGCCGGTAGGATCTGCGTATCCGTGCGCCCGTCATCGTTGGTGTGCAGCGTCACCAGATGCGTGCGCGCGTCACCCTCCAGCCGGTAAAGGTCGATGCGCATCCCCGCTGCGGGCAGCCCCCGCGCAGTATCCAGCACATGGGTTGTCAGATATCCGGTCATGGTAGCCGCTCCTTTTGCTGGCACTGCTATACGCGCAAGCCGCGGCATTAGGCAAAATCCGCCCGCGGCAAGGCTCCTTCAAAAATTTGTTGAAAAAGACAGCGGTTTTTTCGGATTAAGAATGCATGCAGCTTCGAAAGGACACGACGTGACACGTTATCCCCGCGACATGACCGGATATGGGCCCACGCCCCCCGCGGCCAATTGGCCCGGCGGCGCAAAGATCGCCGTGCAGATCGTGCTGAACTACGAAGAGGGCGGTGAGAACAACATCCTGCACGGCGACCCCGCGTCCGAGGCGTTCCTGTCAGACATCACCGGCGCCCAGGCCTGGCCCGGCCAGCGCCACTGGAACATGGAATCGCTGTATGAATACGGCGCGCGGGCCGGGTTCTGGCGCGTGCACCGGATGCTGTCAGAATTGCCCGTCACGGTCTTCGGCGTGGCCACCGCACTGGCCCGCGCCCCCGAACAGGTCGCCGCGATGAAGGCGCAGGGCTGGGAAATCGCCAGCCACGGCCTGAAATGGGTCGAACACAAGGACATGACGGAAGCCGAAGAACGCACCGCCATCGACGCCGCGATCAAGCTACACACCGAAGCCGTGGGCGCCCCGCCGCAGGGCTGGTACACCGGGCGGTGTTCGATGAATTCGGTCCGGCTTGCAGCGCAAACGGGCCGGTTCGCCTACATCGCTGACAGCTACGCCGACGATCTGCCTTATTGGCTGGACCTCGACGGGCGCGATCAGCTGATGGTGCCCTATACGCTCGATTGCAACGATATGCGCTTTGCCATTCAGGCGGGGTTCAGCAGCGGCGACCAGTTCGAAACCTACCTGAAAGACAGCTTCGACACGCTTTACGCCGAAGGCGCGGCAGGCCAGCCCAAGATGCTGTCGGTCGGGCTGCACTGCCGCCTGATCGGGCGTCCGGGCCGGGCCGCCGCCCTGCGCCGCGCGCTGGCGCATTTCCGTGACCATGACGGCGTGTGGTTCGCGACAAGGCTGCAAATCGCGCAGCACTGGGCCGCAACGCACCCCCCTGCCCGCACCGCCCGCCCGTCCCAGATGGACCTGGCCACCTTCGTGGCGGAATTCGGCGGTATTTTCGAGCACAGCCCGTGGATCGCGCAAGGCGCGCACGCGCTGGATCTGGGCCCGACCCACGACACCGCGCGCGGGGTGCACCAGGCGCTGGCCCGGGTGTTCCGTGCCGCCAGCGAAGACCAACGCCGCAGCGTGCTGGCGGCCCACCCGGACCTTGCGGGCAAGCTGGCCGCCGCGAAACGGCTCACGGCGGACTCCACCGCCGAACAGGCCTCCGTTGGCCTCGATGCGCTGACCGCCTTAGAACACGCCGCGTTCACCCGGCTCAACGATGCCTACACGGCAAAATTCGGCTTCCCGTTCATCATCGCCGTGCGCGACAACACGAAAGCCTCGATCCTCGCGGCGTTTGAACGGCGCGTTGAAAACGACCCGGCCACCGAATTTGCACAAGCCTGCCGCCAGGTCGAACGCATCGCCGAACTGCGCCTGCTGGAAAAGCTCACGCGATGACCGGCTCGATCCGCGCCACACCGCTGACCGCGGCGGCCTTCGCGCCGTTCGGCGACGTTCTCGATGCGACGGGCGCGCCCGACAGGATGATCAACGCAGGCCTGTGCGCGCGCTTCCACGACCGCGCAACGCTTCATTTCGGCACCGGTCGCGCGGGGATCAGCATCTTTCAGGCCGACCCCCGCGCCCTGCCCTACCGCTTTGATCTGGTCGAACGCCATCCGGACGGCAGCCAGGCCTTCATCCCCATGAGCCACCACCCGTTCCTGATCATCGTCGCCCCCGACGCGCACGGACCCCCCGGCCGCCCCCGCGCCTTCCTGACCACCCCTGGCCAGGGCATCAATTTCCACCGCGGCACGTGGCACGGCGTGCTGACGCCGCTGCATGGGCCGGGGCTGTTCGCCGTCATCGACCGCATCGGCGATGGCGCCAACCTTGAGGAATACCGCTACCCAAGCCCCATCATGGTCACGGACTGACCTGTGCCGGGCATCCGAACGGAAAGGCCATGGCCGATACGTCCTGCTTCACAACCAAGCCGGCAATATCTCAATGCGCAGAACGGGTGCATTTTGCACGCCACTTCGCGCCGCGCGGGGATCACGCAGGCGCCAGCGCCAGTGACACGCGCAAACCCGCCCCATGCACCTGCGCCACCGCGCGTTCCAGCGGCGGCATCAGATGCGTCGTCACGTAGCCCAGAACAAAGGCGTTCGGGGCCAGCACCTCAACCGCGCCCGCGCCGCATCGACCGGGCTTCAGCCGCGCGTACCAGTTCACCACCGCATCCGCATGGTCCACCGCCAGCGCTTCCAGAATCGCCGCCCATGTCGCGTCCGCCGCTGCGGCCGTGACCTCCACCCGCGCTGCCGACCCGAAATCCACAGTCAGCACCGTGTTGTGGGTGGCGGGCTTGGGGTTCAGCAAACGCGCAGCACGCTCCTCGAAATCCGGGCCAACGCTCGGCCAGGCCGGGCGGGACAGCGCCTCAAGCACGTCGAAATTCAGCCGGTAACTGGCCACCCTGCCCCGCACGCCGGGCCGGTGCAGGCTCAGCAACCCCGACAGCAGCAGACGTTTCACCTCCCGCTTGGCGGTCCGCGGCGCAACCCCCCACAGCCGGGCCATCTCCGCCTGCCCGATCGACACCTCGTTGCGTTGCCAATTATACCGCGCCGTGATCAGCGCAATAAGCCGCAGGGATGACACCTGCTGCGCCGCACTGCCGTGCAAGCCGGATATGGCAAGCGCCGTCAGAATATCGTATTTGGTAACACCAGCGCCCGGGCCTGTGGCGCGGCTTGCCTGTGGGAATGTATGTTTCACGTGTCTGCGACTGCCTCTGTCGATCGGGCTTATGCTCGATTCTCGTTATGCCCCATTCACACGGAAATCCCGTTTTCTGTCAAACAAAAAGAAAAGCCGGGATTTTCGAGGCTTCTGAGATTTTAGAATAATTTTAAAGGTTAATAGGTGAAGGGTGTCACCTACTTGGCACCCTGAACGATGCCCAATGACACCATATTTGGCGTTACAGTGCCACCCATGTCACCCCACAAGCCGTCCATTCGGTATAGTTTTTGTTCAAACTGCCCGGGAAATCCCGTCTTTCGGCAAAGCGCTTCGAAAAATTCTCCTTTTGCTAAATGCGTGAATTCCCGTTATCCAGTTCTCAACAGGTAATAACACGAGGCAGTCATGCGCGATCATACAGATCTTCAAACGATGAATGAACGCAGCCTGGCGCAGCAATCCGCCGTGCGCCGCGCAACTTTTTCTCCAGCCGAGGTCAAATCGCTGCGCGCGTTTTCGATCTGGGAAATCAGCACCTTCATGTTCGACGTGCCGGCTGACACCCTGCGCAAGAAGCTGGCCGATGATCCCAGCTTGCCGCAAGGCAGCACGCAGGATGATGGGCGGCAGCGGTGGTTCACCCTGGATGAGATCAACGAACTGCGCCGCCGTGTGCGGTTCCGGGGCAAGTCGCTGCTGCCCGACCGGCCCAAGGGGCGCGCGATGCGCGTGGCGGTGTCGAACTTCAAGGGCGGTGTCGGCAAGACCGTGGTGGCCCAGCACCTGGCCAATGCGGCGGCGTTGGATGGCTACCGGGTGCTGTGCATCGATTTCGATCCGCAGGCGACGCTGACCCACTCCATGGGCCTCATTGAGGTCAAGGAATGGAACACGGTCTGGGGCATCATGTGCCGCGACCTGTGCCGTGAGGCCGACCGGATCGCGGCCGAATACGACGACCCGGACGACTGCCCCTACCCTTCCTCGGACGAGTTGCCTGAAGATGTGCAATCCATCGGCGCGCAGCGGTTTCAGGACTTCATCCAGAAGACCTGCTGGCCCACGATCGACATCATCCCGTCCTGCGCCAATGCGGCCTTCGTGGAATTCGCGTCGGCGCAGTATCGGTCGCTGCACAAGGCGTGGTCGTTTTTTGGCTGTGTGGATCGCTATCTGGATGAATTGCCGGATGATCAATACGACCTTATCATTTTTGATTGCCCGCCGGCCATCGGCTACCAGTCGCTCAACGCGGCCTTCGCGGCGGATATCCTCTATATCCCGTCCGGTCCGGGATATTGGGAATACGACAGCACCACGAGCTACCTTGGCCAGCTTGGCGATGCGATGGCCGACATCTCGGACGGGTTCGGTGCGCTGGCGGAAGATGCGGGCATCACCTTGCCAAAACGGTTCCGCGATGTGCGCCTGCTGATGACCCGGTTTGAGCCGGCCAATCCGCTGCATGTGGCGATGATGGGCGCGTTCCGAAACGTGTTCGGCGCGGATGTGTGCCAGAACCCGATCGAGATGACGCGCGCAGTGGAACAGTCCGGGCGGTTTCAGATGTCGGTCTACGAGCAGGACTACCGCCAGATGACGCGCGACACATGGAAACGTGCGCGGCAGAGTTTTGACAGGGCTTACCACGAATTTCGCGACACATTGCAAGCGGCGTGGCGCGAAGACGCGGCACCAGGCAGAAAGGCGGGTTGAGATGAGCAGCGGCAAGAACAAATTCGGTTTCGATCCCATCGAACCTGCACCGGCAAAGACGTCACGGGCGCGGTCTGTCGGGCCCATGGGGGCTGCCGTGCGCGAGGCAGCGGCGAGTTTGCAGGAAACCACCGAGGCCAAGATAGAACAACGCCGCCGCAATGCGGATGATGCAAAAGCCTGGCGTGCGGCTGAGGCGCAGGGCCGGGTGCTTGTGCGGCTGTTGCTGAGCGATGTGCGCACCGATGACCTGCCGCGCGACCGGCTTGATCTGAGGGCGGTCGCCCTTTCTGACGAGATGGAAGAGCTGAAAACGTCGATCCGGGCGCGGGGGCAGAAGGAACCCATTGAGGTCTACCGGGATCCCCACGGTTTCTATCAGCTCAAGAAGGGATGGCGGCGGCTTACGGCGTTGAGCCAGCTTCTGACGGAAACGGAAGATGAAGCCTTCATGCATATCGTTGCGCGGGTTGAACCGGCGGATGAGGCGTCGCGCCCCGACCGGATATCGCGGTACGTTGATATGGTTGAGGAAAACGTGGTGCGTGAGGATCTGACCTTTGCGGAGATGGCGCAGCTTGCCATTCAGGCCGCGCGCGATCCTCAGATCGACGGCGAGGACGCGGATGCGATGGTGGCGCGTCTTTACGGGTCGCTGCACAAGATGAAGCGGTCTTATATTCGCAGCTTTGTGTTCCTTCTGTCGGAAATGGACGGCGCGCTGAAATGGCCCAAAGCGGTGTCGCGCAACCTGGGTGTGGATCTGGCGCGGGCGCTGAAGGCGCAGCCGGACCGGGCAGGGATCCTGCGCCGGTCGCTTGCGTCATGTGCCGCGCCGGAAGATCAGGCGGAAGCGTTGACGTTTTTCCTGCAGGCCGGGCAGAAGGCGAAAGCCGCGTCAAAGCCGACCGAACGCAAGGAGAAATACGAATTCCATGTGGGTGCTACAAAGGTCACGGCGCGCAGCGGCGAGTGCCGGATCGTGAGCCAGCGGGATTTCACCGACGTTCCGCGCGACCGGCTTGAGCAGGCCATCCGGGCATTCGAGGCGGCGCTTGAAGAGCCGCGTAACCCACGGGTTACCAGCCTGTAATCGGCAGGCGTAACCCACGGGTTACGCTTTTGCCTTGCGGCCTATGGCGGCGTTTTTCTTTGCCATTGCACCCGTGCCAGGCAGCATGCCCCACCTTATGTAATGCGCATAAAGTCATAATTTTGCACATTAAAAGCCGCATAGATAAGGTGCCGGCCCGTATTCAGGGCGGACCTTTGGTTGGCGGGTCCAGCCAACAGGGTCGGGCGGCTTGGGATGCCTGCGGCCAGAGCGTGCGGCTTCAAATGTATTCGGGCAACCCGCTGATCTCAATTGAACGCAACTTGCTTTAAAACTGACGTTTGGGTTTCGCGACCCAATAGGCCAGGCTGTCCTTGCGCATGGTTTCGTAGGACGCGATGCGGGTCTGCGCGTCGGTGCTGCCATGCGCGACCAGCATCGCGATCAAAGTCTCGATCAGGGCCATGGCCCCGGCATAGCAGCCGAAATGGTGGGTCGATACGACCGACGCGATCAGTGTCTCATCTGCGCTGAACTTCGGAGAGACAATCTCGCTGTCGGAAATCAGGATCAGCTTCATCCCCTTGCGGCGGGCGAACGCGCAGGCCTCGATGGTTTCGCGCGAATAGGGCGTGAAGGTGATGGCGATCATCACGTCGCCCGCGTTGGCGGTGTGCAGGTCGTCGATCGCGCTGGTCATGTGGCGCGGGATCAGTTGCAGCGACGGCAGTGCCATCCGCCCGACATAATGCAGGTAAAAGGCCAGCGCGTGGCTGGCGCGGACCGCCGTCAGATACACCGTGGGCGCGTCGACCAGCATCGCCACGACCCGTTCCATCTGGGCAAGGCTTTGCCGTTCCAGCGACCGGTGCACGATGGACAATTCGTTCTCAACGGCGTTGGCCTGCACCGTCCCCAGATCGCCTTTGCCCCGCAGCGCATCGACCCAGCCGCGCCTTTCCCCAACGCCCGCAGAGGCAACGAGCGCGTGGCGAAAGGGCGCGCGCAATTCGTCATAGCGTTCGAACCCCAGCCATTCCGCCATCCGGATCAGGGTGTGGGTGCTGACCTCGGCCTTTGTTGCCGTCTTGCGGATCGGGTCGAGCCCGAAATCCAACGGATGGTCGATCACGTATTTGGCGGCCTTGCGCAGGCCGCGGGGCAGGGTGGGCATTGCATCTTTCAGCAGGGCGGTGACGCTGATCTTCAGGGTCGGGTCCATCGACGGCCCTCTTCTGGTGTGAGAACAAATGTTATTAAAACGGCGTATTGCGACAGAACGTTTTTGAGGCAAGACAAGGGGCATGTAAAGCTGCGCCCATCTGCGCCTTGAGCCTCCCTTGATCCGGACCTGTTCCATGTTCGACTGCCTGTCTCATCGTATCCCTGACATCCGTGCCTGCGCACGGTCGAAGACCTGACCGGTGGCGCGCCCGTTCATCATGGTGGCGCCCAACGGGGCGCGGCGCGGGCAGGGCGATCACCCTGCGCTGCCGGTGACGATGCAGCAGACCGTGGCCACAGCGGCGGCCTGCCATGCGGCGGGGGCGGACGGGCTGCACCTGCATGTGCGCGATGGGGCAGGGGGCCATTCGCTGGACCCCGGCCGCTACCGCGAGGCGTTGGCCGCGCTGGCGTTGCAGGTGCCCGGTATGCGCGTACAGATCACGACCGAAGCGGCGGGCGTGTTCGATGTGCCCGCGCAACTGGACTGCCTGACGCGGGTGCGCCCCGGCTGGGCGTCCATTTCCGTGCGCGAGATTGCCCGCGATGCGGATCTGGCGCCGCGCGTCTATGCCGCCTGCGCGGATCAGGGCACCGAGGTGCAGCATATCCTGTACGATGCGGACGATATCGCGCGGCTGACGGACTGGCAGGTGCGCGGCGTGGTTCCGCCGGGCCGGTTGGCGGTGCTGTTCGTGCTGGGGCGCTACGCTGCCGGGCAGGTGTCGACGCCAGCGGACCTTGCGCCGTTCCGCGCGGCGATGCCGGAGGCCAGTTGGATGGTGTGCGCTTTCGGCCCGTTTGAGCACGATTGTCTGCTGGCCGCGGCACAGCAGGGGGGCGCGCTGCGCGTCGGGTTTGAAAACAGCCTGACCGATGCCGCGGGCGACCCGCATCCCGATAACGCGGCGTCCGTTGCCGCCTTGCGCATGACCCTTGAAAGGCATTTGCCATGACCCAAAGCCATGTTTTTCCCCGCCATTGCCACGCACACACGCCCACGGCGGTGGGCGGTGATGGATGTTATCTGATCGACGCGCAGGGCAAGCGGTATTTCGACGGATCGGGTGGGGCGGCGGTATCGTGCCTGGGCCATTCCAACGCTCGGGTGCGCGACGCCATCAAGCATCAGGTCGATCAGCTGGCTTTTGCGCATACCGGGTTTTTCACGTCCCATCCGGCCGAAGCGTTGGCTGATCTGCTGGTGGCCCATGCGCCGGGGGATCTGGATCGGGTCTATTTCGTGTCGGGCGGGTCGGAAGCGGTGGAGGCCGCGATCAAGCTGGCGCGCCAGTACCATGTGGAGCGGGGGGAGCCGCAGCGGCGCCATCTGATCGCGCGGCGGCAAAGCTATCACGGCAACACGCTGGGCGCTTTGTCGGCGGGCGGCAATGCGTGGCGGCGGGCGCAGTTTGCGCCGCTGCTGGTCGCGATGAGCCACATCGCGCCGTGCTACGCCTATGCCGACCGCCCCGATGGCGAAACCCCCGAGGCCTACGGGCTGCGCGTCGCGGATGAGCTTGAGGCGGAGATTCAGCGCTTGGGGGAGGACAGCGTCATTGCCTTCATCGCAGAGCCGGTCGTGGGCGCGACGCTGGGCGCGGTGCCGGCGGTGCCGGGCTATTTCAAGCGCGTGCGCGAGATCTGCGACCGCTTTGGTGTACTGTTGATCCTGGATGAAGTGATGTGCGGCATGGGCCGGACGGGGCATCTGTTTGCCTGCGATGCGGACGGGGTGGTGCCGGACATCTTGTGCATCGCCAAGGGGTTGGGCGCAGGATACCA
>Ga0136600_1000933_pt1 | contig 14395 bp, 12 predicted proteins | sample AntRauMFilla2698_FD_104634 | JGI IMG/M metagenome (GOLD analysis project Ga0136600, IMG submission 104634) | Saline lake microbial communities from Rauer Islands, Antarctica - Metagenome Filla 2 #698 | ecosystem: Environmental > Aquatic > Non-marine Saline and Alkaline > Saline | place...
GAATATGCATTTTTCTATAGTTTCCAAGAACAGAGCCATCTGCATTAATAACTACCAATGAATTATGATAAAGACCTAGAGCTCGTTTTTCAAAAAAAGGAGCAATAAGAACAATATTCAGTTCCTTACATAATTCGCTCAGTTTTTCTACCAGTTCTCCATCTAAGGGTTCGGCAAGATCAAAGTTCTCTTCATTATGCGAATTACAAAAATACTGTGTCGTAAAAAGCTCTTGAAGACAAATAATTTGTCCCCCAGCAAGGGAAGCCTTTTTTATCAGTTCTGTAGTTTTTAAAATATTTACAGCCGTGTCTTTAACACAATTTGTTTGTATTAAACCCAACTTTATTACTTTTCCAGATTTTTCCATGTCTAAATGTACAAATTATCAAAATTCTAAGGGTTTTATTTTTCACCTATTTTAAAGATATACAATGAATATTTAGGTAAACAAACATCACTCCCTAAATTAAAAAAGCGCTTCCACTTACTTTCATTAATGCCTTAGAAAATAAGGTTTAAACCCTTTTTTACTTAAAATTAGAAAAGTAAATCGTTAACTTTAGGGCTTAAATTTAAAACTTTAGATAAATAATGACACCTAACTACGACAAGCACCCAAAAAGCAACATCGGATTAGAATATTTAGGCTTAGAGAATAATAAGAATGTACATTGGAATTTAACACCTCCAGAGCTCTACGAAAAAGCAATTATAAGAGGAGAAGGCTTCCTTACAAAAGATCATGCACTTGTAGTTCATACCGGCAAGTTTACCGGTCGCTCTCCCAAAGATAAATTTATTGTAGATCAACCATCAGTACATGATGATGTTGACTGGGGAGAAATAAATCAACCTATTTCAAATGAAGTTTTCGAAAATCTTTTCCAAAAAGCTCAGGATTATTTATCTGATAAAGAACTTTTTGTAAAAGATCTTTACTGCGGAGCAGATAAATCTACTCAGCTTCAAGTTCGTGTAGTTAGTGAAGTAGCATATCATGGATTATTCGCTCATAATATGTTTATTCGTCCTAACGATGATGAATTGGCTAATCACACGCCAGAATTTACTGTTTTGGCCGCCCCATTTTTAGAGGCAGATCCTGCAACAGATGGTACTAAATCTAGTACATTTGTTATCTGTAATTTTGAAAAGAAAATTATCCTCATTGGAGGAACACTTTATTCTGGAGAAGTAAAGAAAGGTATTTTTGGAGTAATGAACTATCTACTCCCAAAGATGGGTATTATGGCTATGCATTGCTCAGCAAATCATGATGAGAATGGAAAAACAGCCGTATTTTTTGGATTATCTGGAACAGGAAAAACAACTCTATCTGCAGATCCAGATAAAACCTTGATCGGTGATGATGAACACGGTTGGAATGATGAAGGTATATTTAACTTTGAAGGGGGTTGTTATGCCAAAACAATCAATTTATCGGAAGAAGGTGAACCGATGATCTATGCTACTACTAAGATGCATGGAACCATTTTGGAGAATGTAATACTCAATGAAGACAGAGAGCCAGACTTTGATAATGTTAGTCTTACTCAAAATACCCGTTGCTCTTACCCAATTGATTTTATCCCGAATGCAAGCAAAACTGGAACTGGAGGACATCCTGAAAATATAGTATTCCTAACGGCTGATGCCTTTGGTGTACTTCCTCCCATCTCAAAATTAACTCCTGAACAAGCAATGTATCATTTTATAAGTGGATACACAGCTAAGGTTGCAGGTACTGAACGTGGTGTAACTGAACCTCAAGCAACTTTTTCTGCTTGTTTTGGATCTCCTTTTATGCCTCTGCATCCAACTACTTACGCTGAATTACTAGCTGAAAAAATTCGTGCTCACGGATCTCAGGTTTGGTTGGTTAACACAGGGTGGACAGGTGGTCCGCATGGTGAAGGTTCTAGAATGAAATTAGCTCACACTAGAAAAATGTTAAGCGAGGCAATTGCTGGAAATCTTGATAATGTTGAATATAAATTAGATCCAATTTTTGGCGTAAATGTACCTACTGAAGTTGAAGGTGTGCCTTCAGAGGTTTTAATTCCAAGAAATACATGGGCTAATGCAAATGATTATGACATCAAAGCTAAAGAACTTGCTAAAATGTTTATAGATAATTTCAAACGCTTCGAGTCAGAAGCAAGCGACGCTCTGTTAGCTGCAGCACCAAATGTAGACTAAAGTTTATCTAATCTATTTTTTGTTAAAGCCCATTCTCTCAGGATGGGCTTTTTTTTAATCCTCTACCAGCTCATTCAATTTATCTAAATTATCCTGAACTCGAAGTGCATTAATTGCTTCGTGAAGATCTCCTTTCATTATGTTATCTAGATTGTATAATGTGAGGTTAATTCGATGATCCGTAAATCTCCCCTGAGGAAAATTGTACGTTCTGATTTTAGCAGACCTATCCCCTGTCGATACCTGACTTTTTCGCTCAGCTGCTCTGGCTTTCTCTTTCTTTTCAAGCTCTATATCATACATCTTTGAGCGTAGCATAGTCATCGCTTTATCTTTGTTCTGATGCTGTGACCGGCCTTCCTGACACTCTACTACAATGCCAGTAGGCTCATGAGTTATTCGAATAGCAGAATCTGTTTTATTCACATGCTGACCACCAGCTCCACTTGCACGAAAAGTGTCGATTCGTAAATCAGCCGTGTTAATATCAACATCTACTTCCTCCACTTCTGGCAATACTGCAACGGTTGCAGCTGAAGTATGAACTCTACCTTGGCTTTCCGTTTCAGGAACTCTTTGCACACGGTGAACGCCTGACTCATATTTCATTTTCCCAAAGATTTCTTGTCCTTCAAGTGAAAACACAATTTCTCTATATCCTCCTTTATCAGATTCGGTAATACTCATTAAACTGAGGTTCCATTTTTGGGAATCTGCATACTTACGATACATTTCGAACAAATCACCAGCAAAAATTGCAGCTTCATCTCCCCCAGTCCCTGCTCGAATTTCGATAATGGCATTCTTAGAGTCCTCAGGATCTTTAGGAACCAATTTCATTTTGATATTTTCTTCCAACTTAACTAGTTGATCTTTGATCTCATTATTCTCTTCCTTAGCCATTTCAGTGATTTCAGCATCCTCATCCATTTCGATGAGTTCTTTATTTCCTTCCTGACGATTTTGTAAATCCTTCCAGGAGTCATAATCCTGTACGAGATCTTCAAGATCACTTCTCTCTTTTGTTAACTCAGTATACTTTTCAGGATTATCAAAAACTGAAGGATCGCTCATTGCGGCGTTTACTTCTTCAAATCTTGATTTAATCTGCTTTAATTTATCTTCTATGTCCATATTTCCTGCTGATGATTTTTTCAAAGATACTGAATGTAGGATACAGAATTGAATGATTTTTAGATTAGCTGGATTTGTTTAAAATATTCTCTATCCTTTGCTCTTAATTCGTATTTTTAAAGAAAAAATCTATGTCTCGAAATTCTATACCTGCAAATCTCAAACTTGGATTTCTTGGAGCTGGTCAACTTGCTAGAATGAGTTCCCTCGAAGCATTTCGCTTTGGTATCCAAGTAGCAGTATTTTCTGATCGTACAGAAAATGAACCTGTTCAATTCATGACTCCATATTCTACATCAGGTTCTTTTAATTCTGTAGATGATATGGTTGCATTTGCGAAAGAATGTGATGTAATCACATTAGAAAACGAATTTATTAGTTCTGAGATTTTAAGTGAAGTCCAAGAAAAAAGCGGAACTCCTATCTACCCTTCTCCAAAAAGTTTTGCATTAATTGAAAACAAGCTTATTGAGAAGCAAACGTTTGAAAAGGCGGGAATACCAGTCACACCTTACAAATTGGTTAAGTCTGAATCTGATTTAAAAGAGTTTGGAGGCACACATGGTTGGCCATATTTACTTAAATCATCTAAAGGTGGTTACGATGGCTATGGAAATGAAACAGTTAAAGACCTTGCTTCAGCAAAAGAAGCTTTTAATAATCTTGGAGGAAATAAAAAACGAGATATTTTAGCAGAAGCTTTTGTTCCATTTACTAAAGAGTTAGCTGTTCAAGTAGCACGTAATGAAACTGGTACCGTTGTTTATCCTTGTTGTGAGACAGTTCAGGAAGACCACATATGTGTTGCTGTTTTATCTCCAGCTCCAATAAAAGATAAATACCAGAAAAGAGCACAAGAATTAGCTGTAAAAGCGGTAGAAGCTATTGATGGAAAGGGGATTTACGCTTTTGAGTTCTTTTTGACAAAAGATGGAGTAATACTTTTAAATGAATCAGCTCCTCGACCACATAATTCTGGACATTATACTATTGAAGGATGTATCACATCTCAATTTGAGAACCACGTACGTGCTGTACTTGGTCTGCCACTCGGCTCATCCAAAATGAATGCACCATCAGTGGCAATGATTAATCTCTTAGGAACTCACAACCGTCCAGCAGATACTGATAATATCAATAAGGCGTTTGAAACGGAAAATGGGCACCTACATGTTTATGGAAAAATTCAAAGCAAGATCGGAAGAAAAATGGCTCACTATACTTTGCTTGGTGATGATTTGGAGAAAACTTATCATAAAGCAAAAGAATCAACTAAAAACATAGAAATATAGCTATGAGTAATCCTTTAATTGGTGTAGTAATGGGCAGCGACAGCGACTGGCCCACAATGAAACAAGCAACAGAGATATTGGATCAATTCTCAGTTTCTTATGAAAAAAGAGTGGTTTCAGCTCATAGAACTCCAAATGATATGGCGGATTATGGTGAAACAGCCAGAGAACGTGGTTTACAAATTATTATAGCTGGAGCAGGCGGTGCAGCTCACTTGCCTGGTATGCTTGCAAGCCATACTACTTTACCTGTAATTGGTGTTCCCATCCAAACTTCAGCACTTGGTGGTGTTGATAGTTTATATTCAATTGTTCAAATGCCAAATGGAATTCCAGTTGCTACGGTAGCAATTGGGAAAGCACAAAATGCAGGTTTATTGGCTTTAAGAATGCTAAGTATGACTGATTCAACTATTGCTGAAAAACTTAGTGCCTATCATGCAGTTATGGCTGATGAAAGCAGAGAAAAAACTAATAATCTGAGCTAGAACATTCTTTCCTCCTTTTCGTATTCTAGTCAGTCTTTAATTAATCTGATTACTTAATGGGATCTTCCAAGAAAAGGAAATTAATTCGCTATTTTTTACTCACATTTTGGGTATTGGTTTTTGGCTGGCAATTTTATCAGATGAATGCCCAAGGATTTAATAAATCTGAAATACTCTCCTCAAATCAGAACATAGTATTTTCAGATACAGATGAATATATCTCATTTGTTCCCAAAGTAGATTCAACAATGATTTCATTGTTGTTCTTTCCTGGAGCCCTTGTACAACCTGATGCTTATGCTCCTTTATTGAAAGACCTAGCTATGAGAGGCTATTCTACCTACATTCAAAAAATACCATTTCGTATTGCTATAACTGATAATATGGAAGACAAAGCGTTGAATAAAGCATATTCAAAAATAAATAGCTCAAGTGATAAAAAATGGATTATTGTCGGTCATTCAAGAGGTGGAAGGATGGCTGCTAATTACGCTGCAAAATATTCGCAAACTCTTTCAGGAATGATCTTGCTTGGCACTTCACATCCAAAAGAGAAAGATCTTACCCAAATAGATATTCCGGTTTTGAAGTTATCTGCGAGTGAAGATGGTCTTGCAAGTCCATCTGAAATTAGCCAATTCGCAAAGAATCTGCCAGTTAATACTAACTTTGTAATGATAGATGGGGGCAATCATTCACAATTTGGATACTATGGTTTTCAGTTTGGGTCTGGTAAGGCAACACTTACACTAGAGGAACAACAAAAGATAATACAAAGAGAAATTGTCAACTTTCTAAACAAGAGATAAGACTACTCTAAAACAGGCCACTCACAAAAATAATTGGCGATACGATAATTTAAGCGTACTTTATGCATTAATTGATATCATTGACTCGATTTCAGTATTGTACTACTTATACTCAGAGTTATTTTATCATTCCAAAAATTTAGTTTTAACAAGATATATATACACATGAACATTTATGTAGGGAACCTTAGTTACGGAGTTTCTGAAGACAACTTACGAGAAGTATTCGAGGCTTATGGAGAAGTAAGCTCTTGCAAAGTAATAACAGACAAATATTCTGGCCGCTCAAAAGGCTTTGGATTTGTAGAAATGGACAATGACGCAGAGGCTCAGGCAGCTATCGATCAGTTAGAAGGTGCAGAAATCGATGGTCGTGAAGTACGTGTAAACGAAGCTCGTCCAAGAGAAGACAAATAGTAAATTTTCTAAATCTTTATTGATTTTATACAACCCGGTCCATATCAGATCGGGTTTTTTATTGCCTGTTATTTTTCAAAAAAGTTAGTAACATTATTGTTTCTAAGCAGTATATAATTATGAAATTTATTAACAAAGAATGGAGAACAGTGCTATGGTCATGTCAACAACTAACAATTTAGAAGGACGTGAAGTAAAGAAATATCTTGGTGTAGTTACAGGGGAAGCTATACTCGGTGCAAATATATTCAAAGATATTTTTGCGGGTATTAGAGATATAGTTGGTGGGCGTTCTGCTTCTTATGAACGTGAATTACAGGAAGCCAGAAGACTAGCATTTGGAGAAATGGAAGATAAAGCTGTAAAAGTAGGTGCTAGTGCTATTATCGGAATTGACATTGATTATGAAACTATTGGTGCCAATGGTAGCATGCTTATGGTTTCAGTAAGCGGTACAGCTGTACTCACAGAATAAAAGATTAAGGGAAAAAGTGATTGAATTAATACTTTTTCCCTTTTCCCTTTTAACCTTTCAATTGTTTTAAACTACCCAAAAACGTCTTTCATTTTAGAAAAGAACCCTTTCTCTTGTTCTTTCATATTTACAGCATCAAAGTTTTCAGCTTCTTTAAAACTTTCCATTGCTTTGCGTTGCTCAGGCGTAAGATCGCTTGGCATATAAACATTTACTCTAAGTAACTGATCGCCAGTTCCCGAGTTATTCAAACCAACTATTCCTTTACCTCTCATTCTGAGCAGTTTACCTGGTTGAGTTCCTTCTTCAATCTTTAGCTTTGCTTTTCCTTTAAGAGTAGGAACCTTTACTTCTGTTCCTAATACTGCATCAGGGATACTAAGATTTAGATTGTAATAAATATTATTACCCTCACGATCAAAATGTTCATGATCTTTCTCTTCTATTAACACAATCAGGTCTCCGGCTGGGCCACCACGTCTTCCGGCATTACCTTGTCCTCGTAGTGTAATATAATTACCATTGGAAACTCCAGATGGTATATTAATCTTTACAGTTTCTTCGCCTTTATTTCTTCCTTCACCGGAACATTTTGAACACTTATTCTTGATAATCCTTCCATCACCTTGACATGTTGGGCATGGTTGTACATTTACCATTTGTCCCAGCATCGTTCGAGTAACCTGACGAACTTCACCCATACCATTACAAGTTCCGCATGTTTCAAAGTCAGAATCAGTTTCCGCCCCTGTACCTGAGCATTTTTCACAGACTAACTGTTTCTTTATTTTTAATTTTTTCTCAGTACCAAAGGCAATTTCATTAAGTTCCAGAGGCATTCTGATTTTCATATCGGAGCCAGGAGTACCTGGTTGTCTTCTTCCTCCTCTTGATCTAGATTGACCACCAAAACTTTGCTCTCCAAAGAAACCACTCCCAAAAATATCACCAAACCGGCTGAATATATCTTCGAAACCCATTCCATCGAAGTCAGTGGCACCACCAAATCCGCCCTGATTACCGTTCACACCTGCATGTCCATACTGATCGTATCGTGCTCGCTTTTGAGGGTCTCTGAGGACATCATAAGCTTCTGATGCTTCTTTAAATTTCTTTTCTGCATCAGCATCACCTTTATTTCTATCAGGGTGAAATTTCATCGCCTTTTTGCGGTAGGCTTTCTTCAGTTCCGCTTCGGATGCCCCTTTTTCTACTTCGAGTATTTCGTAATAATCTCTGTTTGTCATCTCTTATTGGCTCACAATTACTTTAGCATGCTTAATTACTTTTTCTCCCATTCGATATCCACGCTCTAGAACCTGAATAACATAATCACTTGGTGTATCATCATCTGGTGATGGTTGACGTAATAATGCATCATGAAGATTCACATCAAACGGAACATTTGTATCATCAATCGTTTCAATTCCGTGCTTTGCCAATATCTCAGCAAATTTATTTGAAACCATTTCTACACCTGCAAGAAAATTCTCTTCAACTTTAGTCTCTTTGCTTGCATCTAGTGTTCTAAGCAAATCATCATTTAAAGGAAGGAAATCTTGTAGAGCTTCAGCTTTAACTTGTTCTCTAAGTTGAAAGCGTTCTTTTTGAACACGCTTACGAACATTCTCCAACTCTGCAGCCTTTCTAAGTATAGAATCTTTAACAGCAGCAAGTTCAGTTTCTAGTTCCTCAATAAGAGCATCTTTCTCTTCATCATTCGTCTCTGATTTAGCTTCTTTATTCTGATTGCCTTCTAGTATTTCATTCTCAGAATTCTCAATAATTTCTTCTTCTTGCTCTTTTTTACTCATTGCGGTAATTAATGGATAGTTTTATTTATTGACTAGTTAGCAAATATAATGCCACCAAATACTATACAACCAGAAATGTCATTCTTACACAAAATCTATTGCATAAAAAAACCCATCAGTACTACTGATGGGTTTTAAGAATTAATATCAATTATTGTTCACTTGCACAATCACCGATTCCACATAGCGTAACACTTGCTTGATTTAAAACAGTTATTCTAGGTAGAGTTGCTCCGAATCCTTCTTCAATAGCATCTAACATACCATTAGCTATCAATGCATTTCCCCTAGGGTTAGGATGCACTCCATCAGTTGATAAAACTCCAGAAGGAGCAAAATCAGGTGTCAAATCAACACCGTCCACTGTTATACCTGGAACGCCATCGCTAATGCCAAAAATATCATAAAAGTCGCCATCTGCAGCGTTTGTATCATACAAAACTAACCGAGAAGAATTAGCACTTACTGCTGCAGCGATAACGCCATTAAATTGAGCACGACTAGTTTCGATCTCAACTTGCTCTGCTTGTGTTAAATAAAAACGATCTCCACTTAATGATCCATCAGTATTAAAACCTAATGGTATTACAACTCCAACCGGTTGTTGAGCATTACCATTAAAAGAAGTATTTAACACAGAAGCCGCTCCTAAAACAACAAGTTCTCCATCCTTTAATGGACGAGCCTGCTCGTATGGGGCTAAGGCTGCTCTTTGTTGAGCATTAATTGCACCAGCGCCTTGTAGTTGGTCAAATTTCGGTCCGAGGTCTTCTAATTCTTCATCTATAACGAGAATTGGGTTTCTACCCTCAGCATACGTAACTGTCCGAATATCAGCGTCTGCTTGAGGATGACCTAAATTTGCAACCAATGCTTGATAAGCTCCATTTACGGATGCTAAGCCAGCATTTAACTGATCGGCAGTCGCTGCATCTAGCGGAATAGCATTCCATGCCACAGCTCTGAAGTACGCTAATCCAAGAATGGATGGGATATTTGCAACTACACCATTAGCTGATGTATTTGTCATCATCGTACTAATAACACCATTAAATTGAGTTTGAAAATCACCTAACGAAGTTAAAATACCTGGATTTGAACCTCCACCAGCTGCATAACCCAACACATCATTATTCCCAATCCATAGGGAAAAAAAAGTTGGCTGAGTTGCAACAGCTTCACCAATAATTGTAGAAGTACCTGGATTGGCAGCGAATCTAGCATATAAAGGATTGTAAGCAGGGTTTGCAGGAACAGCAGGTCCACCTGTTGCTGGTGTTAATAATTGTCCCACTACAATACCTGGTACACCGAAGTTTTGAACGGTAGGACCAGTATATGGCTCAATCGGATCTCCATTAATTGTTGGTGACGGACCAGGAATACTGGTATCCAATTTAAATCTACCAAATACAGTAGTACCTTGGGGATTTGTAACACTTGTATTAAATCCATTCGCAGAATTTATACTTGGTTGAATGAAGTCGATACCTCCATCTACAGCTGCACCTAATTGGGTAGCTAATAATGCAGGTATCGAAGCATTTTGACCTGCAGTATATAAAGCACCGTCTGCATAACCAGCAGTTAATGAGTTACCAAGGGCTATAAAATTGGAAAAATCAGCCGATCCAGACGAATATTCTGGTGGATTGGGAAGTGGGTTTTCCTCTAATTGGTCATCCACTAGCGAATCTTCAATTCCATCGCAGGAATAACCAACCAATCCCGCTACAAGTAGTAATAAAAATAATTTATATAATTTATTCATTGTTATTTCCTTTTCTTAATTCAAGAATTGATCAAATGTTAGAGAGAAGTAGTAAATTGCTCCTAGAGTAGGATTACCAAAAGAAGTGGTATATCGCTCATTTAGAACATTACTTCCACCAACTTTAAGGATAGTATTTACTGACGGTATTTTGTAGCTAACCTGGGCATCTAAAGTACCAAAAGCTGGTACAACTCCATCACCGAATGAGGAATCCCAGTTATAAGCATCCTGCCATCTGTATACTAAGTTAAATCCAATGTTTTCAATAAAACTTCTATTTTCGAATCTAACATTATATCTCCAATTTGGAGTGTTGTAACTAGAACGGAAACCTTGGTCTTTAAGATCCTGCTCACTGATTAACTCATTATAAGCAACATTACCTCCAAGTTTATAGCCACCATCAAAAGTGTAATCTAAACTTACACCAAATCCTTGAGAGTTAACTTCTCCGTCAGCGTTCACATCAAATCCATACTCCTGAGTAGGTACTCCACCTTGAATGATTGCATCTTTTCCTGGGTCAGTAGTTGAATCAAATGTACCAGGATCTTCTGTAATTCCATTAGGAATACCCTGTACAAATTGCACTTCAGCAATAAAGTCAGTGTACTGACTATAGTAGTAGTAAGCATCAACCAGTAAGCGATCAGTAAGAAATCCTTTATACCCAACTTCATATGTACTTATTTTTTCCGTCTTAAAATCATCAAAAGCTACGGCCTGAAGCTCTGCTCTTGCTGCCGCAGTCGTTCCGCCTGAATTTGCGATAGCTTGAGCTGCAGAAACACTTTGAGCAGTATATACAGGATTTGATTCAAAACGATAACGATCAACTAAATCTTGATTACTACCTATCAGTAATCTAGATACCACATCTAAGTTAATAAACTGATCTTGGGTTGTTGGTATTCTAAATCCATTTTGAAAAGAAGCTCTAAAGTTATGTCTATCAGCAGCAGTATATATGGCAGAAAATCTTGGCGATAGCTGACCGTCAAAGTATTCGTTTTTATCATATCTAGCTGAAGCCGAGAGATTTAATTTATCATCAATGAAGCTTTTAGAACCTTGAAGATAAGCTCCCCACTCATTGATAGCATATTCGTCTCCATTATCTTTTAAGGCAAACAGAGTTCCCTCAGAATTAAGAGAATATTGGCGATAATTAACTCCACCTATTAGTTCAACTGTAGATGGATCAATTATATTTGAGAAGTTATATAACCCTTCAACATGATAAAGATCTGATTTATCGAGGAACCTAGCACCACCCTGTGAAATTGGGGTTGCTTTAAGATTAGCTTCAAGGTCTGCGAAATTTTGTGTACCTGGCAGATAGTCTTGTTGATTTAACGTAGCAGCACCTTGAGCTGCTGCATGCGCTTGCTCTACCGTTGCTCCTTGAGTTCTGGCACCAAGAAATGTTTGGAAGTAAGGAGTCAAGTAAGCTGTTTGGTTAATTCTAGTTGCCACAGTATTAGCTGCATATGAATCACCTGAGTTTTCTTGAGTAGTATATGCTCTAATGAAAAAATTCGGGTTTCTTAATTCAAATTTTGCAGTCCAAATATTGAAATCATCCAAAACAAAACGATCATTAGCCGTATACACTGTACTACCAAACCCAGTATTGAATTGTCCTAACACTTCATATTCGTCTGTAAGTCGATAGTGTAAAGCTGCACCTAATTTTAAACTTTCGGTTGTATTATCTACGAAAGAACTTTCCGCAAATCCTGGTGCTGAGAAAGCACCTTCCAAGCCATCAGGGATAAGTGATCTTAATGCAGAAACCTGAGCACCTAAAGCACCACCTCCAGCGATAACACCATCCGCAATTGATCCTACAGTGAATACATCATCACCATAAATGTTTACCCCATTATAAATTCGTGCATTACCTCTCTCGGTAACTCCACGCTCAACAACTCCACCAGTTAAAAAACTTTGATCGCGAGTATCTTGAGCAACAAAATCCTGAGCTTTTAAGTAAGATGCAGTTACTTTGAAAGCAAACTTATCATTAAAAGAATCAGCATATCTGATATCGTAAGACTGATAGACCTGAGGTCCATCTTCTACATTACTATCAATATGATTCAGTCCTAATTTTGTGTTAAAGGATAAACCTTTGTATTCGAATGGACTTTTACTATTCATTAGCAAAATACCGTTCAATGCGTTAGGCCCATATAGTGCCGATGCTGCACCCGGTATTAATTCTGCACTTTCTAGATCAAGCTCCGAAATACCTACAATATTACCCACAGCAAAATTAAGACCTGGCGCTTGATTATCGATACCATCAATAAGCTGAACGAATCTGGTGTTACCGTTTGAACCAAACCCTCGTGTATTAATGGATTTAAACGTCAAACTTTGTGTACTGAAATCAACTCCTTTCAGGTTGGCAATACCATCATAAAAATTTGGTGAGGCCGATGACTGAATTTCAAGAACATCCATTTTTTCAATAGAAACTGGAGATTTTAAAATACTTTGCTCAACCCTTGAGGCAGAGACTACAACTTCTTCCCCTAAAAATGTTGCCCCTTCCATTTCTACTTCAATACCAGTTGTATTAGCATTTGTAACATTAAATTCTACTGATTCAAAGCCAACAATTGAAAAAACCAATACTAACGGTGGATCTTGTTTAACTGAAATTGTAAACATTCCATTTCCGTCTGTAGTTGTACCAATCAATTTATCTTTAACGCGAATGTTTACACCCGCAAGTGGTTCTCCGTCTACATCTAGTACTTGGCCAGATACTTCTGTTATAGCTTCTCTAATTGGCTCAGAGTTATACGCCACAGAAACAAACGAAAATACGAGAACCATGCTTAAAGAAAGCATACATCGTATTAATTTATTCATAATTTTTTCCTGATTTATTAGTGTTGTAGTCTAATTACAATATTCATGTAGGGCTTGATGATATTGAAACCCAAATTTAACCAAAGAAACGTCGGTTTATCGGATTTTGCAAGCGCTTCCACAATAAAAAAGCCAAATTTTTCGCTTCAAATATCAAAGTATTAGTTAGTTTTATTTGATATCATCGTTCAATTAAATGATTAATTCGGCTATGCATTATAAAAAAACTTCTTTTTTCGTTCTATTTCTATTCCTTTATGTCACTACTTCTTGTGTTCAAAATGAAAAGAAAACATATTTAGCACTAGGTGATTCTTATACAATCGGTGAATCTGTATCAGAAGCGGATAGATGGCCTATACAGCTGGTTAAAAAGTTAAATGAAAAAGGATTTAGCTTATCAAATCCTGATATCATCGCGAAAACAGGTTGGACTACTGATGAACTTCAGGATACCCTTATGACACAAACCCCAATGTCTAATTATGATATGGTTTCACTACTTATTGGAGTCAATAATCAATATCGGGGATACCCTATAGAGCAATACATAAAAGAATTTGAAGAGTTACTTATTTCAGCAATTTCTTTTGCCAACAATGATGCTAATAATGTATTTGTAGTATCAATACCAAATTATGGTGTTACTCCTTTTGGAATTCAAAAAGGAGAGAACCGTATTCGGCAAGAATTACTCAGATACGATATAATAGCTGATTCTATTTCTGCATTATACAGTGTTCCATTTATAAATATAACACCTTCATCTGAAAAGGCTAAAACTGATGATTCATATATAGCAAGTGATGAACTACATCCTTCTGGCAAACAGTATTGCGAATGGGTGAATAGTATTTTACCTATTGTGGAAGATATCTTAGGTGATATGTAGTTTTAAGTCTGACCTAGTCTAACATTAAAATGTCATTACCAGTTTTATGTAAATGGCTATATTTGCTCCTTAACAAACAATATCTGTAACAAGAATCATTATGAAACAAAATACTGGTATTTTAAATAGAATGTATTGGAGATTAGCTGCCGTCCTAATCCTAATAATAAGTAGTAGCTGTTCAACTACTGCGCAATCAGTTATCCAAAATCAAA
>Ga0136600_1000935_pt1 | contig 14385 bp, 15 predicted proteins | sample AntRauMFilla2698_FD_104634 | JGI IMG/M metagenome (GOLD analysis project Ga0136600, IMG submission 104634) | Saline lake microbial communities from Rauer Islands, Antarctica - Metagenome Filla 2 #698 | ecosystem: Environmental > Aquatic > Non-marine Saline and Alkaline > Saline | place...
ATCAAGGCCGGCATCGACAGCATCGTGGATGTCATCCTTCGCTACATCGAGTTCATCGAGGCGCGCATCCTTGAGGTCCAGGCGATCATCAACCGGATCGTCAACCTATTGGGCCAACTCACCGCTCTCCAAGTTCCAGCAGCATCTGGCGTGGTGACGGTCGCCAATGGTACAGACGGCATCCTCAGTGAGCTGATCACTGCTGAAAACAAGCCTTCAGATGCTCCCTCTGCATACGGCGGTGGTGTGGTCATCCTGTCTGGCGGACTCAACTCCTCGCTTACGGCATTGCTGCAAGCGTTCTTCGCGGCGGGGTGAGCAGTGTCTTTTGGTTGGCTGGGCACATTTCGTCAGGGTTCGTGGAGAGCTTTCCGTAAGTTCATCCTCGAAGAGCGTCGCGACATCGAAGCTCGTATTGCGGTCATCGAGGCAGAGCTGTCCCGGATCGGCAAGGTCACGGTGACCTACGCTCGTGAGGTGGTAGCGGATGCGGGCAACCAGACGACCACCGAACAGCGCACTGGCATCTTCGTCCCCCAAGGCACCTCCCTGGAGAAGCTGATGATGGCCTATGTGGCCATGGGCGGGAACCCGTTCGACATCAGCTTGTTCTTGACTCCAGATGCCACCGTCGTGTTCACCAACACTGATGGGAACCAGCAGGAGCGGGGGAGCCAGCCAGGGGAGGGTGTGATCAGTCCTCAAGATGGTGTCTACAGCATCGGTGCCACCTATGAGGGCGGCTTCCTGAACATCAAGAAGTACATCCCTGCCCGTACCGGTGGGCGCATCACGCTCGAAGACCAGCGGGTGGCCGGGCAGGTCCTGCAAGCTCGAAGGCCGCACAACCAAGCCATCCGGTACAAGCGCAACGACTTGGAGTGGCGGGTCATCAAGCTCTGCGACCTCCGGGAGCAGCTCTTGCTTGAGCTGGAGGAGCTGACCTTGTCCGCCTCCGGAGAGGTCACTGCCTCAGCCTCCAGGGACGAGAGCCAGTACGAGAATGTTCTTGGTGTGGCGGGGATCATCGCCGCGATCGATCGCGTCTTCTACACCACTTCCGACAACGGCAGTGCTGACTACTCCACCCCCAACGAAGATGCGTTGCGAGACTTCGTCAGTCTGCTCGACGACATCAGCCCGGATGAGGACAACACAGCACTCTGACCCGGTGTCGAGCCTATAGCTCGGGGTGGGTAGGTCAATGGAGGAACAGCATGGTGAACACACTCCGCAGTCGCATCAGAAAGGCGGCCATTCAGAACCCGGAGCTGCGTCCCAGCCTCGTCCCTCTGTTGAAGCAGGGGAGAGGTAGCCAGGACGAGCTTGGTTGGGCTGCTTCAGAGATTGAGGGGGCGCTCGCTCGGCTCCGTGATGTCGTGACCGTGCTGGAGATGCGTGGTGGTGGGCAAGACCCCGAAGCCAACACCTCCCTCGCGGACGACCACCGAGAGGCCGCTGAGGCAGCCGACCTGATCGTCAAGCTCTCGAAGCTGCCCGCCAAGTTGAGGAGAATCCGCTGAGCATTGAGTACCAGCTCGCGTTCCCTTGCCCACACATGACGATCGAGGAGTCGGTCATCTTGGGTGCGGACCGTCGAACTCTGCCTACCCGACAGCCGGTGGCGGCGAGTGGGTCCGTACGCATCCAAGTTGTGTCGGCGAGCGGGTCGAGGCGAGTGCGGTCTTCCGATGATCTGGTGCTTGATCCTGAGGACTCCTTCTACATCCCTAGCTCGGGGCTCCTGTCGGTCGCGCAGGTGACAGGCTCGGTGAGCGGGCCTTTTGATCTCGTCGACTGCAAAGGGTTGGAGCTGACCGTTCGGAGCAGCGAAGAGACGGTGACGGTGACGCTTCCATCGTCGAGAACGGTTCCCGCCAAGACGGTTGTTGAGCTGTTCCAGCCTCTGACGAACAGCATCTTGGTGGAGAACATCAAGGGACACATTGTCTTCAGCGATGTGGCTACGGTGGGCCAGTCCTCCCGCATCAAGGTGTCGGGGTCAGCTGCCGAAGCGCTGGGGTTCACGTTTCAATCGGGTGCTCGCGGCGCAACCGTGTTCCCTCCCTGGGTGCTGGAGAAGCGAGAGGACACGATCACCAACCGCTACCCCCGCTTCGTCTCTTCGGTGAAGCAGGCGGCCAACTTCCGTGTCACCTACACCGCTCCCGTTGAACGATGTCTGCGTTGCGGCGCGACGTTCGTGGAGAACGACTACCGCTTCGACATCCGGGGCGACCCGCTGATCATCGAGAACGAGAACCTGCTGTATCAGGCAGCGTTGAAGATCTTGCTGACAGGGAAGGGGTCCAACCCCTTCCATCCGTTCTACGGCACCTCATTGAAGTCTCGGATCGGCGCGAAAGCCATTGGCTTGGTCACGACGCTGATCAACGAAGATGTACGTCTCGGGCTGCGCAACATGCAGCAGCTCCAGACCCAGCAGGCCCGGTTTCAACGAGTCACCGCCAAAGAGCGTTTGGTCTCGGTACTCTCGGTCAATGTCTCTCCGCACGAGCAAGACCCTTCTGCGTTCCTTGTGGATGTGGTGGTGTCAAACGGCTCGGGCGAACCCATCAGCCTCAACATCGTGTTCACCGTGCCGGGGGCCATCGCGCTCGCGGGATCAAATGGGTTGTCACTCGGCCTGGACACGACTGGTCTCACGACGGCTCAAGCCCGTCGTTTCCTCGGATAGTAGGTCATGGCGAACCCTCCAAAGGTTGTAGGTCCCGATGGTGTCTCTCGGGTGGAGTTCGTCTTCTCGACGACGCTCACATCCCGGTTCTTCTCGGGCACCACCGATCCAGACACTGTAGACATGCAGGTCAGCATTCGGGGAGGTGCGTTCACCAATGAGCCGGATCTGATCGCCTTTGAGGGCACGTCTTGGACGCTCCCCAACTCGACGGCGTTCCCGGACGGGCTCGACTTGCAGCCGGGCAAGAATGAGATCTTTGTTCGCTCCGTCTCCAGCTCCGGCGCGGTGTCAACCCCTGCCCGCATCGAGGTACGTGTCATCCGAGATGGGGACCTCACGCTGGTGGCAGCGCCGCCAACGGAGATCGAAGTCGAGCGCCTGGACAATCAGGTCGACATCAAGGTGACGGACATCGACGATCCAACCCTGGTGGGGTTCAACTTCTACGCGAGCCAATTCGCGGGGGGTGGCATCACTGGCTACAGGCGGATCAACATCGAGACGGTCATCGACAGCTCAATCGTCACCGAGGACGCTGACCTCGCCCAAATTGAGCAGAGCGTGAACATCGCTACGAACGGCTTCGGTGATCCCGCAGCCGACCCTCTTTTCGTGAAGATCAGTCAGACTCAGGTGGGCATCGACGACACTGAGGTCCAAGAAGACTTCGTGGAGCGCATCGAGGTTCCAGAGTTCGTCACGCAGGTCACGACTTCCCTCGTGGTCAAGCAGGTGAGGCAGTTCGACCAATATTCCTTCCGCCATGACCGTGCAGGAGGCCCGAACTCCACCCCCGCCACCGTCTCGATCGGTGCCTTCGCTTCGATCGCCGCCACTGAGCCGCTCTACTACGTCGTGTCGGCGATCTACTACGACAGTGTCAACCTCGTGGAGACCGAGTCGAGCTTCTCGATCGAGGTCGTGGGCTCTCCTCTGACGGTGTCGACCAACGTCGGAAACTTCCCCGTCCTGTCGCGGCAGCAGATCGTCAAGGACTACATGGCCTCGGTCTTCCGGTCGAGCCCTACGGTGAAGATGGAAGCCGGGTCGGTGCTTCGGGACACGGTGATTGACCCCTTCTCCAACGAAGCCCAGCGCATCCGGTTCATCGTCGACTTCATGCACCGGGCCCAGAGCTTCTCTTCGCTCAACTCCCTCGATGACCCCCAGAACACTGGCAACAGCGTTGCGGTCAGCCTCTCGGTCTACAAGACTGGCCTGAAGCGCGCTTTCGGGTTTGGCAGGGATGCGGAGACGCAGGCCCTCGTGGACCGGGCGTACGAGCAGCTCGCCAGCAACTTCCACATCTTCCGGACCCCAGGCAGGTTCTCTCGGGGCGAGGTCACGTTCTTCACGACCGTGCTTCCCACTCGGTCGATCCCAATCCCGCTTGGCACCTTGATAGCCTCTGGCTCAGTGCAGTTCAGGACCACGTCTGCTTCAGAACTTCCGCTGAACAACATCGCGTCCTTCCGGGACCCCACAACAGGTCGGTTCCTCGTCCGCATCCCTGTGCAGGCCGTCAACTCTGGCGAGTCCGGCAACGTGGGTGTGGGTCAGGTTCGCCGCATCGTCAGCTCTATTCCTGGGCTGTCCGTCACCAATGAGTCCGCCATGTTCGGGGGGACTCAGACCGAGACCAACCGGCAGCTCGCAGAGCGCGCACAGAATGCCGTGGCGGGCGTCGACAGCGGAACAGCGCGTGGGTACCTCCAAACGGTCGCGGCCGTCCCAGGGGTCATTCAGGGCAATGTAGTGGGTGCTCTCGACCCTCTGATGCAGAGAGACTGGGATGCGGCAGACAAGCAGCATCGAGGCGGCAAGGTTGATGTGTGGATCCAGGGCAACAGCATCGCCACGGTCACCGACACCTTTGCGTTCAGCTTCGATGTCGCCAAGGACATCCAGTTCGAGTTGATCTCCGATCCCGTTGATCTGGAGTTCCGCGCGGTGGACAACCTTCTATCCGAGGGCAACCCCATCGTTCAGATGCTGGACAGTGCGACGGCGGGGTTCGCTTTCCGCAACGCCACCACCGGCGAGGACTTCGACCTCACAGGTGTGTTGATCACGGGGTTCAACACCATCAAGCTCGACACGAACTTGCTCCAGCCGGCGGTGTCTCTGACCGACGTGGTGTTGGGCGACTACCGCCGCCGGTCTACCAACCGCTTCGTGCTCCCTCGTCAGCCGGTGCGCGAGATCACGGCAGTTACGGGGTCGGTGTCTGGAACCCTCCCTGCGGCGGCCTTCCTGCTCTTCCACCCCTCGTCCCCTCTGGGTCAAGGTCGCTCGTCCTTGGCCGGTGACTACGTCCAGATCACTTCGGTGACGAACGCAGCTACAGGTGTGACGGTTCCATCAGGAGAGTCCATCCCCATCTCGAACGAGCCGCACGTCATGATCGGTGAGTTCGCGGAGTCGCTCGACAACCTGGGGGTCAACTTCTTGAGCATCGTGGTGCTCAACTCGGACCGCTCGGTCACCTACCGAGGCCCCAACGATCCCAGTGGTGTGTCCGACTACACCATCTCCCAAGGGGACGAGACCACTCCCACAACCATCCAGAGGGTTGCAGGCACGGCCATCTCCTCAGGCGAGTCTGTGTTGGTGGACTACGAGCACGATGAGAACTTCGTGGTGCAGTACACAACCAACCTCGTGGTCTCCACCGCCCAGGACGAGCTGAATGAGATGAAGCACCTGACGGCGGATGTGCTTGCGAAGGATGGTGTTGATGTCCCCGTGGACATTGCCGCCACCATCGTACTCAACCGAGGCTCGGTGCAGTCCACGGTGGACACGGCCGTCAGAACCAATCTGACCAACCTGTTCGCAGCCATCCGCCTTGGCGTACCTCTGCGCAAGAGCGACATCATCTCCGCCATCGACAAGACTTTTGGTGTCTCCTACGTGGTGACCCCTCTCACCAAGATGGTCCGTCAGGCTGGCAGTCAGGTGGTCCGTGAGGTGTTGGTCACTGGGCAACAGGGTGACTCCACCTACTTGTCGGCCCTCTCGACCCAGACGGTCTCGACATGGTTGATCGAAGATCAGCTCAAGGCGGCGACGGACAACAACGGCGGTCCTCCCAACGAGTTCCGGAGCGTGTTCGAGGACGACTCCACTTTGGAGCTGCGTGCGCTGCCGATCTCGACGGTGGGCCTCACGACAGGGCTCTCCTTCATCATCGGCTCTGAGGGGCTGGTCATCAACGGCCTCACCGACGACGCCACGCTTACAGCAGCTGGCTTCGACACGGCTGCCGAGCGCGAGGCGGAACGTCAGAACCTGACTGCAAACCGTATCCTTGTGACGACTGACGTGTCCGACTCCCCGACGAATCGCGACTACGCCGCCACGTACATCTCTGCGGATGAGACGGCCGCCAAGAACCTGAGCCCAAGTGATGCCGAGTACCTCGTCATCGGCACCCTGGACTTCACCTACGACGAGGACCGGTAGCCGTGGCGGGAAGCAACAACAGCGACGATCCAAACGCGCCTGACGAGATCGTCAGTCCCTACCCGGACTCCGTCAGCCAAAACCCTGCCCCCTTCCCTCTACAAGGGCAGGACTTCAACACGCAGTTCCAGACGCTCGTGAACAAGATCATGGTCACGTTCATGGCGGTGTTGCCGGACAACTACGTCTCCCAGGTCAACGGCCCGTTCTACACGCTCCAGTTCCAAGCCATCGCGGAGGCGCTTGCTCAGATCCAGCTCACGGCCCAACAGATCACCTTGGACTTCGACCACGACTTCACCCGGTCCGAGTTCTTGTTTCCGATCATCGCTTCCCTGGTATTCCCCGACTCGGAGGAAGAGGGGCTTCCGGTCATCGACGGCGACACGACCTACCGGTGCTTCCTTCAGACCATGGTCCGGCTGCTCCTCCTTGGAGCCAAGAAGGATGCCGTTCAAGAGGGCATTGAGGCCATCTCGGGTCTCGAAGTGTCGATCATCGAGCGCTACCTTGCCTCTCGTGATCCTGCTTCTGCCTACACCATCGACGACCAGTTCATCTTCGAGATCTTCGTCGAGCAAAACGGAGGGACCTCTTTTCCGGGCGACCCCTTCGTCACCCAGAACAACGTCCGGTTGGTCCTCGAAGCGCTGAAGCCTGCGCACACCCTGTACGAGTACAGCCACCTCTTCCGCGATGCGTTTGGGGACATCTTTGATGACACCGCCGACGATGCGATGGTGTGGGAGCTGGAGGCGTACTACTACGACGACCTTCGGAAGTTCTGCTACGGCGCGAAGGAGATCAACGGGGCTACAGGCAGCACGTTGTCGGGGCGCTACTTGCTCTCTGATCCAGCTCGTAGCTTCGAGTCCATCCCTGTTGGTGCGACCGTCACGATCGACACAGGCAGCAACGCCGGGCTCTACCGAGTGGTCGAGGTCCTTCAGTTTCCCGTGTCTGTAGACACCACGGCACGGGCGTACACGACCACTCCCTCGGGGCTGGCAGGTTCAGCGACCGTGTCGAGCGGTGGTGTGCTCACAGACGCTTCCCAGGACTGGTCTCTCGCTGCTGAGGGGGAAGTGCTCACCTTCGTAGAAGGGTCGAATGCGGGGAGCTACCGTCTCGAAGACGTGCTCGGTCCAAATGGGGGACCTCTCACCCAGAATCCAGGCTCGGGAACTGAGGTGCGCGTCGCGCCGTCTATTCTCCGCGTTCAGCCAAGGATGATCGAGGTCGCCACTGGCCAGACGTACACGGTAACAGTCGATCGTCTGGGTGTTCGGGAGTACAAAACACGAGTCGCCGAAGACGTTTCCAACCAGTTCTACCTGTGAGGGAACATGCGGATCAGTTTGAATGACGAGTGGGTCGAGGTCGATCGGGCGCTCATCAGCTATGACCGTCTTTTGGAGCTGGCCCAGGTGACTGTAGGGCCCTCCTGCCGGCCCTCCATCACGTATCTGTTCCGCCGGTCGGATCCTGTAGGAGGCACCCTTCTACCTGGAGACATGTTGCCCCTCGTCGAGGGAATGGTGATCAAGGTCGCCCTCGAATCGAGCTAGAACAGCACGTCTTCGCTGTAGCCGTTCCGCAGTTCCACCACTTCTCCGTCGAGCAGCTCCATCCATGTGGACAGGCGGGGGAAGAGCGTCTTGGGGACCGTGTCGAAGGGCTGGGTCATGCAAACCCAGCTTCCTTCTGGGCGGAGGACCACACCGATGGTCAGGACTTGTCCGTACCCACAGGCGGAGCCCGCGAGGCCGATGTCCCGGTGTAGGACGGTGTGTGCGTCTCCGAGGAGGAACGTCCCGTCGCCCGTCAGTGCGAACCGCATCACTTCGGCGAAGGGGTCGGACAGACGGGCACCTTCTACGATGACCACTGTGGGCGGCTCGATGCCAAGGTTCCACCGGTTCTGGACCGTTGGGGTGGGCAAGCGCCAGCTCGCTTTGATCTCGTGCATCTTCATGCGGGCATCCATGTTGGGAGGTTCACAGCTGTGCTTGCACAACGGTGACGCATTGGCTCCACGCGGCCTGGGGGTCCGTGTTCGGAGGGGCTTGGTTGGTGCAGTCCGTGACGGCTAGCAGAAACTCTTCGCGGGGCTGAACGTAGCCGAAGTACCAGCCGATGCCTGCGACAAGCAGGAGCGCGGCGATGCAGAGGAAGCCCAGGGTGTCGGTGTCCATCTTGGCGAGCGGGGTGCGGAGGTTGTTCATCAGGAGGGTCCTTGGAAGGAGGCGCGGAGTTCCGCGTAGTGGGGAGGGGGCTTGAGGCGATCTTCTTGGAGGAGCGGCCAGTTGCCGGCCATGTCGTCGATCAGGGACAGGTAGGTTTCTGTTTCGAGAACTCGTCCTCGAAGGTAGTGCCCGAGGAATTCCAGCCCTTTATACGCGCGGGTCTCTGGAACCAAACCCCCAATCCGATCATGGAAGGGGTGTTCTTCCGGAAGCCCACGGGGCCCTCCCCCTCCTTCAGTGTCCAGGTGAGGTCGACGACCTTGCCGTTGATGGCTGCCCAGGCATGGGCCACTGGCATGACTGCGCCCAAGGCGAAGCCTTCACAGTAGCGCAGCTCTCCGGACTCGTCGAAGAGCACCAGACGTGCCGCGTTGGCGAAGCATTGCCGGGGCTTGAAGCCCCAGTCGTCCCTCTGGTTCGCGGCGGCGATGGCATCCTCCAGAATGCGCAGCTCGTGGTCTGCCAGCGCTTCAGATCGGAAGAATTCCCCTTGGTCGAGAACGTAGTCCGAGACGGACAGGTACTTGGAGTCGTCCGGCACCGACGGGCTCATGGCGTATCGGGCGACCACAAGCTGACGTAGGTGCGTGTCGAGCTGTTCGTTCGAGGTAGTCATGCGGACCTTTGCTGGCGGACGAGTTCAAGCAGTGCTTCTGCGAGTGCGGCAGCTTCATCGAGTTCGAGTCGGACTTCGGTGTCCTCATCCCCAAACTCGCCCAAGGTGTGGAGCACGATCCGGACACCTTGGATGTCGGGGATGTAGTTGCCTAGACCTCTTCGGACGTTGTCGAGTCCCAGCTCGACGATCTCGCCACGAGTCTCGTCGAACTGAATGGAGAAGTCGTGGGCAGAGGGGAGTCCGATCAGCATGGCTAGACCTCGAATCCTTCGGGGAGGTAGGACGTGTAGACGGTGAAGTAGCGGTTGTTGGGGTCAGCCTTGGCCCACTGGACGCCCCAGGCGATGGCCTCTGCCTTGTTGAGGCCGCGCCGGGTTTGGGCGGCAGCTCCACCCCCGAGGTTGGTGGTCTTCTCGACGCACCAGCCGTAGATGTTGGTGGAGAGGCGGAACTCCCTGAGTCCGGAGCTGAAGTGGCGACGCTGCATGGAGCAGAGCATGTCGTCGCGCTGACGGGGGGTCATGAAGCCGCCCCTCTCTTTGATCTCAGCGCCCTTGCGGTCCTGGTCCGCACGAAGGGCGGCACGGTCGGAGCGGTAGCGCTCGTAGGCTTCGGCTCCCATCACAACCACCCGGTTGTATTCGGGGTGGGAAGGGTGCTCGATGAGCACGAAGTTGGCGGCGGTGAGGCCGGCGTTCTCGAACACGGCGAGCACTTCGGCATCGTTGGTCTTGGCGGCAGCTTCTTTGCAGAGGACAGGCATCATGAACTCCAGAGATCAGTAGTTGCTAGGAAGGAGCAGGGTGGTCGCGCTGCGGTCCCACTCGGTGATGATCCAGACCTTCTGGTCGTTGCTCATGTCGTAGACCGACAGGATGCGCCCCTCGGTCTTGACGGCTTGGTCGTTGACCGCATGGTCGTGGTCGTCGACATCGCCCCAATCGCCGCTGACGTGGCGGTCAAGAAGGGTTTTCGGCTCGACCCCGTGGCTTTCAAGAAGGGCCAGCGCGTCGGGGGTGCCAACAATTTTTCCGAGAGTGAACAGCATCGGTGTATCTCCTTACACCTGTACTACGCGCACCCGGATCAAACCAAACCCTAAAAGTCGAAGTCCAGGTCAAGTTTCTTTGTTTGGGCGATGGCCCTGCGAAGACTGGCTACGGTGTCTCGGTAGATCGGACGCAGCGCTTCGGGATCGTTTCGCAGCCGCATCAAGTGGGCAGGGTGGTGTATGCACACGACGGGGGCCTCGAAGCCGGTGCTGGGGTTTCGGTATGTCCAGAGGCGTCTCTGGAGCACTTCTTCTGAAAGTGCCGGACTTTGATCTGTCATCGCGTTGCCCGCCAGAGGTCCAAGGGCAACGATGAGGTCAGGTTTCACGACAGCGACTTGAGCGTGCAGGAAGGATGAGCAGGTGGCGATCTCCCCCGCCTCGGGATCACGGTTGCCTGGGGGGTGGCACTTCACGAGGTTGGTGATGTAGACCTCTTCGCGAGTGAGCCGGGCATGCTTGAGGATGTTGTTCAGATAGACGCCCGCACGACCCACAAAGGGACGCCCCAGCTGGTCTTCTTGTGCACCCGGACCCTCCCCAACGAAGAACACAGCTGCTTCAGCAGAGCCCTCTCCAAGCACAGCATGGGTGCGATGCTCATGGAGAGGACATCGAGTGCAGGAGGCGACCTTCTGGTCGTGTAGGAAGTCGAGTTGTTCATCTGGTGTCATGACTGCCCGTTACGCCGTTGGGCCACCAGATGAACCCTGCTGCGGTGGCCAGCCTATAGCCCGCCAGAGGTAGAGCCTTCCCTGTGAGGAGTTGATGGCGGCAATCATCCGGAGTTTCCGAAATGGGGTCACACCCCTTGACGGGGTGTCGCGAGACGACCTCGTTGAGGGCGATATTGTGCTCCTCACAGCAGTGGATGCGCACTCGACCTACAACTGGGTCATCGCGTTCGCGCCGGAGACCTCTGCGGCCACATTCAGCGGTTCTGCGACGGCAGCCTCGCCCGGCATGTTCATTGCCGATGTCGAAGGTCCCTACCTGATCAAGCTGACGGTGGACGCTGGAGAGGTCACTGAGGACACCCAGTTCGTCCGGCTCAGGTCCAAGACGGCGTTTGGGTCCCTCTGTCTGGTGGCGGCGGGAGAGCGTCGCGACGACTCAGGCATCATCCCTGTGGATGTCGATGTCGAGGGTTGGGCGAACGAGCAGAACTTCAACCTCGTCACTCTGAAGGACTTCGTGAAGCCCTTGGTGGCGAGCGGGAGGCTGCTCTATGTCGATGCCAACGATGGCACGAGCAACTACGCCGACCACTCCACCGTACAAGCGGCCATCACGGCGGCAAGCTTTGCGGGAGCCTCCGATTCAGAGCAGTGGGTCGTGGCTGTGCGTCCTGGCGTCTACGTCGAGGATGTGACTTTCGAGCCCTACATCCATGTCGTTGGGTGGCCGGGCAACATCGACGGTCGCAGTTCGGATGCAGTGATCCTCCGTACCGCCACTGCGACAGGGCACGAGGCGGCCATCCCAGCTGGCAGGGCCTTGGTCTCGGGCTTGAACCTGGAGAGCACTACCGTAGGCACCAACGCCGTCTTGCGGAAGACTGGCGTCGGCAGCCTGCGCATGCACCGGGTGCGCGTGGAGCAGCTCGGTGCCTCCTCCACTCAAGGTGCCGCAGTTGATCTTCAAGGCGGCTCACTCCGTGTCGAAGACAGTGTGCTCCTCACCGACAGCTCGAACCCAGCAGACAGGGTAGCGTTCCTCCAGTCGGGGGTGTCGACCAGTTCGAGCTTCCTTCGCACCGACCTCAACGCACCCAGCCCTGTTGATCTGAACCCAGGTCTGGTGGTCACCCAATCAGCCATCTTCGATGCGTGTCAATTCGTGGGCCGGAACGCCTCCGGATGGGGCCTACGCAGCTCGGCGCAAGAACTCGAAGTGAGCCGCTCCACGTTTGATGTTCCTTCGGGAGCTTTGGGCAGCGCCGTTTGGATCCACCCGAGTGCAGGCGCTCTGGTCGGCAACATCAATGCGACGCTCCGCTTCACCTCGGTTGTGGGCAACATCAACTTCGACACGACGGGCGTGGCGGGCACGAGCACACTCAACACCAGTGGCGTCGAGTACAACGCGTTGGTGTTCCCCGGCACTGATCCGGACCTCAACGCACTGGCTCAGTCGAAGTCACACTTCTACGACAACACCATCACTGGACTGATGGCGGAGAACGTACAGGACGCCATCGACGAGATCGCAGCCGTTGCCGCTGTCGCTCCGGTCGTCTACCACAAGAACATGCCGCGCGTGCCCAACGACACCGTACGGTATCGGGGATGGGCTCCGGTTGCGGCGGAGTTGATCTTCGTTCGCGTCTACATGCAGACGGTGAACACCCAAGGCAACTACACCCTGGCCGTCACCAACGAGGCGACCGGCAACACGGTGTTGAGCGCCGCGACGTTCGACATGAACAGCATCGTGGCGGGTGCTGTGACAGCGGTGCCGCTCTCTGGGTCTCTCCCAGATCTGACCTTCTCTGCGCAGGACAAGTGGACCGTAGAGCTGGTGTCGGATGATCTGAACTTCGACGGGGACGCCATCTACGTCTCCGTGGTGTTCAACACGGCGACTGGCGGCGGCCCTGTGACCGAGGACTGGGCCACTGTCCTTGTCGCGGGCAACATCTCTGGGGGCACCAACCCGGTCATCAGCTCGAATGACGCGATGATCTTCGAGGACAGCCCGGCAGCCCCGGTCTCCGTCTCGAACACCGGCCGGCTTCGCTACAACCAAGCGACCACGAGCTTCCAGACTTCGGTGGACGCGGGTCCTTGGGCGGACATCGGTACAGGGTCTGGAGGCGGTGGGTCGCCGTTCCTGATCAAAAACGTCCCGGTGTTGCCGAACAACACCTACAGGTTCGAGGGCTGGGTTCCGATCGGCGCAGTGGTGTCGGACATCTCTGTGCGCATGGATGTCCTCAACACCCAGGGCAACTACACGGCGATCTTCACGAACGAGACGACTGGCCAGACAATGCTGGTCGGAGCCTCGTACGACATGAACACCCTCGTCATGGGTGCGGTCACATCGCTCTCGTTGACGGGCACAGCAGCTGACCTGACCTTCAGCGCTGGGGACGAGTGGTCAGCCGAATTCATCTCTGATGATCTGTTGTTCGATGGCGACGGCATCTACTTCAGCATGTTGTTCGGCACCGAGGCCACCGTGACGGTCTCGGGTGCCCCACCCGATGATCACCAGCTTGAAGTGACGGTGTTCCCGGCGAACACGATCAACACGTTGTTCTTCCCGCCCTACGACTGTACCGTCACCGACATCAAGGTCTATGGGGAGGTGACGCCCACGACCGCAGGTGTCTACACGTTGGCCGTCGAGGAGGTCAGCAGCTCGAACAATCTGTTGGGTGCGGCTACGTTCGACCTGACGGGTCTCCCACCCACCACGTTGGTGTCTGCTGCCCTCACCGGTATTCCGGCGAACCTTCAGCTCACCGAGGGATCACCGGTCCAGCTCCAGTTCGTTTCGGACAATGCTGATCTGGTGGCGTCAGGTCTCTACGCCCAGATCATCTACATCGGCGGCTCGAACGACGACTCGCAGTTTGAGATGACGGTGTCAGCCTCCGACACCATCAACCATGTCTTCTTCGCTCCGTACGACATGCAAATCCTGGCCATCAAGATCTACGGACAGGTGACGCCTACAACCGCAGGTGTCTACACGCTGGCTGTGGAAGACATCGACGGTGCGAACAACTTGTTGGGGGCTCCCACGTTCGACATGACGAGTCTCACGGCGGCCACCCAAACCACCTTGGGCCTGACTGGGACTGGTCCGGACCTTCAAATCTCGGAGGGCACCCGCGTTCAGTTCCAGCTTGTCTCGGACACCGGTGATCTCGTGGCCTCTGGCATCTATGCCCAGATCATCTTCAGGAGTCAATGATGGCGACCTGCTCATCCAACCTCGATGGCAAAGCCAACGTCGGCTCAGGCGGCGGTGGTGGTGGCCCGGACACCTACACAGCCCCCAACGAATACTTCGTGGATCCAGGGCTCGGGGCTGACGCCACCAAGCGGCAGTATCAGACCATCGACGCGGCTCTTGCAGCGGGCACATCCGCATCCGATGACCCCATCGTCATCCGGTTGGCCGAAGGCAGCGACCATGATTGGAACGGTGCGAGCCAGCTCGACACGAACTTGTCTCCCTGCCCCCACGCCGTACTTTCCACCGTCAGCTTCAAGCTGATGGGACCCGGAGATAGCTGATGGCCACATTCAACGGATCGGGCCTCGACGCCAAGAAGACCCTTGTCGACCCA
>Ga0136600_1000936_pt1 | contig 14377 bp, 3 predicted proteins | sample AntRauMFilla2698_FD_104634 | JGI IMG/M metagenome (GOLD analysis project Ga0136600, IMG submission 104634) | Saline lake microbial communities from Rauer Islands, Antarctica - Metagenome Filla 2 #698 | ecosystem: Environmental > Aquatic > Non-marine Saline and Alkaline > Saline | place...
CTCCGGTCCCATTGGAACGGCGTGATTAACTATACCAAATCTCGGTTGACAAACGGCATCTTAGAAGGGATTAATTCCAAAATTCAGCTCATTAAACGGCGAGCGCGTGGCTACAGAAATATTGCCAATTTTATCAACATGATTTACTTCACCTGTGGCAAACTCACATTCAATTACCCACAGTAATCTACATAGAGCCAAAACTATAGAGACCCAAGCCCGACTTACTCCAAATTTGCGAGCTAGTTCAGCACGACTTTTTACCTCCCCAGAAGCTAGTAATTTACTGTACTTCTCAGCCTGCTGATCCCGTGATAATTTCTTTTTCTTACGTATTTTAGACCCGGAAGAGTTAACAAATAATAGGGGTGTTAACCGAAAGTTCGCATCTTTCAAATTTGGGTAGTTTTGGACCTGTTTTGAGGTATTTAGACTGAACCTTAGTTGACGTAAATCATCTATTACACCCTCTACATGCCATATTACGCTAAAATAAGTTCGCACTTTGTCCTGACCCGGGGAGCTTAAAGGCTGTACAGATTAATTTTTGTACAGCCTTTTTTCGTTTAATAAATGGGGGGATGAAATACTATGTTTACATTTTATATTCCGAATCTCTTCCCAAACGGGATTCCGGGTACATGCATGTTTGTTAATGTGGAATTGGTTAAAATTGCCTGATATCTTCATCTATTTTACTTTCAATCCACTCGGTTGGGTTTTGTCCTGTTTCTTTCTTAAAGGCTTGACTGAAATAGGAAAGAGAGCTGAATCCGCAGGCAAAGGCTACTTCAGAGATATTGTAGGTGTCTGATTGTAGTAACTCGGTGGCCTTAATTATTCGAAGTTCCAGTATTATTTCTGATGGGCTTTTGTTTACAACTTTCTTGATTCGCTTAGATAACGATGAGCGGTTATAATTCATAAGAGAAGAAAGGGCTTTTACATTAAATTCTTGACTTGATAAATGTTGCCTTATTACGGCAATAGATCGTTCCACAAATTTCTTATCCGATTGCAATATTCCCTCAGAATTGTGGACCAAGGTATTGCGGTGGGTTTGGAATGAAGAAGCTAAGCGTTTTCTAATGTTAAGGAGGGAGCGAATTTGTTCAATGGTTCCTGAGTCTGAAACAGGTTTAGAGAAGTACATATCGGCGCCATTTTTTAAAGCGTCATTCTGATCTTTGGAATCGAATGTTAGCGACATGGCAACGATGGTAATATGTTCAGAGCCTTCGGTTGACCGCGCTTCTTTGATGAGTTCGAACGGATTTACGTAGGTGAAATTGGTGTCTACCAGTACTAAATCGGATTCCATGATAACGGTGGCGTATTCGTGAATACGATTTCGAGACATGATTGAAATTTCACACTCGGGAAGCTTTTTTTGGCCAATTATGTCTGAATAATCTTTATTGCTGTCAAAAATGGCAACTTTAACGCTATGGGCATGCTTATTTGGTTCAAGAGCCTTGTTATTATTTGGAACCGGAATCTCTGAAGGGCTTACTCTGAGAATTGGGGTGCTAATTTTTAGATAGAATTGCCCTGTTTTACTTTCGACATCGCTACTTTGAATGGAAAAATTGTTCCGAAGAAGTCTTTTTACAATGGCAATAAAATCAATGCTGTCAGGGGAGGGCTCATCGCTCCAATCGGGATTATCAAGATCCATTTCCAGTATCTGATGAAGCAATTCTACAGAATCTAAAGCGGCGCCTGAAAATTGAATTCCAATGGAGCATATCGAATCGGAAGTTGTTATCTCGAATTTGATGGTGCACGTATCTTTTTTGAGAAAACGATCGCATATATCTGTTATGGCAACCTGCGTAACGAATCCATCTAATTCCACAAAAACGTTATCCTCAGTGAATGAAAAACGACTTCTCGCTTGGTATGAAATCGATTTGTTTTTGAGGGCTAAGGCAACCCCGTTAATAATATCATTGACATTAATTTCTTCCATGGAAAGCTTGATCTCGTTTTCATGAACCGAGACTGTTTCTATAGAGCGCTCCAATTGTTCATTAATAACTTTTGCTTGTTGAATAATTTCGGATAGGGCTTCTTGTTGTTTAGGAGCAACTATCTCCACATTTTGCTGAAACCAAAGCGTTAAGCTGCTATGAAGCATTTCGCTAGGTTGTTTCAGGACTTGCTGAATGCTTTTAATAATTTGATTTCTGGAGGTTAACTCTGAGACCAATTTATTCGATTCCATCAAATTCCGTCGTTGCTCTTCTTGAAGTTGCATCGATCGTGTTTCCACAAGGTCTTCTAATTGAAGCGTTCTTTTCTTAACCAATCGAATTCTTGCGTTAGCTACTCCTGCCACAGCGCCAATAATTAGTAGGAAATAGACAATCCAGGCAAGTATCGAGTTATACCAATACCTATTAATGATTACATCGAAACTAGTAATGACCGCGGTTTCATTCTGCGCGGATTTGAGGAGAATGTTATGTTTTCCCACCTCTAACGTTGCAAGAACCAAAGGCCGATCTATATCTGTGGGAAACCAAGGCCCATCTTCACCATTCATGGAATAGAAGATGTTTTTTAGGCTTATTCCAGAAGTATTTTTAACATCAAAATAGACCTTCACGTTATAACTACCAGCAGGCATTTTTGCCGCAGAGTTTTCTTCAATGGTGACGGCGGTGTTATTCACATAAACATCCTGAATGCTTACGTAGCTGTTCTGACTTATGGATTGAAGTTGGGAAGGATCGACAACCACAAGTCCTTTTTGGTTTGAAAAGTATATTTTCTGGTCTTTTCCAAAGAATCCTGTGGATTGCAATCCACCATTAAATTCGTTATCCGGTAAGCCATCATTATCATAAAAATTAATAGGATATAGCAAGGGTGAGGCTCCCGCGAGGAAGTTGTCCAATGAAGAACGCTGGAGAAGACTTAAGCCTTTGTTGGAACTCATCCATAAATTTTGTTTTTCGTCGAAAACGATGGTGTGAATGGTGTTGGCAATTAGTCCATCTGATTGGTTTATAACCGTGACTTTAATAGTACTATCTCTTACATGGAGTAGGTGTAGGCCGTTAGATTCGGTTGTGACCCACAAATGGTAATCAGAGGGTGCCAATGAGAGCACTGAATCGTAAACGATGGCTCGGGTAACTACATCATCCCAACCTCGGTTTTTGTAAACATATTCCGGTGCTTCGTTTCTCATTCGAATCAACCCGGCCCCTTTGGTTGACAGCCAAATAGAGGAATCCTGGGTTTCGGTTATGTATCGGACTTCCGGGTTGCCTAATAATTGAATAATATCGGCATTCTCATAATTGGATTGCCTTGGGCGTTTTATGTATAGAGATTTAGAACTGCCAATCCAGATATTCGATTGTTGATCTTCGTAAATGGCTGAAACCAGTTGGTTGTCTACAATAGGCATTCGGTGTTTTGAGAAATTACGATCTTTAGATACGCTGTAAATAAAACTCGAATTGGCTCCAAAAAGGACGGTTCCGTTCTTTAGCTGCTCAGATGCTGTTATAAATTTGTCTTCAACACCATTATGTAAGGGCAATTTTGTGAATGTGTCATGTTCAAAAAAATAGGCGCCTGCTCCAAAAGTACCTATCCACAATCCTTGGTGAGCGTCCTCCAGAATGGGATAAATGTTGACGTTTTTGTCCGGAAAAAAGGTTTGAATAGGGGATGATTGTATACTATAAATGCCACCCCCGTTTGTGGCAATCCAAAGTCTGTCGTTATGATCTTTCAATACACTGGTTATAGGAAAATCCTCACTTACAAAAATGGGTGTAGCTGAAATAGTGTCGTAGATGCCGAATGAAGTAACTACTACGGAATCAGGTAGAGAACCGCTTCTACTATTTTGGCGTAGCAATGGATAGCCGGGAATAGGTAATTGGGACAAGCGTTTGCTATCGAGATCATACGTTTTCATGCCCTCGTTGTTGGTTCCAAGAATGAGCGTATTTCTTTCCGAATTATATTTTACTGAAACAAGGGTGTTCTCGACACTAATTTCATCAAAACGAATGATTGAATAGGCGTTTTCAGTAAAAGAAACGAGCATGTTTCGCCAGGTCAACCATCCTTGCTGTTCGCCAATCTCTATATCAAAAAAACGCAATTTATTGGGCAAAAGCTGTGGAAGCCGTTCCATTTTGCCCTCTTTGTACCGCGTTAGTTCTTGAGAGGAGTCTTCGAACCACACCGATCCCCACTGATCTTCGTAAGCGATATACACGTCATCGTCGTAACTGGCAGGGAGTACGGAATTGACTTCGGCTGTTTTGGTTGATCGGTAAATACCGTTGGTTGTAGCTAGTAAAATGTGATTAGTCGGCGTTTTTGTTATATAAAAGACGCTTGCGATTTCATCATTTACTTTTACGGTTGAAAGTTCCCCTGATTCAGCGTCTATTCTGTAGGTGATATTAATTTCGGAGTTGAAAAAAATGTTACCGTATCTATCCTCGAAAACTGAAACAAATCGATTGTTGGCTATTTCAGGAAAATATGTTGATGAGTACTGCTTGATTTTATTTCCATCAAATCTTACGAGTCCATCAAAACTAGCCATCCAAACATTGTTTTTTTTATCTACAATAATAGCACTAAACGAATTGAGTGGAAGTCCCATTTTTGTGTTCCAATGTTTCACAAAAGAGGTGTTGAGAAAGGGGGTAGTATAAGTCTCAGGGGAGGCTATTGTAGCGTAAGGGATTTGTTGCGTACGCGCTGTTACAGAGCTTATTAAAATAAGAACGGCAGCAGCCAGGTATTGTCTTACAGATGTCATTTAAATGTCGTTTACGCACCCCTGTTCACGTGTTCTAAAACCTGGAACAAAATATAAAGACGTTTTCACATAACCTAAAACATGGTTCACAATAGTGATAGCCATCTTAGTAAGTGATAACCATCTTAGCAGTAAAGAAATATATTTGTCAATGTCCTACTCAAAAGGAAAAACAACTTCTGCCTTTTAACAGGATTTCTTATACCAAAAGTAGCTTAATAGAAATCCAAAATGAATTAAAAAATTACTTAATCATTAAAAATAACACTATAAAAATGAACACACACGCAACAAAAAAATCACACTATTGCCCAATAGAAACAGGAAGAATCGGAAAAGTAGATCACAGAAGTAACGGGAAACTCCTTTTTAGATTTTTAATTCTATTCCTAATATCTGTTTTAATACACACCGAAAAATTAAGCGCCTTTCAAGGAAACAATAGTTTTAATTTGGTAGAATCTAGCCCGGTTAATGGCGCTATGAATATTAAATCGGATGCTACAATCACACTAACATTTACAAATGAAGTAGATCTCACAACAAATACAGGAGTGAGAGCTTTGCGCGTAATTGGATCTATGGGCGGAACAATTAAAGGAAATTGGAGCGGTGAGAACTCATCGACCCTCGAATTTACTCCGGAAAATCCATTTTTTCCTGGTGATGATATCAGAGTAGAAGTTGGATCATTGCTACTTGACTTTGTTGGGAGAAGTGCCGTTCCGGCTTTCGTTTTGTTTAAAATTGAAGATAAAGGAGAAGTGTCAGGTTGGGTGAAATCATCTATTCCATTTCCAGCAGGAATAGACGGCCCAAAAGAATTGAAATCTTCAGATATTGATGGAGATGGCGATCTTGATTTAGTAATTGCATCAAACCAAGACAATACTATTCGGTGGATGGAAAATGATGGAGCGGGTTCATTTATGGAACATATTTTAAATAGAGCATCAAACAACGCGATTAGTGTTGAAGCCTTAGATTTTGACCGGGAGATAATTGGAAAAGTTGATATTCTCGCGGGTTCATCACAAGACGACAGAATTCGCTTGTTCAGACAGAATGAAAATGGAAGTTTTAGTACTTCACGTGTTTATGATGATATGAACGGGTTGCGTGATTTTGCCATCGGAGATATAGATAATGATGGTGATTATGATCTAATTATTACTTCGGTTTCAGACGATAAAGTAATTGCATTAATAAACGATGGGTTTCAAGTTTTTGAATCAACAGAATTAATTACAAGCCTGAATAATCCCAACAGCCTAACCTTAAAAGACATAAATAATGATGGATATTTAGATATCATAATTACTTCATTTAACGATAATAAAATAAGCTTACTCGAAAATAATAAAGATGGAACATTTACAACGGTAACATTAGATAGCAGAGCAAATGGTCCCACATTTTCAACTGCAGAAGAACTCAATACTTCAAATGAAACGTTAGAGATTCTAGTAGCGAGTTTTAAGGGAAATGCATTGTTTTATTATGAATATGATGGAACAAACTGGGAGAAAACAATCATTGATGCAGATTTAACAAATGTGCAAGTAGCACAAGTTTCAGATTTGAATAATGATGGAAGATTAGATATTGTCGCATCTGCATCAACTCCAGGTAAATTATTAACATTTATGAATCTGGGATTTGGAAAATTTTCTGGCAGAGAAATGATTATTGACTCAACTATGAATACAATAGCTCATTTTACCTTAGGCGATTTTAATGGTGATGGAGTAAATGACATAGTAGTTGCAGATGTTGAAGCAGATTCCGTTTATTTATTTACAACCCTGATAAAAGAAGAACTACAAACCTCTGTTCCGGAATACAATTCAATAAATGTTTCAGTAAAAACTCCGATTCAATTTAATTATAACATTGAGATTAATTCAGAAACAGTTACAAATGAATCGGTAACAATATGGGGAAACAATGTTGGTAACATTGAAGCTGATATTTTAGCACAAGGAAGTAGCCTGTTTGTAACTCCAAAAGATGATTTGCCAGAAGGAGAAGCTATTCACGTTTATGTATCAAATAAAGTTAAAGGAGTGAACGATGCTGGAGTAGCAGAATCATCCATTTCATTTACAACCGAGATGAAAACAGATGCCAGATTAGCTGATTTAAATTGGACAATTGTTCCAAATTCACAAGAAATTGTCTATTCAGATTTAGCAATCGGAAATGGTTTACTTGTTGGTGTTTACTCTGTAAACGATGGAGAAATATCAGTAAGTGAAGACGGATTAAGTTGGGAACAAGTATCAGCGCCAGCGGAAAACTTGTGGAACGCAATAGCTTTTGGAAAAGACCTTTTCGTTGCAGTTGGAAGAACTGGAGACAGTAGAGCCATGTATAGTGCAGATGGGAAAAACTGGACATTAGCAACGATGCCGGGCGATAACGAATGGACAGAAATTATCTTCGCAAAAGGCCGGTTTGTAGCTGTATCACGAACTGGCGATCAACGAGTAGCCTATAGTTTTGATGGAATGAATTGGGAATTAGGATTAGCTCCTTATGAGGGCGTCTGGGAAAAACTAAGTTATGGAAATGGCCTGTTTGTAGCATTGGGCCCAGGTGTAATGACAAGTAAAGATGGTATTATTTGGGAAAAAAGAGATGTTTCAATTTTCCCAACGTGGAGGGATATTCAATACGGAAATGGCAAATTTGTAGCTATTGGAACATCTCAAGCAGGTCAAGGCGCCAATAGTATGACAAGTGAAGATGGCATAATTTGGACACCTTCGGAAGTAAATTCAAGCAAAGCTTTCTTAAATCTAAATTTCTTTAAAGGAACTTATTTTGCGGCAACCTTTACTGGAACAGAGAGAATTTACACAAGTGAAAATGGAACCGATTGGGCTTCATCTGCAAATCAAGATTCCATTGATTGGAATCAGGTTTACGTTTACAACAACAAAATGCTTTCGTACATGAGCGGAAAAGGCATAATTATGTCTGAAGAGATTGCTACAGCAACCGCTATTGAACAGGAAAATGAATTAATTCCATCTCAGTTACAACTGTCACAAAACTATCCGAATCCATTTAATCCGAGCACAAAAATTCAGTTTGGTTTAAAACATTCAGGAAAAGTTACCCTTGAGGTATTTGATTTCTTAGGACGGAAAATCAGAACATTGGTGAATGAAACGAAGTCAGCCGGGCACCATGAGATTTCATTTGATGCATCAAATCTTTCAAGTGGAGTTTATCTGTACAGATTACAACAAGACTCAGAATTCATAATAGGAAAAATGATGTTAGTCAAGTAAAAAGTATTTAAGGTAGCAGCTCAAAAGTACAACCTACTCTAATTTATTTTGGAGTAGGTTTTTTTTGGTTTGATTCTGAAGCTAAAGGGGTTTTGTTAATTACCTGAGTTCGATTAATAAAGTGATCATAGTGTGTTGTTTAAAAGGTTTGTCTTCTAATACCCGCCCAATCAACCCTTCGATACTTCGTCAAGCTCAGTACCCACTGCAGGATGGGTTGGGCTGGCCTCAATAATAGTGCATTAGTGTATTTCCAAACACTTTATTAAACATTTTAGAATCGAACTGAGGTTAATTGTAAATCTAAAAAAAAGTCATACTGAACGGTGGGCGGTGACTGATGATGTTTAGAAACTCAAAAAGAACAATCAGCCCGGAGTTGGAGGATCTGCGGATTCAGTATGATCGGTGTTAATTCCTAAAGTCTTGCGTTGTGCAGAGAACATTGTAAGCGGTAAGAGATTACGTTTCACGGTGTCGAATGCTTTCGGTATTTCTTTGTAGCACCGAAAGCATTCGGAGCACTTTGAGGTGTAAGTGGAATGACGTACTAAAAAAGTCAAAGGCAGCTTTAGAGGAGCTTTTAACGCACAGTCGTACTTCCTGCTTACGCTTATATCTCTTTCAGATTAAACACCAAGAAGGGCTTAGAATAAGACTCGGGGAAGTTGCTATGGTTGCGTAGGGGATTTTTGAGCATGAATAGTAAAGCTTTTAATACTTCAAGAAATTTGGCAGCCAATTTGGGCCTTAAGATGCCATATTAGGCGCTCTGTTCACGTGTTCTAAAACCTGGAACAAAATATAAAGACGTTTTCACACAACCTAAAACATAGTTCACAATAGTGATAACCACTTTGGTAAGTGATAACCATCTTAGCAGTAAAGAAATATATTTGTCGATGTCTTACTCAAAAGGAAAAATAACTTCCGCCATACTAAACAGGAAGCAATTATGTGCCAACCAATGATCGAGACGTCTTACAATAATTTAGAAAGAAGAAACTCTATGAGAACCTATTCAGCCTACAAAAAGATAGTTTCAAAAGCCTTGCTATCACTGTTCACTGTCATTTTTATAATCGGCCTTACAGCCGTTGCCAATGCGGCGACCGTGCAAAGTATTACACCAACGCATCTATCGGCGAATGTGGAGCAGGATGCAACCATACAAATTACGTTTTCATCGGCTATTGACGGTAGTACGCTCGCAGCTGGTATTCGAATAGAAGGTTCTAATTCAGGGCCAATAGAAGGAACATGGAGCTTCGGAGGGAGCGCTACCTTCAGGTTTACTCCATCACGCCAATTTTTTCTGGGCGAAACGGTTGTAGTTGAGGTGTTGCCCGCTTTACTTTCCACCACAGCGGTACCAAGTGTGCAGGCGAGCTACTCATTTACGGTGAAATCAGGAGAGCTACGAGGAGTAGATGGTTGGTCAACAAAAGCATTTACGTTCGATGTGGACGGAGATGGTGTTAACGGGCCAAGACGTTTGGCTGTAGGCGATTTGGGATCTGACGGAGATTTAGACTTTATAATAGCTGGCGCAGACGACAATACCATTAGAGTAGTCACCAATACCTCAGGCGCATCAACCGAAGTTACATTTACCTCTGAAATAATAGCTACCGCAGCAAATGATGTACGATCTGCAGCATTTTCCGATATTGATGGCGATGGCGACTTAGATGTTGTATTTGCATCAGGTGGCAATGGCCGAGTAGTATGGTTTGACAATCAAAACGGATCCTTTGTGGGCAATAGGTTTGCCAACAATGCGGGGACTTTTAGAGATGTAGCCGTAGCGGATGTGGATGGTGATGGCGATAAAGACATTATCACCGTTTCTATAGATAATGATCACGTTCGCTTTTATGAAAATGATGGCAATCAGAATTTTTCAGGTTCCAGAATATCAGGAAATCTCAGCAATCCCAACTCTATTACCATTGCGCACTTAGCTAGCACGGGAAACCCCCATATTATAGTTACGTCCTATCAAGACGGTAGAGTAAGCGCGTATCAGTTTCAGAATGGTTCATTTGTAACAGCTACTCGGGCAAATGGTGTAAATGGGGCTATTTTTACGGCTGTTGGCGACTTAAATTCAGATGGTATTCCGGAAATAGTGAGTGCAGCAAATGCGTCAGGAAACCTATATGTACATACTTACGATGAGGCCACTAACACCATAGGTGCAGGAACAGAAATAGCTTCTGGTTTATCTTCAGTGCAGACAGTACAAGTCTATGATATAGATGGTGATGGTGATTTAGACGTTATTGCTTCCGCAACGGGTACACAATTGATCGAATGGTATCAAAACGATGGCAGTGGAAATTTTACTACGGTTGAACTCAAAATAGGAGCTGATGCTGGCGTAGGAAACCACTTTTTGCTGGGTGATTTCTCCAATAAAGGATATGTAGAACTTCTGGCAGCCGATCAGGACAGAGATAAGGTGGTATTGTATAGTCCTTTTAATAATGCCCCTCTGTCTTCAATTGAAATAGATATATCCAAGGCGGTGTATGCGGGTGAAGCTGAAGAGTTTAGTGTAGCAGCCCAAGAGGACACCCCATCCGGACTTGCCTTTAATGGCGATGGTACCAAGATGTTTGTTATTGGACCTATTGATGATGCTGTAGTCGAATATACCTTATCTGCGGGCTTTGATGTATCCACAGCCGTGTATGCGGGTGCCGAAGAAGAGTTGAGTGTGGCAGGTCAAGAAAGGGACCCAAGGGGACTTGCCTTTAATGGCGACGGTACGAAGATGTTTATTGTTGGAACCAGTGGTGATGCGGTAGTCGAATATACCTTATCTACGGGCTTTGATGTATCCACGGCGGTGTATGCAGGTGCAGAAGAAGAGTTTAGGGTAGCAGACCAAGAAAGCACCCCATTGGGACTTACCTTTAATGGCGATGGTACCAAGATGTTTATTATTGGAAGTAGTGATGATGCAGTAGTTGAATATACCTTATCTACGGGCTTTGACGTATCCACAGCGGTATATGCAGGATTAGAAGAAGAGTTTAGTGTAGCAGCCCAAGTACGCTTCCCATCTAGTCCCGCCTTTAATGGCGATGGCACTAAGATGTTTGTTATTGGAATTAATGGTAAAGCTATAGTCGAATATACCTTATCTACGGGCTTTGATGTGTCCACAGCCTTGTATGCCGGTGCAGATGAAGAGTTTAGTGTAGCAGCCCAAGAAAGCGGCCCACTTGGTCTTGCCTTTAATGGCGATGGCACCAAGATGTTTATTGTTGGAAACAGTGATGGGGCTGTAGTCGAATATACCTTGGGTAACATAAGCCTTGCAGAAAATAGCAGTGGGGTTGTCTATGATATTAACGCAACTAATGGAGCTGGAGGTTCAGCCGATGCTGATATTACTTACTCCCTGGTAGGTGGCGCAGATACCGATGATTTTACGCTTAATTCATCTACTGGAGAGCTTTCTTTTGTAAGCACCCCTGATTTTGAAGTGCCTACCGATGCGAATACAGATAATGTTTATGAGATAGAGGTGCAAGCGTTGGACGGAGGCGCAAGCTTCAATAATACAACACGTATCCCACTAAGTTTTACAGTGACGGATGTAAATGATTTTGCCCTTGTAAGTAATACTCCTGCAACCAATGCGGTGAACATAAGCGTCGATTCAGATATCACCCTTACGTTTTCTGAGGCGATAAATGGCTATCCCGGTTTCACTGAAAGTATCGCGATCCGTGGACAGCAATCAGGAGCTATTGCAGGAGCTTGGGCTTTTAGTGGTTCCGTTGCAACATTTAACCCCACAGCCGATTTTACCGCAGGGGAAGTGATTCATGTTGAACTATCTACTGATGTAAGAAGTGTAAAGAATACAAATTTAGTATCTAGAAGTGCTTATTCGTTCACTGTAGCACCCTCAAATAACGAAACACTAGGACAGTATTGGGCGGCGGCAGAGGCGACGGAAGCAAATCGATGGTTTTCAGTAACCTACGGCAATGGTCGATTTGTCGCGGTTGCTAATCGCCCTACAAGCGTTACAAATAGTGTAATGTATAGTGATGATGGCGTAAACTGGACAGCAGCATCAGCAGCGGGATCGGAAGTAAAAGCATGGGTTTCAGTAACCTACGGAAATGGTCGTTTTGTGGCGGTGTCATTGGCGTCGTCAGGTTCCAATAGTGTAATGTACAGTGATGATGGCATAAACTGGACGGCAGCCTTGGAAGCGGAAAAAAACAATTGGAATGCCATAACCTACGGAAATGGTCGATTTGTGGCGGTGTCTGCTGATGGTAACAACCGCGTGATGCATAGTGAAGATGGGATAACCTGGACAGCAGCATCGGCAACGGAAGTAAATGCATGGTATTCAGTAACCTACGGCAATGGACGATTTGTGGCGGTTGCTGCCGGTGAAAATACAAGTGGAGTAATGTACAGTGATGATGGCATAAACTGGACGGCGGCAGTGTCATCGGATGCAAGTGCATGGTGGCGTTCCGTAACCTATGGCAATGGTCGTTTTGTAGCGGTTGCTGATGTTGGTACAAATAGAGTAATGCACAGTGAGGATGGCATAACCTGGACATCAGCAGCGGCAACGGAAGTAAATGCATGGTATTCAGTAACCTACGGCAATGGTCGTTTCGTAGCAGTTTCTATAAGTGGCACCAACCGAGTGATGCAAAGTGAGGATGGGCAAACATGGACTGCGGTATCGACAACGGAAGCAAATCAATGGATTTCAGTAACGTATGGCAATGGTCGTTTTGTAGCAGTTTCTTTAAGTGGTACAAATAGGGTAATGGTTACAGTTGAGCCGGCACCAACACTTGTTTCTTCTACTCCTGCAAGTAATTCAAAAAACATTAGCGCTGATTCTGATATCATCCTTACGTTTTCAGAGGCGCTAAATGCCGCTACCGTTTCCACTCAAAATATCATAGTCCGTGGACAGCAATCAGGAGCTATTGCAGGAGCTTGGACCGTAAATGGTGCCGTAGCTACATTTAATCCGACAAATGATTTAACGGCAGGGGAAGTGATTCATGTAGAGCTTTCTACTAATATTTCTAATGCAGAAGGTGCGAAATTAACCACGAGAAAAGCCTACTCATTCACAATTACACCCGCTGACAATGAAGGTTTGGGCGAATCTTGGGCGGCAGCGTCAGCAACAGAGGCCAATAATTGGCAGTCAGTCACCTACGGAAATGGTCGTTTTGTGGCGGTGTCTGCTGATGGAACAAATAGAGTAATGTACAGTGATAATGGACAGACCTGGACGGCGGCCTCGGCTATTCAAGTAAATCCATGGAATGCGGTTGCTTACGGAAATGGTCGTTTTATAGCTGTCGCTAGTGGCGGAACAACAAACCGCGTGATGCACAGTGAGGATGGCATAAACTGGACGGGGGCAGAGGCAGCGGCAGCAAATGGTTGGTCGTCAGTCACCTATGGTAATGGTCGATTTGTGGCTGTTGCAATTAGTGGTACGAGCCGCGTGATGCACAGTGAGGATGGCATAAACTGGACGGTAGCATTGGCAACAGAAGCAAACCAATGGAGGTCAGTCACCTACGGCAATGGTCGATTTGTGGCCGTCGCTCCTTTTGGCGAGAACCGCGTGATGCACAGTGAGGATGGCATAACCTGGACAGCGGCATCAGCGCCGGAAGCCAATTCATGGTTTTCAGTAACCTACGGAAATGGTCGATTTGTGGCGGTTTCTGTTGATGGTACAAATAGAGTAATGCACAGTGTGGATGGCGCAAACTGGACGGCAGCATCGGCAGCAGAAGCAAACCAATGGAGGTCAGTCACCTACGGCAATGGTCGCTTTGTGGCGGTCGCTTTTGATGGTATAAACAGAGTAATGCACAGTGAGGATGGCATAAACTGGACGGCGGCCTTGGCAGCAGAAGAAAATGGATGGCGTTCCGTAACCTACGGAAATGGTCGCTTTGTAGCGGTTTCTACTTCTGGTACGAACCGTGCGATGTTTACAAGCGAAGCAGGACCCACACTTGTTTCTTCTACTCCCGCAAGTAATTCAAAAGACATTAGCGCTGATTCTGATATCACCCTTACGTTTTCAGATACGTTAAATACTGCTACCGTTTCTACTCAAAATATTATAGTACGTGGACAGCAATCAGGAGCTATTGCAGGAGCTTGGAGTGTTGTTGATTCTATTGCCACATTTAACCCAACAGCCGATTTAACGGCAGGGGAAGTGATTCACGTTGAAATAAGTTCAGATGTA
>Ga0136600_1000937_pt1 | contig 14373 bp, 8 predicted proteins | sample AntRauMFilla2698_FD_104634 | JGI IMG/M metagenome (GOLD analysis project Ga0136600, IMG submission 104634) | Saline lake microbial communities from Rauer Islands, Antarctica - Metagenome Filla 2 #698 | ecosystem: Environmental > Aquatic > Non-marine Saline and Alkaline > Saline | place...
CTGCGCGCGCTATCGCATGCAGACCGGGCTCGATCCCAGCCAGGCGATCCAGGAAGAGGCGTTCGCCGCCCACCCCGCCATCGCCCGCAAGCTTCTGGAGATGGCGCAGGTGCGCTTTGATCCGTCGCTGGATCTGACCCATGAGGACCGCGAGAAGCGGTCCGCCGAGCTTGGCAAGGAGATCCGCAGCCAGCTTGAACAGGTGGAGAGCCTGGACCATGACCGGGTGCTGCGCCGGATCATGCGCCTCATCGAGGCGGTGCTGCGCACGAATTTCTACCAGACCGACGAGGCCGGAAACCCCAAGCCCTGGATCAGCCTGAAGATCGCCTCGCGCAAGGTGCGCGAACTGCCCGACCCCAAGCCCTATCGCGAGATCTTCGTGTGGAGCCCGCGTGTGGAAGGCGTGCATATCCGCTTCGGCCCGGTGGCGCGCGGCGGGCTGCGCTGGTCCGACCGGCGCGAGGATTTTCGCACCGAGGTGCTGGGTCTGGTCAAGGCGCAGCAGGTGAAGAACGCCGTCATCGTGCCGGTGGGCTCCAAGGGCGGCTTCTATCCCAAGAAACTGCCCGACCGCTCCCAGCGCGAGGCCTTCGCCACCGAAGGTCAGGAAGCCTACAAGGTCTTCCTGCGCGGGCTTCTGGATATCACAGACAATTTGAAGGACGACGCGGTGCTGCGCCCGGCTGACGTTGTGTGCTGGGACGAGGAAGACCCCTATCTTGTGGTTGCCGCCGACAAGGGCACCGCCACATTCTCCGACATGGCCAACGGCGTGGCGATGTCGGAATATGATTTCTGGCTCGGCGACGCCTTCGCGTCTGGCGGCTCGGCCGGCTATGACCACAAGAAGATGGGCATCACCGCGCGCGGCGCCTGGGTTAGCGTCCAGCGCCATTTCCGCGAGATGGGCAAGGACATCCAGTCTGAACCCTTCACGGTGATCGGCGTCGGCGACATGTCCGGCGACGTGTTCGGCAACGGCATGCTTCTCTCGCGCAAGATCAAGCTGATCGCCGCCTTTGACCATCGCGATATCTTCATTGATCCGAATCCGGAGGATCTCGAAGCGACGTTTGTCGAACGCGAACGGCTGTTCGAAGCCGGCCGCACCAGCTGGCAGGATTACGACACCGCGCTGATTTCGCCCGGCGGCGGCGTGTTTTCGCGCGCGGCCAAGTCAATCGCTCTGACCGACGAGATCAAGGCGCTGACCGGTCTGAAAGCCAAATCGGTCCCGCCAGCCGAGCTGATCCAGGCGCTCCTGAAAACCCCCGCCGAGCTCATGTGGTTCGGCGGGATCGGCACCTATGTCAAAGCCTCCACCGAGCAGAATTACGAGGTGGGCGACAAGGCCAATGACTCGCTGCGCATCGACGCGTCCCAGCTGGGCGCCAAGGTTCTCGGCGAAGGCGCCAATCTGGGCCTGACCCAGGCCGCGCGCATCGAGTTCGCCCGGTGCGGCGGTAAGGTGAACGCCGACTTCGTGGACAATTCGGCCGGCGTGGACAGTTCCGACCATGAGGTGAACATCAAGATTCTCCTCAATCCGATGATGCGCGAGGGCGCCCTGTCTCTGGAGGATCGCAACGTCCTTCTGGAGACCATGACCGGTGAAGTCGCCGAGCATGTGCTGGAGCATAATTACGACCAGACGCTGGCCCTCACCATTGCGCGCGAGCACGCCGAGGAGGACATCGACGCCCATGAGCGGATGATGGAGCGCCTGGAGGCGGCGGGGCGCCTGAACCGCAAGGTGGAAGGCCTGCCCCCGCCGGAAAAGATCCGTGAACTGAAGGAACAGGGGATCGGCCTGACGCGCCCGGAGATCGCGATCCTGATCAGCTACGCCAAGATCGCCCTGTTCGACCACCTCACCGCCTCGGGCGCGCCGGATGATCCGCACTTCAAGGACACGTTGATCACCTATTTCCCGCACCAGCTGTCGAAATTCGCCGACGCCATGCAAGGCCACCGCCTGAAGCGCGAGATCATCGCCACGCGCCTGGCCAACGACATGGTCAATCTGGGCGGGCCGACCTTCCTGCAGCGCGCCGTGGAAAGCACGGGCGCGGACGCCGAAGCCATTGCGCGCGCCTTCGAGGCGGGCCGGTGCATCTTCCGCTTCAAGGATTTCACCGACCGCATCAACGCGCTGGACAATCAGGTGTCCGCCGATGTGCAGACGCGCCTCCATGACGAGGTTATCCGGCTATTGCGCCGTCAGACCTACTGGCTGGCGCGGCGCGGGCTGGGCCTGGAGAACGCCGGTATCGATCAGGTGATCGCCGCCTATCAGCCCGGCGTGGACGAGCTGAAAACGCTGATCAGCGACATCGCCTCGCCCTACGACAAGGACAGCCTGGAGACGCGCACCCGGCTCTTCATGGACGGCGGCGCGCCCGAGGATCTCGCCCGGGACGTGGCGCGTCTGCGCCCGCTAACCTCGTCCTCGGACGTGATCGACATCGCCTATGAGAAGAGCTGGCCGCTGGCCGCCAGCGCCTGGCTCTATCACGCGGTGGGCTCACGGTTCAGCTTTGATCGCCTGCGCGGCGCCGGCAATCAGCTCTCCTCCGCCGTGCACTGGGACCGGCTGGCCATGCGCCGGCTGATCGAGGATCTCTACGCCAGTCAGCAGGCGATTTCGACGGCGATGATGAGCTATGCCGCCGCGGCCGGCGGCGGACTGGCCGAGGGCGTTGAACAGCCCGGCCGCGAATGGGCCGAGCATCTGGTGGACAGCTGGACCAGCGCCAACAGCCATGAGGTGGACCGCGCCGACCGGGCCCTTGAGGAAGTGGCGGCGACGGGAAGCTGGACGCTGTCGAAAGTGGCGATCTGCTCCACCCAGCTGCGCGAGCTTGCCGCGGCGGCGCGTAAGGCCTGAAGGGCGTGATCAACTGCGGCGGCGGGCGCGGCGTCAGGCCGGGCGCGCCGCTGCGGGTTTAAGCAAGGCGAGCGCTTCGGCGTGCAGCTCCGGCGTCGCGGTCGCGAGCACCTGCCCCCCGCCATGGCAGGGGCCACCGGCCCAGTCGGTGACGAGGCCGCCGGCGCCGGTGACCACCGGGATCAGCGCCGCGACGTCCCAGGCTTTCAGCCCGCTTTCGACCACGATATCGATCCCGCCCAGCGCCAGCGCCGCGTAGGCGTAGGCGTCCAGCCCGTAGCGGCGCACTTTGGCGGCGCCTGCGACGCTCATCACCGCACTGGTCTCGGCGCCGGAGAACAACCCCGGATCGGTGGTGGAGAACAGCGCGTCGCGAAGCTCGCGGCATGCGCGGGTGCGCAGCTCGGTGCGTGCGCCTGAATAGTCCAGCCACGCCGCCTCGCCGGCCACGCCGATGAAACGTTCGCCGGTGAAGGGCTGGTCGATCACCGAAAGTACGGGGCCGCTCCTGTCCACGAGAGCGATCAGCACGCACCAGGTCGGGAGGCCGGCGATGAAGGCGCGGGTGCCGTCGATGGGATCGATCACCCAGGTCCGGCCCGAACGTGACGGCGCGGGCGCGTCTTCCTCGCCGAGGACGCCGTCCAGCGGGCGGGCTTCGGCCAGACGCGCGCGCAGCGCCGCCTCGACACCTCGATCAGCCTCGGTCACCGGATCAAATTCCAGCCCGGGCTTGCCGAGCGCCGTTATGTCGGTCCGAAAATGCGCAAGCGCAATCGGTCTGGCGGCCTCCGCCAGGGAGACCGCCAGCGCCAGATCATCGTCGTGCCCGGCTGGACGGCTCACGCCGCCGTGTCGTCACGCGGCTCGGGATCGAGCGCCCGGGCCAGCTCCAGAAGGCGCCGGCGGGGACGTTCGTTCAATTTGTAGTATGCGCGAATGAGATCGAGCGTTTCTTTCTGCGATAGAATATCGGGCGCGATATGCTCGCCGTCGGGTACTGCGGACGCACCCATGCCCTGCAGACCCTCGTAAAAATACTGCACCGGAACGTCGAGCGCTTCGCCGATCTCGAACAGCCGGCTGGCGCTGACGCGGTTGGCGCCGCTCTCGTATTTCTGAATTTGCTGAAAGCGAATGCCCACCGCCTCAGCCAGTTGCTGCTGGGTCAGGCCCAGGAGTCGGCGGCGGCGGCGGATACGCTTTCCCACGTGATGATCGATTTCGTTCGTCATGCGTGAGGTCCTAACCCTGCGAAACGCCGGACGGGAGAATCGTCCGGACAAATTCATATTATGCTTTTGCGAAGCATTTCATAGCGGTATTCGCTGTAGAGGAAAACACGCCAGAGATTGTGTCGCTGATCGCATGATCAAGCCAAGCGAAGCGGCTGTCCGGCTTACTCGGCCGCCGAGCGGTGATCTCCGGCCTGCTCGGTCATTTCGCCGATCCAAGCGTCCATGGCGCGCTTCATCGCAGCGAATCCGCCACTCACTTCCACGTTAAGTTCATTCAAATACAATCCGCGATTTATCTCAACCTGTAAAGCCTGCATCCCGGCTTCAGGCCGACCGTAATGCTCAGTGGTATAAGCCCCGGCATAGGGTCTGTTGCGCACAACTGCGAAACCCTGCCTTCGGAAGGCCGCCTCCGCCCGGGCGATCACCGCGCGCGAGCACGAAGCACCGTAACGGTCTCCCAGGACGATATCCGCGCCACGTGCGCTGGACGACGGCATGGAGTGGCAATCGATGAGCACCGAGTCGCCAAAGCACGCGCGCGCGGCCTCCATCTCCCGTCTCACGATAGTGTGATACGGCGCATAAAAGACATCGAGGCGGCGCTGCGCCTCCGCCAGCGGCAGGCGCGTCTGATACAGCGGGCGTCCATCGGCAGCCAGGCGGGGAATGACGCCAAGCCCCGCAGCGGCGCGTGCGCTTATCGATCCAGTGGCACCCGGCCGGGGCTGGTCGAACATGGCGGCGTCCAGATCATCAGGCGCGCGATTGGGATCAAGGAAAACGCGCGGGAAGCGGGCCTCCACCAGCGGCGCGCCATGGCGTGGAGCATCGGCGACAAGCCGGTCGACAAACGCGTCCTCAGACCCGCGCAGGGCGATCAGATCCAGATGGGTCCAGGCCAACAGATCAGCACTGTAATCGCGCCCGGAGTGCGGCGACGCGAAAACCAGCGGGCTCCGCCGGACCTTGGGGGCATGCAGGACCACAGGGCCGGACAAGGACGGGGACGGGTTCACGGCGCGGATCATGGCCTCTGACTGCAAGCGGGGGCGGCCTCCCACGAAGCCATCTCAGGCGGTAGCTTATCGCCCCGGACCCCCGGTGAAAACCATTTGTGACGGACGCCGCGGCGTTCAGCCCGTTTTTACTCTCATGGGATAAGGTGGTGGCTGGTGGATAAAAAAGAGGGGGTGACCCATGGCCCGAATACTATTGGCCGAAGACGACGACTCCATGCGCGACTTCCTTGGCAAGGCGTTGGAACGCGCCGGCCATGAGGTGGTCCGCGTGGCCGATGGAGAAGACGGCCTGGACGCGCTCGGCGAGACGCCGGGCCAGTTCGAGCTGCTGCTCACAGACATCGTCATGCCCGGCGTTGACGGGATCGAGCTCGCGCGGCGGGCTGCTGAAGTCGATCCGGGACTGAAGATCATGTTCATCACCGGCTTCGCAGCAGTGGCTTTGAACGCCGGTTCGGGCGCGCCAAAGGAAGCCAAGGTGCTCTCCAAGCCCTTCCACCTGCGTGACCTGGTGGACGAGGTGGCGCGGGTGATGGAGGCCGCGTAAGCGGGCCTGACAAGCCGCATCAAGACAGAGGCCCCAAGCGCCGGATCGCAGCTGGAGCGCCAGGCCTGTGCCAGGGGACAACGAAAAAGGCCCGCGCCGAGGCGCGGGCCTTTACGTATGCCGTCTTTGCAGGCGCGGTTAGAGGCCGCCGGGCCCGCACTCATTGGCGAGGAAGCTTTCCATCTCCGAGAGCATTTCCTCGAAGTGGCGCGGATACCAGGGCAGGGAGTGAGGCATATCCTCAATCACCACCAGCCTGGCCGGCACCTCATCGCGAACCGCGTTGTAGTAGTCCACACCGTGGAACAGCGGAACGCGCACATCACGGTCGCCATGGAACACCAGGACCGGGATATTTGCCCGATCGGTGTTACGGCTGGGATCCATGCCGCTCAGGGTACGGCCCTGCTGGATCCGCTGGATGAAGTTGTCGCTCCAATTGTTTGCGATCCGGCCAAGATTGCTGACCCCGGCGCCGGCGATGGCGCACTGATAGGGGCTGTTTTCGCGTACGACCGCAGCCATGGCTGCAAACCCGCCGTATGAATAGCCCATCATGGCCAGACGGCCAGGATCGGCGATACCCTGCTCAACGAGCCAGGCCGCACCGTCATCCTTGTCGTCCTGCATCGCCTCTCCCCACTCATTGTCGCCAGCGAGCCAGAGCGCGCGGCCTACACCCGTGGAGCCGCGATATTGCGGGCGAAGGACGGCATAGCCGCGCGAGGTGAAGAACGGCACCCAGCCAGACACGTCCCAGCCACCAAAATCACGCGACCACGGGCCGCCATGGGGATGGATGATGGTCGGCAGAGGCGGATCGCCCTGCTGCCAGCCGGCCGGAAGGTCCAGGATGGCGGGAATTTCCAGGCCGTCGCGGGCAGTATAATAAACCCAGCGCTGTTCACCGATATTTGCGGAGTCGATCCAGGGCATGGCCGCGCCCAGCTGCTGCACCTGCGACTGATTGCGAAGGATGTAGTAGGTGGGCGGGTTCGCCGGGCCTTCAGTGCTGAACAGCACCACGTCATACCCGTCGGTATAGTCCATGATGGAGATGTCACGGTTCGGGTATGCCTGCTCAAGGCCCGCCTGAATGGATCCCATCGTGTCGTCGATCCAGTAGGTTTCCGGCGTCAGAGCCAGATAGCGGAACCCCAACAACTGGCCGAAATTGCTTTCCTGATTTCCAAGAATGACACCACCGACATCAAAATCCGGATGCGCCAGGAGCGCCTCGGTATCAAAGGTGCGCGTCTGCAAATCATAGAGATGCACGGCGTCCTTGTCCGAGAAGCGATCGGTGACGATGTACGCGTACCGGCCGTCCTCGGTGAACCCCTGGAACGACATGGTCTCGCGCTCGCTCACCAGCGTCGTGAGCGTGGGATGAAGGTCAAAAGCGCCCGTCTGTTGGTCCTTGATCAGAACCCGCGCTTCAAAATCACCGTCCACCGGCGCAAGTTCAACGCGAACCAGCAGCTCACCAGTCCGGGAGCTGAAGAGGCTGGGCGAAGAGGACCCGCCTTCGCGAGCGATCAGTTCCTGGGCACCCGTGCGCAGATTGTACTTGAAGAAATTCGCCTGGAAGGTGGTCTGGTTAACCTGCTGGATCAGAATGTGTTCGGGATCCAGGGGCAGTGAATTTACAACTGAAGCGCTACCCGCAATCTCCAGACAGCGTTGCTGGGCTTCCGACACGCCCACGGAATTGGAGCGGCCCGCAAACGCCTCTTCAAAATCACTGTGCTCGGGGTCCGTCATGTATTGCTTTACGACGAACGTTTCGGTGGAGCCGGTGACCCGGCCCTCGCCGCATCCAGCCAGACGGCCCGTCCATTCCTGGCGGCCAACAACCCACACCGCATCAGCACCGAGGGCGCTTGTCGCAATGAATTTCATGCGGTCGCCGCTGGGCGTAACCTGCGGCGGAGCAGACGGGTTGGCGAGATTCCAGGTGGCCAGAGCGGTTTCCTGATTATTCGACCCCGGCGCCGCGATGATGGCAGACAGGGTGTTCCCGTCCGGGCTCAACGACACTGACTGAATGTTCGGGACGCGGGCGAATTGATCAATCGGGATCGGTGCCGCGCTCACTTCCGCCATTACAGGCGCTGTGGTGATCGCTGCAAGCACCCCTGCGATAGCTGCAAGCTTCATCATGATTTGGTCGTTCCCCTGTAACGCTGGTGGCCGAATTAACATCGGTTCTGGGCGCAAGATTAAAGGCACTGAGCCTGTCCGGCAAGCGGGTGACGCGGCCCGGCCATTAAATGAGACACCGGGAGCAGAAAAGAAAAAGGGGCGGCGCAATGCGCCGCCCCCTCTCAGGTCTCAAGCGAGAACCCCGTTTCCTAGAAGGTCTTGGTGACCCGCAGGAAGCCGGTGCGGCCGCGCAGATCATACTGCGTGCCGAACGCCGGGGTGTTGCCGCGACGAGTTGCCGTACCGGTAGAAACGGACGGCGGAGTTTCGTCGAACAGGTTCTGCACGCCCACCAGGACCGACCAGGTCGGCTGACGGTAACGCAGGGAGGCGTCGTGGTAGAAGACCGGCTCAGCGTCAATGTCACGCTGGGCATTCGGGAAACCGAAATAGGTGGTTTCAGAAGCCACGAAGGCGGCTTCAGAGACCCGGCTTACGAAGTCGGTGAACCAGGACGCCGTCCAGTCGCCGCGCTGGAAGGAGACACGGCCGTTGGCGACAAAGTCAGGATCGCCGATCGTACCGTTGAAGTCGGTCACGTCGAAACCGGTTTCAAGGGACGGATCAAAGATGTTCACCACGTCCTCGAAGGTCCAGGTACCCTGGCTTTCGACGGTCAGCGAACCGAAATCGAACTCGTGATCATAGCGCAGCGAGAAGTCGAGACCCTCGGTGATCTGGGAGTCGATGTTCAGATAGGAGTCGCGAACTTCAGTAATCGCGAACCGGTCATTGGCACCGGTGTCAGGATTACGGTCGAACAGGTTACAGAACACGTTCGGGAAGTTGTTGCCGTTATAGCAGCTGAACAGGATCGCGTTTCCGCCGAGCTGACCGATCTGATCGTTCACCTCGATCGAGAAGTAATCGAGCGCGATGGACAGGTTCAGAGCAGTCGGCGTGAGGATGATGCCGAAGGTCGACGCATCCGACGTTTCAGGCTCAAGCACCCCGGCACCACCGCCGGTGACGACGGTCGCCGAGCTCGATCCACCGGCGAAGTTGGCCGGAATGCCGAGCGAGGCGCAGTTCGTGCGGATATTGTCGTTCAGGCTCTGACCCCAATCGATGCAAGGGTCGATCGCCGTTTGGCCAACAAACGCCGTCTGATTGCCGAGGAACAGTTCGAACAGCGCAGGCGCGCGGAACGAGGTGCCCTGGGTGGCCCGGAAGCGCAGGATCGGGTTCACCTGCCAGTTAAGGCCCAGCTTGTAGACCTCGCCACTGCCGGCGGTGTCGTATTCAAAGATCCGGCCGGAGGCGCTGAAGGTCAGCTCTTCAAAGAAGGGCTGGCCGGCCAGAACCGGCACTTCAAGTTCGCCGAACAGCTCCGTCACGCTGTCATCGCCTTCGGTCACGAGCGCAGAGCTCGAACCCCAGAGGTCACCATTACGCGACAGCTCATCAGGCGTGTCTTCGATGGAGAAGGCGCGGTGTTCGCCACCCAGCACCAGGCCCACCGGGCCGGCCGGCAGATCGAACAGGTCGCCGGTCACAAAGCCGGTGACCGTGGTCTGGTCGTAGATGGTCTCGCCTTCGATCTGGGCACCGATTGCGGCGACCAGCTCGCCCATCTTGGCACCGTTCAGGAAGCCGGGATCAAAATAGTTGAGATTGTCGGCGGGGTTCGTGTCGAACCGGAAATCACCCGAACGCGAGGCAACGATGGCGTTGCCGGCGTAGGTGCCCTCGGACCGTGAGTACACCGCATCAAGCGACCAGGACCAATCAGCGAACATGCCAAGATTGGGTGAGAAGCCGCCTTCCAGGCCCGAAGCCAGCGAGTAGTAGTTGACCTCAATCTGGCTATTGGACGGATAAGGCATGACCGGTTGCGCCGCGCCCGCCGGGGACGGCGAGAACACCGCCGGGAAGAACTGGCGCCAGCCTTCCGATTCCGTCTGACGATTGGTGGCCAGGGCTTCCACGTTCCAGTCGATCCCGTTGAAGATCGTGAAGTTAGACTGGGCATAGAGGCTCGCACGCTCGGTGCGGTTGATGGCGTCCGCAGAGCCGTAACCGTCGAAGTTCAGCACGTCTTCATAAAACGCCTGACCGGTGCCACCGGGGCCGTAATTGGCGTTCGCCCGCGGACGGAAGCCCGGGAACGGGCCAATCGTAATGCCGTCGGGCGACGGAACATAGCGAATGCCGGAGAAGTCGATGATCGTGTTGTGGTACAGATTGTTGCACCCGGCCAGATCGGTGCCGGCGAGGATCGACCGGTCTTCACGGTCGATATTGTTGCCTTGGCTATCCGTGAACAGGTCACGCGAGCAGGACAGATAATCGCGATCACCGACAGACAGATCTTCGCGCACTTCATACTCGGCCGCGAACACGATATTGCCGCGATCAAGGTTGAGGCCGTAAGCGCCAGAAATTTCGAACGTTTCGCCACCACCCTCGAACGGGGCGTTGACCTGCGCAGAGATGATCGGCTCATCGACAGAAGTCAGGGTGATGAGGTTGACCACGCCGGCGACGGCGTCAGAACCGTAAACCGAGCCCGCACCGTCTTTCAGGATTTCGGCGCGCTGCAGGATCACCGTCGGGATCACGTTCAGGTCGAAGGAGCCGACCTGGCCGCGCGTACCGGCCGGGCCGGGGCGGCGGCCATTGAGCAGCACCAGCGAACGCTGGGCGCCAAGGCCACGCAGAGAGATCGAGTTAATGCCCGTGCCGCCTTCGACAACAAAGCCACCGAACTGGTTGTTCAGCTGGAACGAGCCCGCAGCGACCGAGGTCGTCTGGATCAGTTCGGCGGTGTCCACCAAACCTTCAAGCGTCGCGACTTCAGCGTTCACAACCTGGATCGGCGAAGCAGACGTGAACTCGTTGCGGCGCAGACGCGAGCCGGTGACCACAATACGGTCATCACGGTCAGAGGCCTGCTCTTCTTCTTCGTCAGCCTCTTGAGCCAGAGCGGGTGTGGCCGCAAACGCGGTCGCCGCGAAACCAGCCAGAACGGTAGACCGCAGCAGCGATCCCTTACCAAATTTTCTCACAATCGTTCCCCTTTGTTGGATCGTTTTGCACCAGGTTTTTGAACCCCGGTTACAGCACGGAGAACCGCACTTGGCGCGGACTATGGCTAGATCATGACGCTCGCGTAAAGCTCTTGTGGCCGCTTCATGGCGAACCGAGCAGCCTTTGAAACTGTCATGTTGCACAAATGTCTCAAGCGGGCGCACCGCAGGGGACGCAGCGCTCGGTGCTTTGCCCAGCCCCTGATGCGAGCCCTGTCGCGGCCAAAATCGCGTTCACCAGGAACACATCGCGTCGCACGCCCCGCCACGGTTACAGCAACCGGCGCCGGGATGGGCGTCCTGCAACGAAATGAGGCTTGTCATGCGCACGCTCACCCTGCTCACCGCAGCCCTGGCCGCCCTCGCGGCGACAGCGCCGTCCGCAATCGGACAGACCGTCCGGATCGACGCGTCATCAACCAATTCGACCGCTGTCGCGATCGGCGTTGGCAACAGCGCGACAACCCATACCGGCGTCATGGGCACCGACAATATTACCGGCTTCGCCGATCTGAATGCCCGCTCGCGCAACGCGGCGGCGCTTGCCCTCGGGCTGTACTCAAATGCCTCGCTCAATGTGGGCGGCGTAGGTTCGTCGGCGCGAGCCCGGTCAGTGCGCACCAATGCCAGCGTCAATAATGCCTACGCGCTCTCCATTGCGCCCGGGTCGGCCCGCGCCACCGTCGGCGCAGTATGCTCGGTGCGGGGGGGCTCGGTTCGCACCAACGCCCACGCGAGCGGACTCGTAGTGCTCAACGCCGGTTTCTGGACCCCGGTCAGGCGCACCGTGAATATTGGATCTGTCGGCCGCAATTGTCAGTGAATGCACGCTATGAATGCAAATATGTTTCTGCTACCTTAGACCGCAACGCATAGGAGTTGATCATCATGTCGCTAATCGCCGCTGCCGTTGTCGCTGCACTTCTGCAGGCCGCCCCGGACGCTCCGCTCAACCAGCAGGTTGACGACACCGTGTTTACATTCGACGACCAGGAAACGGTGTATGTCCCGACGGCTCCGTCACTGATCGGACTCGGTCAACCGGGTAATCCTGCCGGCGCTGTACCTCAGTACGGGTTGCACGACCAAGCCAGTGTCTTTGTGCATTTCGGGCCTTCTCCAGGCTCCGCTGCACCGGGCGCGTCGGGGGCCTGGGTCACTTCGGCCACCGCGATGAGTGCAGACATCAGCGCCATGCGGTCGCGCGTTCTGGTGACACGGTTCGGCGACAGTCTGGCGCTTCGAAATCAGACCATTGAAGACTGTGGCGACGTGAATGTGGGCGGCATCGTCACTGACCGCATCACCGGCAGCGCCGAAACGAATGTGGTGCTGAGCAACGTCAATTTCATCAGAACCGGCCGCTGCGAACGGTGACATTGCGCCCTGGGGGGATCTGAACAATGAAACGCGCTATTGCAACACTTGCGGCAACTTCGCTTATCGGCTGCGCCACCACGCCGGCACCGGTCGCACTGTCCACCGCCGGACCGGCCAGTGAGCCGGTGACCGCCTCAAGCTATTTTCGCGACGCGTTAGGCTGCATGGACGGCCTGCTGGCACGCGCCGGGGGCAATCGCGGCGGAACGCGGCTCACCGCGTGGCCCGTTCGAGATCCCACGAGCGCCGTTAATGCTGGCACCCAGGCGATGATCTTCGAAGCAGCGATGGCAATGAGCCGCAATAGCCGGTTTTTCGTCGTTGTGGACCCCATCAATGAAAGCACTGTCGCCAGCGCCCGGATCATGGTGCGCGGCGAGATCACCGAGTTTGATCGTGGCGTCATGGGACAAAGCCAGTCGGGAGGCCTTGGAATCGAAGCCGCCGAGATCGGCGCGGCGAATAATTTTACGGTCTCCGGCATCGCGCTTCAGCTGCGCATGGTGGAACTGGGGACCGGCTCCATCATCCCGGGTGCGCAAGCGACCCACAGGGTGGCGCTGACCCAGCTTGATCGCGGCACGGATTTACGCGCGGAAGTCGGCACACTGGCCGGCTTTCTCGATTTTCGGGTGTCGCGCCAGCAGGCCCTTCATCAAAGTGTGAAGGCGCTCATAGATCTGTCCATGATCCAGATCGTCGGGGAATACGCCCAGGTGCCCTATGAGCAATGCCTGTCCCAGGCCAGCGTGACTGCCGACGCCGCAGCACTGCGCGCGGAGGACTGGGCCCAGCGCGACGACCCTCAGCGGCTCTCGGAAATCGCCGCCGAACTTCGCGCGCGCGGCTATTATAACGGGCCCGTCGTACTGGGGGTGGAGACGCCGGCGTTGCGCGCTGCGGTCGCCGCGTTCCAACGCGATGCGGGGCTTCCCGCCACCGGGCGCGCGGAACTGGCGGTGTTCAACGAGCTTCAGCTCGGACGCGAGGCCGTGGCGGGCGCGGCTTTTCCCACCGATTCTCGGGTCCTTGTATCGGTGACCCCGGCCAGTTCCACGCTAACTCGGGTTCCGGCGGGGACGTATCTGTCGAACACGGGTTATGCCAGGCATTATCTGGCACCTTCTCAGGAACGCGTTGTGTTCAGCGCCACCCTCAACCGGCCCGGCTATCTCTTGTGCCTGAACCAGTCAGCCGCTGGCGATCTGGTTCGTGTCTTTCCAAACGATCGACGGCCGGAACGGTTGATTAATGGCGATGAAACCGTCGTCATGCCCAACGCGCAGGACCAGTATGAAATCCGTGCAGACTGGGATTTCAACACGTCCCTCATAGGTGACAGGACCAACGCTGCGCTGGCCGAGCGCGCAAACATGTTCATCTGCTTTGGATCAGATCGTCCCTTCTCCGAAACATGGCCGGCGCAATGGGGCCCGGTTGACGCGGCCCCGGCATCGCTGCCGCTCGAGGCAAGCCCGGATCTGAGTCATCTCAGTGATCTGGGGCGCCGCGTTCTGGCCCGGCCCATTGCCCTCGCCTATCTCACCATGGAGCCAAACTGGACGCCGATGTTAGAGCGATCGCGCGACTACACGGTGAACTGCTACACTGAAACCGCCCTAGTCTCCGCCGCACCGCAGCTGATCAGCGTTGCCTCCGGCTCGGTGGTTTACACCAGCACAGTCTCTGGGCGCGCCGAAACCGAATGGTGCGACGATCGTCCGCGCACCCTGTCGGAGCCCGAGCTGATGGCCCAGGCCCGCGCGGACGCCGTGCAGCAGATCCGGCGCCATGTGGCCCCCTATAACGACACGTTCACCGTGCGCCTGAAGACCGGAAATGATGGCGTTCCCGAAGCCCTTCAGGCCCAGAATGCCGGTGCGGTGGAATTTGGTCAGGCCGGGCGCATGGATCGCGCCTGTGCGATCTGGCAGGAAATGGACGCGCTGAACGACCATCAATCTGCGCCGCTGCTGTATAATATGGGTGTGTGCGCCGAAGTGGTGGGTGATTTTGAGCGGGCAACCCAGCTCTACTCCCGCGCCGACTCGCTTCTGACAAG
>Ga0136600_1000938_pt1 | contig 14372 bp, 6 predicted proteins | sample AntRauMFilla2698_FD_104634 | JGI IMG/M metagenome (GOLD analysis project Ga0136600, IMG submission 104634) | Saline lake microbial communities from Rauer Islands, Antarctica - Metagenome Filla 2 #698 | ecosystem: Environmental > Aquatic > Non-marine Saline and Alkaline > Saline | place...
CAATTACAAATTCCTGAGGGAAAATTGAGTCATCCACGCCCTGGGCTCCGCCCCAAAATCCGCCAATTGCGGTGTTTAAAATGATGTGAAACTCTTTGTCGAATGGCCAGTATTCGTAGCCTTCACCGTTGTTTGTGTATTCAAAATATCTGTTGCCGTCAAGGTAGGCTGTAATCTTGTCTTCTGTCCATTCGATAGCGTAAACGTGAAATTCCTCCTCAGCATCCTGTACAGAAATATCGGCAGTGGCGTTATTTCCTTCCATGTGATTACGGGCTTCGGTATGAACAGACGAATGAACTATTCCCGGATTGTAACCAACGTATTCCATGATGTCGATCTCACCATTTGCCGGCCATCCGCCATCGCCATAGTTCCAATCTTCAGGAAGCATCCAAAACGCAGGCCAGGTTCCGGTACCACCGGGTAATTTTGCCCGCATTTCAATTCTTCCGTATTTCCAGAATTGTTTTCCTCTTGTGACCAATCGGGCCGAGCGATACTCTTTTCGTGAGGGAGTTTCGATCAAAAGCGCAGTAATGATCAAATTTCCATCTTCAATACGGGCTGTTTGCTGGTCTTCAGCCCTATAGTCTTGAAGCTCATCATTTCCCCAGCCATGATCGCCGGTGTCGTATGCCCAGTTATCAGAATTTGGCAGGCCGTTTTTGTTAAACTCATCGCTCCAAACAAGGTCATAACCTTCGTATTCGGTTGTATCTGAGGAGCTGCTGTTATCTGAACAACCTGTTGTAAATAAAATACAGGTGGTAAACAGCGTGGTTATCAGCTTTGTAAGCATATTAGAAATGAACGTTGTCCGTGATCTTAGTTCAGAAATGGTTTCGTAATGTTATCCTGATCTGATGTGTCAGAACAGGAACTGTGATTTATTTCGCGGAGGCGTAGGTGTGCTCGTAGAAATAATCTTTAATCGTGATATTTGTGGATGATCTTAACTCTTTCAACTTTTCGTGCACGGGATATTCTTTTTTCACCCGCTCTCTTATCTCATCTTCTGACAGACTACTTTTTTCAATCTGCTGATCCAGAACCTTGACCTTTGCGACAAAGATTTCATTTCCGTCAGAAATAATCTGCCAGTCAGAATTAATCGTGCTTGCAAGCTCTTTCCCAAGTTTTCCTGTGTCTTGTTCCAGATGATCAGTTTTGTGGAATTCTGCAATTGATCTCCAATCCGACTCTTCAGAAGTTCTTAATTTTTCACTGATCTTTTGGGCTTCCGCGAGATTTTCAGCCCCAGCAACCCAGTATTCAGCTTTCGTCTGAATTTCCACCGAAACGTCAAGGTTTTGTTTAATCTCCTGAATAAACTGGTCCGGAATATCCTCTGCGTCTACCGGTTGATTTTTTAAATGATTCTGTACCAGATCCGCGAAGTGAAAGCTTTTCACATAATCGGTATTGAACTGAATAAGCGGCAGTTCTTCAAGGTTTTCTTCTTTCGCACGTTTCGAAAATTCCTGAAAATAAATCGCTCGTCCAACAGCGGGAATAGTACGATTCAGAATCTCGTTTGCTTCCATCATCGGCATCCAATACAAAAAATCCGCCGCCGTAAACGCGACTTCTTTTCCATTTTTACGCTTGTAGCGTGCAAGAATGGATTCAGGATTGAACTGCTGTTCAATAAGCTGAATTTCTTCGTCCCCAAAGGCTTTTTTGGGAACATCATTTACCGGGAGATCTCCCCGAGATGGATTAAAATGCTGCTGAGCCACTTTAAATAGTTGATAGATCCTGCGTTTATCGGGCGTTACATTAAGCTCCTGCATTTGGGACCTGATAAATTGCGCAGAGGCTTTATGATAGCGTTTCTCCTGAAGCAAGAATGTTAGTTTATCCCGCTCTTTCTCAAAACCAGCTTCCGTCATTAATGGGTTTTCAGCCCAGTTTTCAACGCGAATGATATAAAAACCATTATCACCCATTACGAGATCGCTCACTTCACCCACATTCAGTTCATAAGCTGCTTCAGCATAGGCCGCATCGAGGTTCAGATAACTGACTTTTCCGAGATATCCTGCTTTATCGGAATAGGTCTCGGTTTGATATAGCTCATTGGCTAAATCAACAAAGTCCTCTCCTTCATTGAGACGTTGTTTGTAGGTTTCAGCCTGCTCACGATTTGTGAAATAAAGCTGACGAACAAACAAATCCCGTTTAGTTTTAGGATAGACGGCTTTTACCTCCTCTTCTGAGACGGTGGAAAGCGTGTCGTAGAGATGAACTTTCAGATAGGCATCGACAAGAGAGCGATCAATTTTCCGTTGCATAAATGTTTGGGAATAAGCTGTAGTATCAAGCTGTAAACGCCTGGCTTCCTGCTTGAGCAATATGGTATCGATGAGATACTGAAGGTGCTTTTCCCGCTCTGCCTGCGTATCGTTTGCGCCGGATTGCGCCAGATAGTTTACGTAACTCTCCTCATACAGCTCGTTGGTGATCTCTTCCTCCCCAACCACGGCAAGCACAGGGCCGGGAGTAAACCCGGTCTTCTGCGCGTTTGCGGTGCTGGAAACGGAGAAAAATAAGCATGTTATGAGTACAAAAAATCGCAACAAAATGTGTGTTTTGATTTAGATGATTTAGAAATAGAGCCGAACGTCGAACAGTTTGGTATCCTGCAGATTATTGAATGGAAGCCAGGCGAAGCCAAGTCCCATTCTGATATTAGAAACGTTCAAATTCACGCCTCCGCCAAATGTCCAGTGATTATCCACATCATCCGAAGTGTAATCAGAGTCAAGCGGAATATCTCTGTATCCAGAGCGAACGTGAACCGTTACTGTCTTCATCTTGAGAGCAATGTCTGTTCCCGCATCGAGATTGAGGTATTGATCGTTGGTTTGATCAGATTCTAACATGATTTCCCAGTCAACCATCTTAGATGTAACAACGGGCCAGGCCACGCCAAATTTGAACTGAATTGGAATATTCCATTCATCCATTTTGTAGCGTACAGGCACATTATCATTATTTCCGCCGTAGGTGAGATCAGGATCGATCGACTCCTGCAGGTTAATTCCGTCGAGTTGCATTGAGCCGCCAAAGTTATTCAGCGTAGCTCCCAAACGTAATCCGTTCAGATACTCAGTTACAAGAGTAAAGCCGATATCAACAGCGAATGTCTCCGCGCTTGTATCCCAGATCGACTGACGAATATATTTTGCCGTACCGCCAATGTAGAAATTAGTAGTTAACGGGCGGGCGTATGAAAGTCCGATAAGCATATCGCTTGCATTGAACTTCTCACCGGTTCCTTCCGGCTGATCGATGGTACGAACATCCATAGAGCCGTAATCCACCATTGCTATTGACAGACCAATCACGCTGTTCCCTGAAACCGGTACGGTTACACCAAAAGCGTTATAAGTGATATCAGCAAACCAGTCGTAGTTTGTAAACATTGCCGAACCTAGCATAGGCTGGGCATCTGTTCTGATAGAAATCCCTGATGGATTCCAGAATAACGCATCAGCTCCACGAGCGGATGCGGTATAAGCATGTCCCACGGATGAGCCATGGGCTCCGGTTCCGATTGTCAGAAAGGGGGCAACAGTAGTTCCCACTTTACTTTGCGCATGCGCACCGACAACGAAAACGGTAAATAAGAGTGTTAGAATAATTTTTATGCGTCTCATAGTCGTTTACTTAATCAGTGCGAATTTTCCTCTTTTCTGACCAACTCCTTCGGCATCTATATGATAGATATACACACCGTAAGCAACATCCTGCTTGTCTTTGGTGCGCAGATCCCAATAGGCCTGTCCGTCAGTATTAGTTGAATTGTGTTCGAATTCACGAATCAATTCTCCCCTCACATTGTAAATGCTGATAGTGCACTGAGGAGGAAGGTTCATGAACGCGATACGTCGCTCCGCACTACTTTGAGTGGTATTATTCAACTCAAAATTGTTAGTGGCGATATATGGATTTGGAACCACAATGATATCGTCAAGCTCACTTTTTGCCAGTTCGGCATCGAAACCGGATTGACTCAGGGTAAACTGGAAGAAATCACCTGTTTTGAATGGTTTTTTATTAGCTATTCTCAGTACAGATCCGTCACCGGGCATCTCAGAGGTTTCACCTTCAGGAGTGTTGAATGTGATTTGATGACGTGTTTTCCGCCCACCAATGTTTTCAGAAATGAAATACGTGTCTTCCACATCGGGTTCGTTGTTATCATTTTCGTCAATGACCAGAATATCAACCTCTTGTCCTTTGGTTGTATTAACCGCAAAGAATGTGAGATCTGTTCTCATGTAGGTACTGAGCTGAAAACGCGCGGGGGTGCTGTAGCTGACAGTATCGGTGAACCGAAGCTCAAAATTGTCGGGTACAGATTCTGCCAAGGATCCACCTGGCTCTTCAATAAACGCGGTCCAGTTTGTTTGGTAGCCCTCAAGATTAGCAGGATTAAGATCAACCACCTCATTATCACTGTTTACATTATCTACCCAACCTGTATTGGTATTGTCATATTCAATAAGCTCGTCGTTGAATATGTTTATGTAAAAACCTTCCAAATAGGGAGTAGATTCTGTCATGGGATTCACAACAATTGTGTCACCCGTGGCGATATTTTCGAGTACGTAACGTGATGTCTTGTAGGTAGATGCATTTACGCTTTCAGATATAAAGCTAAATCTATACGGATCATCAAAATTAGCTGTTTCCTCATTCACAACTCTGACTTCGATTGAGCCTGTACCTTCACCACTTGCCACGCTTGAAAGATCTTCATTTGCCCCGCCCTGAACATAACCGGCGGCAGGTGCACGCGGCACAACAGCTGCGGCATTTCGGGAAGTGCCCTGAATATTGCTAAAAGCATCAACGGTGAAGTTGAAAATATTTTCCTGAGGATCAATCTCAACAGTACCGTCATCTTTATAAACTCCCCTGTCATAAGCTACAACGGCATAGTAGTAACGAACGCCATTGTTTACATCAGTATCAACGTAGAAGAATTGCAATCCGGAGTTACTTCCAACATCGTAAGATGCTGTATTATCAAGTACTGATACCGGACCTTCAATATCATTTATAAGGTCAAATTGAGCAACGGGTTTATAAAATGTAGGTGCGCCTGTCACATCCGTTATGGCACGAGCATCTGAGAGCAGTGGATCGGTTCCTTTATACACACGGTAGCCCTCAAAATCTCTTTCTTGTGTAAAGCGATCAAAACTTGCCACTGAGAGTGAATCCCATGCCAGAATTACCTGTCCGTCGCCGGGCACAGCCGTAAGTGTTGGCATTATCGGTGGCTGAGCGAAGTTATAGTTCGCGTTATAGATATTCTGAACCGTTCGACGGTTTTTGTAGAAATCTTCTCTGTTTTCACCAAATAACCAGGCCAGCGAGAAATAATCGGTTCGCTGTGCGGGAAGTTCCACAGGTCCGGATACAAAGGTTATGAATGGTTCAATATTAGGGACAGCTTCAGCAGTTGGAAGTGTTCCTAAACGGAACTGTGAGGATATAAAACGATCCATCAACCAGGTATCATTACGCAGATTGTCACCGTTTTGATAAACAGGACGAGCATCCACATCATAACCGGTCAAACCAATTTGATCTGATTCGGGGATATCTAAACGGTCAAAATCGGGTTCTCCATCATTTGGAATTCCATCTGCTTCACCAGGATCAGGGCCCGGGTAGCCAAAATCGAGCGGTCCAAGTCCATCGGCGCCAACATCGTTATTAACAGCTTCACCTTCGTCCCACTCACCATTTTCATTGGCGTCTGTGTATCCAACCCAGTTCATATTTTCATCACCGGTCCACCAGCGTCCTGCCAGATATGCGGGCATTTCTTCAACAGGGCCGAAACCGTTAAATTCTGTAGTGTTCTCAAAAAATGCAAGATTGTAATTGGCATCGGCTTCAACATAGGCCATTATTTCTTCCTGACCTTCAATGAGTGTTCCCGGACCGGAATCACGACGTTCATCAGTAAGTCCGTCCTCATCATTATCGCGGTTATCAAATGAATTTGATGGTGATTCCAGGAAGGCAAAACCAACATAACCGATCGGATAAACCCGTCCGCCGTCAAGTCCGTCTCCTGATTCATCCCAACCAAAAGCGATATCGAACTGCGGGTCAAATTCTCCCACACCGTCAACTTCGTTTTGGCCAAGTCCATAATCCATGACATCAACAAAATAGAGTCCTTCCCCCACTTTCTCTCCGTGGTCATAGGTTCCTGTATTTGTGATTTCGTAGAGAATAAAGGCAACATCTTCAGCTAAAATATTAGCCCACTGCATGATGCGGGTCTTAACCTCAAGTCCGAGTCCGGCCTTTGTGGAATCATTTGCGTCAGGATAAAAAATACCGAACGGGCTGTTTGGCTGTCCCGATTCAACATCTATAGTGTATTCTTTGTCGCCATAATCGTCCATTACGTAATACGATTCGAGATCGGCGTTACGGATTCCTTTTCCGAAGAATCCATTCCAGAGACCTCTCCAGCCTGAATCTTCATTGTCCAGCTTATCTGGCCAGAAATCGGGCCACGTTGTAGGATCATCACTCATTGCCGGTTGAGGTTCACGTAATCCTGTAAACGGGTCGATTCTTCTATCGTTGTGAAATCCGTTTTTAGGCAGCCATCCCCAGATAGAACCGGTTGGGGCACGCACACCACCTGCGTCACCGCGATAGTTATGTGCTACAGGGCTCAATACTGTGTCGCTTGTGGCATTCGGGTAAAATTGGGGCCACTTAAGACGTTCACCGGTAACGCGGCCACCGATATACAGGGCTATACCATCAATATGACGGTTTCCTGTTCCACGGGGCCATACTCCGTAAGGGTTATCCAGATATCTGGCAAATTCACCGTGATTACGGAAATTGCTTTCAATCAGGTTTCCATTCATCACTCCACGCGCAATAGACGACTCACGTCCTATATATTCTTCGGGAATATCGGACTGAGCCATCATCAGCGATGGGATCAGGAATAGTAAAAGCAGAAGAAGTTGTTTTTTCATGGTTCTAATAATTTATCAAGTCTCTAAATGCGCACGCGAATGCCGATATCGAAAGTTCTCGGGCGGCTGAAAAAATCCTGTCTGAAGAAATAATCCTCTATAGTATTGACACCCTGTATTCTGAAATCAGAAAAGCGCTCCAGTTCAGGGTTTTCAGTGGCTGTTCCTGATGTAGCGTAAACCTGTGTTTCGTTACGTATATCAAACAGATTATTGATACGCAAAAAGAGTTCAACATCGTATTTAAAATCGAATGGCTTGTAGTAGAGCTGCAGATCAGTATTGAAATATGACGGCATATCCGCGTTATTCGGAATCAATGAGAAACCACTTGAACGCTGCGTTGTATATGGCCGGCCCGTTTGAAATGTATTTACAAGGGTTGTCCTGATGATTTCGTTGGGTGAATAAGTCAGCGTGTTATTGATTACGTGACGTCTGTCCCAATCAAGGCGGGTGAGTTTGTAAGTTACATCCAATCCACTCTCAGCACGCTGAAGCTGATCTCCGGCAATGTTGTAGCTACCATCTACAAATTGCAGCGTGTAATCAAGTGTCCAGCTAATTCCATTTACAGGACGCTGTTGAAGTGCGAGTGTCAAACCACGGACGGTTCCAAAGTTTCCATTTTCCTGAAAACCAACCGGATTGGCGTTAAGTGCGCTTCGTTCAACCGTTGTTCTGAGCAGGTTTCTCACATCTTTTGTGTAAAGTGTGAGCTCTAAACGCATGTCATCTGTAAGACCCTGCTGCAAACCAACTTCAAATGTTGATGTGCTTTGAGGATCCACATTTGGATTACTGTAATTTGAACCTGTTAGTGGATTTGAACGATACTGAGGCGTTGCGTAAATATCGGCATAGTTGGGAATCTGGAAAAAGAGTCCGTATGAAAAACGAATTACGCCTGTTGCTGAAATCGGAAAAGCAACTCCAAGCCGGGGACTAATCTGGTATTTGGGATCAGTACTGACACGGTTCGAAACTTGCTCTCCCGTTTCGGGATCGGTGACGGTTAAATTGTCTGCCTCATTCCATATGCGCGGAATCACGTAATCAGGATCAAAATAATCGAAACGAACTCCGGCATTAATAATCAGGTTATCCAACTCAATTTTATCCTGCGCGTAGGCAGAAAGCTCAAAAGGAGAAATATCTATAATGCTGTTTCTCCAAAGCTGCGATGTACGAACTGGCTGATAATTGTTACGTGGCAAAATATCGATCCCAATATTTACATCATCAAACTGCTGAATTCGAGCCTGAGCACCCACTTTTATCTGGTTGTAGCGATTCACCTGACTGGTGTAGCTTGCAACGATAGTATGGATTTTGGACTGGTTTCTTCCGTAGTTAATTTGGTTTCCACCAACCTGAAACGCGAATGGCCCTGTTTGAGTGGAATAATTTCCTGGAACTATGTTGCTGTTAAATAACGAATCTCCTTGTGTTGGTCCGCCATATAATCTGTTTTCAAATTCATCAACCTGATAGCTGTACGATAGTTTTACAAATGACTTCTCTGTAAGACTATATCTGGCACCAAATATTTGTGTCAGGTTATTATAGTAGTCAGTGTTTCGGCCTTCAGGCACATACTGCAAAAAGTGATTAAATCCACGATAAGATCCATCCTGAAAGAATAAGTTATAATCGAGTTTCAGTTTACTATTCACAAAGTAACTGATAGATGAGTTCAATGAAATACGCTCACTTTCACTCATGCTTACAAAATCACCCGAGCCGGTTGATTCAATTAACCACTCTTCAGGGTCGTTTGGAAATGTTAAAAACGATGACTGAAAAGATGCTTCGTTCCCGGAATAGTCATCGGGACGGAAAAGGTCACGAGCTATAAATGAGCCTTCATCTTTGAGATAACGCAAACTCAGATTAATTCCGATCATATCATCAATAATGGGTCCGCCACCGCTAAACTGAACTTCGTAACTGTTGGGTAGATCTGTAGCATCCCAGTATGAAACATTTTCCGACTCAAAATCATCAATTCTGAGCGCAGAACCGGGGCCACTTGTACGTTTCACCATTTCCAGTTCTCTGAAACTGGCAACCGAGCCCACATTTGAGAGAATATTAAATGCCCATTTTCGGGGAGCAGATTTCGTTTCAATATTTACAACTCCCGAAGTAGCTTGTCCATATTCAGCATTAAAAACACCGGTAATAACCTCAAGGTTTGAAACCATATTTTGCTCGATTTCAAATCCGGCTGTATTTGTGAACGGGTTGTTGATACTTACACCATTTACCACATATGAAACCTCGTTGAGGCGTCCGCCGCGAAAGTGACCTTCCACAACACCTGCCTGCAGGTTTACAGCTTCAGAAACAGAAGCCACGGGTAAATTTTCAAGATCATCGCCGCTAACATAAGCGGTTGTGGTTGTTCTGTCTTTTTGGACGATGGGACGTTCGGCTGTTATAACAACTTCTTCACCTTCAATCACCGCTTCTTCCATGGTGATATCTATGGTTGTGGTTTTATCGGGAAGTACTTGTACCTGTTGAACTGTAATTTCTTTAAAACCGACATATCTGAATACAAGCGCGTAGATGTCGGGGCTAACATCGATAATACTGTAAAAACCATCGAGATTGGTAATAGTACCTTTAGTCGTTCCCTGAATAACAATCTGAACACCGATTAACGGCTCACCTGTCTCGCTATCTGTGACTGTACCCTGAATTTTTCCTCCTGATTGAGCCTGAACAACGGAGCAAAAGCCCGATATCAGCAGAAAGGAAAGCAGAGCGTAGAGATGTAGAATCCTCATAGCTAATTAACTTAAACTGTGTAAAAAGCAAAAGGTCGCCGCCAAAGTGATACAGCGGCGACCTAAAGCATATAAATGATGGGACAGAATTATTTGATGAGCGTCATTTTCTTGGTGATAGTTTTATCACCGCCTACGAGCTCATAAAAATAGATTCCTGAACTTAATTGCGCGGCATTGAAGTTAATTGAGTGCGAACCTGCGTTCATGCGCTCATTAAGCAATGTGGCAACTTTTTGTCCGAGCGTGTTATACACGTTCAGCTTTACATTCTGAGTTTCAGGAACTGAGAATGAGATTTGAGTAGAAGGGTTGAACGGATTAGGATAGTTCTGCTTTAACTCAAATCGATCCGGCATAGCATCCGTAAACTTATCTTCATTATTAACAGATACGTCTGAACCGGCATATGCAACAGTACCCATATTTACAACAGATGAGGTATTCTCAAATGTTCTGATTCCACCGGGTAGAATTTGTGGATAGTTGATTGTGGAACTGGAAGTTTGCCACCAGCCTCGTCCATCGTCTCCGGCTATATCACTGTCAAAGTCATACATGATGAATGACAACGGCATTAGCTTGATTTCAGTTGCAGCAGGAGCTACAAAAGGAGTGTCCCCTGATGCCATATTAGTCAGATCCGCGGCTTCAATGGCCACAAAAGCTTTCCATCCAATATATTCACCATCATCGTTGGTCATTGCTTCAAAAAGCGTAGCTGTGGGAGTGAACTCAGGATCAAAAGCCAGAGTATTGTAGTCAGGATCAATCTCACCGCTTGCTTCAGTAATGAAAATACGCGTTAACATTGAATCTGGCATATCTGTGTTGAAATCTAAACCACTACCATCATTCGTAAAAATTGGCTGGAATGACAAGTAATAATCGGGCTCAGCGCCACGCTGCATCAACTCATGATTAGAACCATTCACAAAATTATCAACTGAGTATGTTCCCATGAAGATTTTCAGCTGATCTTTGAGATAGTAGTTCCATTCAACACTGGCATTATCTATAGCACCGGGAATCCAAGTGGTTTCATCAGGATCAACGCGAGGGTAAATCATGGTTCCTGCCATTTCAGCGGGGTTTGAGGTAGGCCCACCAAGGAAATCATCATCCAATGCCTCAACATAGAAATAGATGGTATTAAAACCGGCGTCATTACCGGTAGCCATCCAAACTTTGGCACTGGCATCATTAACACCTGTATATTCACCATCTTCAGCGGCAGCTTCGCCTTCCAGCTTCAGATCAAATGGAGCGTACACATCAGTAGGGAAGCTATCTTCCGGGAAATCTCCACGGCTAATTGCATCAAAAACATTTGTTTCTTGCTCGGCTGTAAGACCAAATACGTGTGGCAGAACCTCACCGGCTGCGGTAATAGAAGCAGCACTTGTCGAAACATCCTCATTCACAAGACCCCATGCATTACCAGCTGCAACAGCATAGTAATACTCAGAGGCATTAAGATCAGGGTGCGGGCTGTGTAGTTTATGCTCAAATTTTGCAGAGCCGTCAGTAACATCAGCGACACGAAGAACGCCTTCACCTTCTACATCCGTAATAGGGCTTCCGCTCATATAAACGGCATAGCTGAGAATATCTTCACGATTCGTCCAGCTTACCTCACCAAAATTGTTACCAACTTCATTGGCTTCAACACTTGTAAGCGGGTCAGGAGCCTGAGTCGCTACTGAAATATCAGTATCAGTATTACCTATATAAGTATTGTCAATATAAATAGGTGCGTCAGGAGGTCCGGCCTGATCCCAGTAAATTCCAGCGGAGTAAATATTATTCCAGTTGAATTCGCGCCATAAAGGATCTGTAGTATCGGCAACATGATGATCGGTATAGGTTCCCCAATACTCCCAATATTGCATATATCCACCTAATTCACCTTCTGCGCGATCAGTTCCATCGGCATTTTTACCAACTTTAGCAGAGTCTAGGGCAATTTGAGATTCAAACTGTGGCAATGGTACCGCAATTTCCATCCACTCACCTGTGTGAACTTCATTAGGAATCCTCCACTGTGCACGGAATTTAAAATTATCGTTAGAGCTCTGATCCATGAAAATAATCTTAGGATAATTATTTCCATTAGTTTCACGGGCTTCATCCGAATTTTCTGTAGAAGAATTGATTCTCACAAACAAAGTGTCGCCTTCTGCGCGATTACCTTCGATATCAAGTCCTTCAACATATTGAAAACCACCAATCTCCCAGTTACCGTAGTTAAACTGGATAGTAGTATTTGTAGAATCTTCAGTATCAGCTCTAAATACACCATTAGCCAAATTATCTACCCAAATATGGTTTCCTTCGGCAAAAATAATGTAATCATCAGGTGCCTCATTTAAGCCTGGCTCGGAGTTGTCGAACACCTGAGCAAAACCCAAAGCGGGCACCATTAACAGCAGCGCTAATGTGGCTGCAAACAGTTTTATATTTTTATGTATCATTGTTTTCATAGTCCACGAGTTGTTGGTTCTGGAATCGCTACCAAGGTAAGACTATGACAAGAGATGTGCAAGATTTTGCAAAAAATTTGCGTAAATTTTTCATAAAAATACATACAGGGCTCAATTAGATTTGATAAAACTATAATCGCGTCCCATTTTTAACTTCACAATTGTGACAATCACAATCAATGTTATCACGCTCTAAAAAAGTTATATTTATCATTCTCACTCAGGTTCTTATACTCGGAACAGTTGCCCTGACTGAATTTGGATTGCGTCAAACTGAATCCTACAAACAGCACTTCGCACCTTTCATTTCAACCGGTCCAGAACACTCATACTCCCTGTTCAATCCTCTCTGGCCTCAGCAGTTTTTTGGTGTTTTCAAACCCTCTACAGGCAACTACCCATTTCTTACTAAAAAACCCGAAAATACGTATCGTGTTTTCGTGCTTGGAGGTTCAACAACGGCAGGATTTCCGTACAGCTTCCACAACTCATTTTCGGCATATTTACGCCAAGAACTACAATTATTCAACCCTGACAAAACAATTGAAGTTGTAAATCTGGGGGTCACTGCGTTTAATAGTTATGCTTTGTCTGAAATCATTCAGGAACTCTCTCCCCACGCTCCTGATGCGGTCTTTATCTACGCTGGTCATAACGAATTTTTCGGTGCTTATGGAAGTGCCTCTTCCGCCTCTACCATTGTTAATAACCATGAATTCAAAAAACTGATTATAAAACTCAAACGCTCATCTATTCTTTATTTTACAAGTAAACTTTTTACCCCCACAGATGAAATACCTGACAACAAAACCACCATGGAGAGGATGGTCAGGAAACAACACATTATCCCTGACGGAAAACTTTCTGACGATACCCGCAAAAATTTTGAGAGAAATTTGCAAAACGTTGTCAAAACAGCCGCAAAGCATGAGATCAATCTTTACTTATCTACAGTAATTTCTAATACTTTCACACAAGAGCCGCTTGGTGATTCTGATTTAGCACTGCTACAATACAAAAAAGGCAAATCACTACTAAATGAACAAAAAACAGATAGCGCGGTCACACTCCTTGTGAATGCTAAAAATAATGATCCGCTTCCATTCAGAGCTCCATCGTTTATCAACAATACTATCCGGCAGGTGGCCGATGATTACGCTGTTCCCTTGCTTGACCTTAACAAAAGCACCTATTCCAATCCTGACTTTATTACGAACGCGGAGAGCTGGTTCACAGATCACCTGCACTTTTCAACTAAGACTAACAAATATGTTGCCCGTGAAATTGCGCAATACTTCTCTGACAATGATTCCAGCTTATACTATACATCTACTCAATTAACACACCTGAATCCCGATCCTTTTGATTCCGTTCTGGCAGAGGTAAGTAACCAAATCCTCACCTCATCTTATCCTTTTTCTGAATCCGGAATTGCTCAAAAAATCAGGCTTAAATTGATAAAAAACCTTCGTTCAGGCTCTACAACTGACCGAAGCGTGGCAAAATTCATTCAAGGAAAAACACGCCCGCCCCAACTCTACCAGGATCTGACTGATCAATCCTTACAATCAGAATCGGAACTACAATTACTTCGGGGATTATTTTATCATACTCCATTTTCAGAGGAGACAATTAACAAAAGCCTGACCAGACTCAGCGAGAATTTAACGTCTCCCAACAGCCTGTATCTTGCCTCGGATATCATATCAATAAATCCGGTTCCACAGTTGTTCAATCTAATAGGTGCTCACTATCTGTCAACGAATCAAACCGCATTAGCCATCAACTGGCTTAAGGCCGCTAATAAACGATTTCCTGATAACAAGGGCATTCTTTATAACCTCGCCCGTGCCTTTCAAATTGCCGGGGATACTGAAACATCGAAACTCTATTATTCACAATTCAAACAGCTTTAGTTCAAGAAAAAAATATCGGGATGTGATATTTTTTGCTTTATTCCTGCAATTTTTTTGCATAGTTTAGCTTCATGAAAGTTACACTTAAAGATATCGCAGAAGATACCGGCCTCTCCATTTCAACAGTTTCAAGAGCTTTGAAAG
>Ga0136600_1000939_pt1 | contig 14361 bp, 16 predicted proteins | sample AntRauMFilla2698_FD_104634 | JGI IMG/M metagenome (GOLD analysis project Ga0136600, IMG submission 104634) | Saline lake microbial communities from Rauer Islands, Antarctica - Metagenome Filla 2 #698 | ecosystem: Environmental > Aquatic > Non-marine Saline and Alkaline > Saline | place...
CGCGCTCGGCATGGCACGGCTCCTCCACGACCGCGCGAGTGACCGCATGAGCACCCCGCGCGATACTCTCACTCTCACCGGGCTGCGCGCCCACGGGCATCACGGCGTCTTCGAGCACGAACGCGAGGACGGCCAGGAGTTCGTCGTCGATGTGAGCCTCACCCTCGACCTGGCCCGTGCCGCCGTGAGCGACGCGGTCGCCGACACCGTGCACTACGGCGAACTTGCCGAGGCCATCGTGGCGGCGATCGGCCGCGACCCCGTCGACCTCATCGAAACGCTCGCCGAACGCATCGCCGACCTCGTGCTCGAGCATCCCGTCGCGCACGACGTGACGGTGACCGTCCACAAGCCGCACGCGCCCATCGCGGTGCCGTTCGATGACGTGAGCGTGACGATCGTGCGAGGCCGCCCGTGAGGCCGCCCGGGGAGCCGCGCGCCACTGGCGCCATCTTCGCCACCGACGCCATCGTGGCTCTCGGCGCCAACCTGGGCGACCGGGCGACCACGCTCGACGCCGCGATTGTCGCGCTCGCTGCACTGCCGGACACCCACGTGCTCGCTGTCTCGCGGTGGCACGAGTCGGTCGCCCAAACTCCCCGCGGCCTCGATCCCGACAAGCCTGCCTACCTCAACGGGGTAGCCCACCTCGACACGCTGCTCGACCCCCACGAGCTTCTGCACGAGCTACGGCGCATCGAGATCGACCACGGTCGTGACCGCTCCTCGGGAGCCGAACGGTGGGGTGACCGCACCCTCGATCTCGACCTCATCGTGCACGGCACGGTGCGGCTGAGCACCCCCGAGCTCACCCTGCCGCACCCGCGCGCACACGAGCGCGACTTCGTGCTGAGACCGTGGCTCGAAGTGCAGCCCGATGCCGTGCTGGACGGTCACGGTCCGATCGTTGGGATCCTCGCGCAGCTCGAGTCGGCCGGCACCCCTGCCGAGGCGACCCCTCCCGCCGACGCCCGCGCTGCCGTTACCCCCAGCGGGGAGTCGGCGCCGTGACCCGCAGTCGGCCGCTCCCCCTCATCGTGCTCATGGTCGCCGGGCTCGTGCTGGGTTTCGCCGTCAACAGTGTGCTCGCGGCTCGCGGCCTGCCCGTGCTCGTGCCGCCCCTGTCGCTCGCGCTCGCCCTCGTGCTCATTGCCGCGATCCTGATCGCGCTCGCGTGGCCCGTGCGCGCCGCGGCTCGAGGCGAGAAGCGCATTGACCCCTTCTACGCGACACGCGTAGTCGTGCTCGCGAAGGCGAGCGCCCTCTCAGCGGGGCTCCTCACGGGAGCGGCGGCGGGAATCCTCGCCTACCAGCTGAGTCGACCCGTCGTGCCGGTGGGCGAAACGATCACGACGGGGGTTACGCTCGGGGGCGCGGTGATCCTCGTGACCGCCGCACTGGTAGCCGAGCAGCTGTGCTCGTTGCCTCCGGAGGACGACGACTACGACGAAGCCGCGGCCTCGGCCACGTAGGCGACGAGCGGGATGGGGAGACGACGGTGACGGACACACCCGTGGGTGAGCAGCAGCCGATCGACGGTCAGCAGCACGAGACGGAGCCGAACGCGCGCCTCGAGCGAGCCGACACCGACTGGCAGCGCGTCTCACCCAAGTACATCGTCGTTGACGTCGTGGGCTACGTGATCTTTGGCGCCATCATGACCGCGGGCGCTTTCGTGCCGTTCTGGATCGGCTGGCAACTCGGCTGGATTCTTGGGCTCGCCATGGCCGTGCTGTTCGTGCTCATCATCGCCTTCACGCCGAGGCGCGTGCGCTCCATCGGCTACCTGCTGCGCGAAGACGACCTGCTGTTTCGCCGAGGCATCATGTTTCAGCGCTTCGTGGCCGTGCCCTACGGCCGCATGCAGCTCGTCGACATCACGCGGGGCCCCGTCGCTCGGGCACTCGGGCTCGCCGAACTGAAGTTCGTGACCGCTGCAGCGTCGAGCGGAGTGCTCATTCCCGGACTCCCGCTCGAGACCGCCGAGCAGTTGCGCGACCACCTCGTCGCGGTCGCGGAGACGCGCCGGGCGGGCCTGTGACCGAGCAGCCCGCCGAGCCCGAGCGGGCCGCCACCGAGCCAGGGCAGCCCACCGAGCCAGGGCAGCCCGGAGAGCCAGAGCAGCCCGCCACCGAGCTCGGCGTCACCACGAGCACCGACCTCGCCGACGGCGAGTGGCACCGGTTGCACCCGGCGACGCCGCTGTTCCGCGGAGGCATCGCGTTCATCGTCGTGCTCGGCATCGTCATCTCGAACTTTCGTGACCGCGCGATCGACTTCTTCTTCGGCGGCGACAGCAGCTTCGACGCCGACGGTGACCCGCTCGACTACATCATCGAAGAAAACCTCGTTCTCGTCGCGCTCCTTGCCCTCATCGGGCTTCTGCTGCTCTTCATCGCCGGCTTCTGGCTGTCCTGGCGCTTGCACACGTTCCGCATCACTGATGAGGTCGTCGAAGTGCGGTCGGGCATCCTCTTTCGCACCAACCGCAAGGGACGCCTCGACCGTATTCAGGGCGTGAACATCGGGCGGCCGTTCATTCCGCGCGTGTTCGGCGCCGCGAAGCTCGAGGTCTCCGTGGCGGGCAACGACGCCAATGTGCAGCTGTCGTACCTGCACTCACGTACGGCTGACGCGCTGCGCGTCGACATTCTTCGCCTGGCCTCCGGTGCCCGGCGTGAGGCGGCCCCGTCGGCCGAGTCCGCCGCGGCTCGACACGATCTCGGCGGCGTGCTCGACGAGCGCGTCTCAGAGTTTTTGGCGCCCGAGCTCGACCCGGCCCTCGCCGAGCCGGAGGCCGTGCTGCGCATGAACCCGGGTCGACTCATCGGCTCCACGGTCCTTAGCGAGACCACGATCGTCTTCGTGCTGCTCATCATCGGGCTCAGCGTGGGCATCGCCGTGAGCGGCGAGCTGTTTCTCTTCGTCGGGTTCTTGCCCGCGATCCTCGGACTCGGCGGCTTCCTCATCTCACGCATCACGCGTTCGCTGCGCTACTCGATCGCCTCGACGCCCGACGGTGTGCGCGTGGGATTCGGCCTGCTGTCGACGACGAATGAGACGCTTCCTCCCGGGCGCATTCACTCGGTGCGGGTGAGCCAACCACTGCTGTGGCGGCCCTCCGGGTGGTGGCAGATCGCCGTCAACCGCGCCTCGCGCTCCTCGCAGAGCGGTGCGGGTGGTCAGCAGCAGACCACGATCCTGCCCGTGGGCAACCTCGACGACGTGCGCACCGTGCTGCGGCTCCTGCTGCCCGACATCGCGACCGACGACGCGCTGCCTCTGCTCGAGCGCGGGCTCACGTCGAAGGGCGGTGACGACGGGTTCCAGAACTCGCCCGCTCGAGCGCGTGTGCTGCGCTGGTTCTCGCAGCGCCGCAACGGCTTCGCCGTGACCGACGGGGCGGTCATGCTGCGGCGCGGTGCCATCTGGCGCGACCTGACGATCGTGCCCTTCCCGCGCATGCAATCGGTGCTCGTTAAGCAAGGCCCCATCCTGCGCTCGCTGCGGCTGGCGGCCCTCGACGTGCACACCGTCGCCGGGCCGATCTCGCCGACCCTCGGCGCCCTCGACGTGACGCAGGCCATGGACCTCTTCGACACCGTCGCTGAGCATGCCATTCGCAGTGCACAGGGTGATCGCACGCACCGCTGGCGCACGCCGAGGGAGGAGACGGCATCGACTCCGGCACCAGCGGTAACCGAGCTGGGCGAGGGCAGCCCGTGAGCCAGAAGGACGGCCGCCTGGGCATTGGCATCGTCGGCGCGGGCCGCGTGGGGCCCGTCCTCGCCGCGGCGCTCGCCGGTGCCGGTCACGCGATCGTGGGAATTTCGGCGCACTCCGCCGACGCGCGCGACCGAGTCGACTCGATGCTGCCCGGGGTTCCCCTGCTCGAGGTGCCGCAGATCATCGAGCGCAGCGAGCTCGTTATTCTCGCCGTCCCCGACGACCAACTGCCCGACCTCGTGAGCGGACTCGCGGCCGTCGACGCGTGGCAGCCGGGCCAACTCGTCATGCACACCTCTGCGCGGTACGGGGTGCGCGTGCTCGACCCCGCGCGGCCCGCGGGCATCATTCCGCTCGCCGTGCATCCGGCACTCACCTTCACCGGCACATCGCTCGATCTCGCCCGCCTGCGCGACGCGTGGTGCGCCGTGACCGCGCCCTCGCCCGTGCTGCCCATCGCTCAAGCCCTCGTCGTCGAGATGGGCGCCGAGCCCATCGTTATCGCCGAAGAGCATCGCGCGGCCTACGCCGACGCGATCACGGCGGCGAGCGAATTCTCGACCGCCATCGTCGGCCAAGCGATCGCCGGGCTGCGCGACATCGGCGTCGAGGAGCCCGGCCGCGTACTCGGCGCAGTCGTGCGCTCGGCCGTCGACAACGCGCTGCGCAGCGCTGGCGCCGATAGCATCGACCTCGCGGGGCTCGACGGCCCGGCATCGACCCCGCGCAAGGAGACCGGTGACTGATTCAACGAGCACGCCCGAGCTGGAGACCACCATCGACGGGCTGCGACAACGGCTCGACGCGCACCGGGCGAAAGGTGGCGGCGTCGCCCTCGTGCCCACGATGGGCTCCCTGCACGACGGTCACCTCGCACTCATCGAGCGCGCTCGCGAGCTGGCCGACCTCGTCGTCGTGTCGATCTTCGTGAACCCCCTGCAGTTTGGGCCCGGCGAAGACTTCGAGCAGTACCCGCGCACCCTCGACGACGATCGCGCGGTGCTCGCCGGGCAGGGCGTCGACATCGTGTTCGCGCCCGCCGTGGACGAGATGTACCCGAGCGGGGCATCCATCACGGGGGTCACGGCGGGGGCCGTCGGCGCCACGCTCGAAGGGCGCTCCCGTCCCGGCCACTTCGACGGAGTGCTCACCGTCGTCGCCAAATTGCTCGGCATCGTTCAGCCGCACCACGTGCTGTTCGGGCAGAAAGACGCCCAGCAGGTGTTCCTCGTGCAGCGCATGGTGCGCGACCTCGACATCCGCACGCGCGTGCAGGTTGTGGAAACGGTGCGCGACGACAACGACGGGCTTGCGCTGTCGAGCCGCAACGTGTTCCTCGACGAACGCAACCGCACCGCCGCCCGGGTGATACCGCTGGCCCTGGAGGCCGCCCAGTCGGCAGCCGACCTCGGCATCGACGCCGTGGTCGGCGCGGCGCAGAGCGTGCTCTCGGGCGAGACGGGTATAGAGCTCGACTACTTTGCCGTCGTCGACCCCGAGACCTTCGAGCCCGTGACGGACGACCACCAGGGCCCGGCTCGCGCCCTCATCGCCGCGCGCCTGGGCGACACCCGGCTCATCGACACCGAGCTCATCGTCCTCGCGTAGCGGGCGGGGAGGGTGCGCCCGCGCGCCGTTAGGCTTGAGCGGCCACACACGAGGAGACCACCGAATGAGCGAGACCCCCGCCGCAGGCGCGCCCGGCACAGGCACCAAGAGCGCCGCCGCCGAGAGCGCCGAGCCGACGATCGAGGAGATCGCCGAGCAGAAACAGGTGCGCCTCGACAAGCGTGAGCGGATGCTCGCGGCTGGCGTGGAGCCCTACGCGATCGGTCTCGAGATCACCGATTCGATCCCGGCCGTGCGCGAGCGCCATGGCGAGCTCGAGGCTGACGCCACCACGGGTGAGAACGTCGCCCTCGCGGGCCGCATCGTGCTCTCGCGCAACACCGGCAAGCTGTGCTTCGCGACCCTCCAGTCGGGCGACGGCGCGCGCCTGCAGGCCATGCTGAGCCTCGCCGTTGTCGGCGAAGAGAGTCTCGACCAGTGGAAAGAGTTCGTCGACCTCGGCGACCATGTCCACGTCACGGGTGAGGTCATCACGAGCCGCCGCGGCGAGCTGAGCATCATGGTGTCGAGCTGGGCGATCGCGGCCAAAGCGATTCTGCCGCTGCCGACACTCCACAAAGAGTTGAACGAAGAGACGCGGGTGCGGCAGCGCTACCTCGACCTCATCGTGCGCGAGCAGGCGCGCCAGACGGTGCGCGCCCGCGCCGCGGCGGTCGCGAGCCTGCGGCAGACCTTCGCCGGGCACGGCTACCTCGAGGTCGAGACACCCATGTTGCAGACGATGCACGGTGGAGCATCCGCCCGCCCGTTCGTCACGCACTCCAACGCCTTCGATATGGAGCTGTTTCTGCGCATCGCGCCCGAGCTGTTCCTCAAGCGCGCCGTCGTCGGTGGCATCGACCGTGTCTTCGAGATCAACCGCAACTTTCGCAATGAGGGCGCCGACTCCACGCACAGCCCCGAGTTCGCGATGCTCGAGGCGTACCAGGCCTACGGTGACTACCACCAGATGGCCGACCTGACGCAAGAGATGATCCAGAATGCGGCGGTGGCCGTCTCGGGTTCGCACGTCGTGACGTGGGCCGACGGCACCGAGTACGACCTCGGCGGCGACTGGGATCGCCTGAGCATGTATGACTCGCTGAGTGCCGCCGTGGGCGTGGAGATCACGCCGCAGACGCCGATGGCCGAGCTGAGGGCCCTCGCCGACGCCGTCGACATCGAGATCACCCACCCGCTGCCCGGCAAGTACATCGAAGAGTTGTGGGAGCACCACGTCAAGGGCGACCTCAGCCGGCCGACCTTCGTCATGGATTTTCCCGTCGACACGAGCCCGCTCGTGCGCGAGCACCGCAGCCGCCCCGGCATGGTGGAGAAGTGGGATCTCTACGTGCGCGGCTTCGAGTTGGCGACCGCGTACTCCGAGCTCGTCGACCCCGTAATTCAGCGTGAGCGCTTCGTCGAGCAGGCGAAGCTCGCGGCGGGAGGCGACCTCGAGGCGATGCGCCTGGATGAGGCTTTCCTCACCGCACTCGAGCACGGCATGCCGCCGAGCGGCGGTATGGGCATGGGCATCGATCGCCTGCTCATGGCGCTCACGGGGCTCGGGATTCGCGAGACGATCCTGTTCCCGCTCGTCAAGTAGCTGCGGGCGGCTCGCGGGTGCAGGCGGCTCACGTATGCTGACGCCATGGTGAAGAAGGACGAGGAGCTCTCGCTGCCGGGCGACAAGAAGCCGGCGTACACGATGAACCGCCTCGCACTCTGGCTCGTCGTGGGCGGCTTTGGGGCCTACCTGCTGCTGTCGGGTATCTTCGGCATGATCGCCAAGGGCTAGTCTCGCCCACCAGCGCGTCACAGGGGTAGACAAAGCTTTCTATCCCCCCACACTGGGGACTGCCCAGCACACGTCATCGACCGTAGTGTCGGAGTATTCGCGAGGACTGCGACCGGTCACCCCACCGGAACCCGCGCCGTCACCGTGACGCACGTCACCCGACACCCGTACGTCGCCGACCGAGCTCCCCAGCCTGGCCGCGCGCTCGCCCAACCCGAACGGCGAACCCATGCTCAGCACCCGCTTGCGCAGGCTCATACCGACGATTCCCTTCGTCGCGCTCGCCGTCGCCCTTGCCGCGGCGACCCCCAGCTTCGCCGCTGACTCGATGAGAATCCTGTCGCCGCTCTCCGGCACGACCGTGAGCGGCGAGGTACTCGTCGAAGGCACGATCTCGACCGCCACCTCCGTTGAGCTCACGGTGGGGATCGCGGAGCAGTCCCTCGGCGACTGCGGCCCTCTGGTCGCCGAGCGCACGGCAACCGTCGCGGCCAACACGGCGTTCTCGTTCACGATGTCGACCCAGCTGCTCTCCGACGGCGTCTACTGCTTCATCGCGCTCGCTGACGGCGGTGCGCTATCGCACGTCGTCGGCGACATCACACTCGCCAACGGCATTGACGACTTCGGTGACCTGCAACTACCCACTCTTGGCACTGGCGACAGCGCCGAGGACAGCACCGACGGCGATGCCGACACGGCGACCGTTGCTGCGGAAGAAGGCCCTTTCGCGGGGATCAGCGCTCTGGCCCCGGTCGTTTTTGCCGCTGTGGCCGTTCTCGCCATGCTGGTGCTCGTCTTCGTGAACGTGGCACGCCGCCGACTCACGGAGTGACGATTGCCCCTTTCGCGGCTCGCTCGAAGCACCCGCACCGTATCCTGGAGCCATGCCTGAAGACTTCTGGGGCAATGCGATCTTCTCGGTGACCCCGACGATCCTGCTCGGACTCATCTTCTGGTTCGCCATGCGCGCCATCATCCGCGCCGACCGCGCCGAGCGCAGCAGCTACTCGAAGGTCGAAGCCGAAGAGCGCGAGCGCATCGAGAAGCTCACCGCCGACCCGCACGAGTGACGCTCGCGGCAGCGCTCACTCGCGGGGCCGCGCTCACTCTCGGGGCTTGAGCCGCACGCCCGGCAGCGCTGGCGCCGGTAGTGGCGCCCCGTCGTAGCCGTCGACGCGCCCGAACCGACCGGTGGCGGCGCCGTTCTCGATGACGTCAGCCTGCCACTGCGCGCGGTAGGCCTCGATCTCGTCGTGGCTGCGGCCGATGAAGTTCCACCACATGACGATGGGCTCACCGAGGGGGACGCCGCCGATGAGCAAAGCGCGTACCGGCTGCTCGCCCGCTTCGATGCGCATCGTTGAGCGACCCGGGCCGAGGTAGCCGAGGTGGGCGGCCGGAACGCTGTGCCCGTCGAGTAGCGCGGTGCCAGCATCCAGGAGCAGTCCGTGCTCGAAAGCAGGATCGACTGGCAAATCGGCGATCCCGCCCGCCGGGAGGTCGAGCTGCGCGCCGAGCAGGGGGCTGAACGTGCGCAGGGGGCTGGCGGCGTCCTCGCCGAGCGTGCCAAGAAAGACCCGCACGGTAGCGTCGCCGATCGAGCGCGGCTCGGCGGCGGCGTGCTCGAAGAACGGCGCGGTGTGGCGGTCGCGGTCGGGGAGGGCGATCCACAACTGGGCGCCGTGCAGTCGCCTCGTCGCGGTCGTCGAGACCTCCGAATGCTGGATGCCCGACCCCGCGGTCATGAGATTCACCTCGCCCGGCCGCACGTGGGCGTGTGCGCCGCTCGAGTCGCGGTGCTCGATCTCGCCCTCGAACAGCCAGCTGACGGTCTGCAGTCCCGTGTGCGGGTGCGGCGGCACGACCATGCCGGCGTCGCGGTCGGTGACGTCATCGGGGCCGTAGTGGTCGACGAAGCACCACGCACCGATGAGGCTGCGGGCGCGCTGCGGCAGGGTGCGGCGCACGATCATGGCGCGCGGGCCACCGAGGGGCACTTCGCGCGGCTCGAGCAGTTCGAAGCCGCCGGGGGCCTGGTCGTCGCACACGACCTCGGCGGGCTCGGTCTCGAGGTTGCTCACACCGCCACCCTACGTCGCGCCCACGTTCGTAACTCATGCAGAACTGCGGGATGTGAGTGGTCAACCCGGCACACCGGTCGATTCTGCATGAGTTACGAACAGGATTGCGGGTCAGGGGTGGTCCAGCACGAGCAGGTCGCCGACCTCGCAGTCGAGCACCTCGCAGATCGCGCGCAGCGTCGAGAAGCGGATCGCCCGCGCCCGGTCGTTCTTGAGCACCGACAGGTTGACGAGGCTCACGCCGACGAGCTCGCTGAGCTTGGTGAGCGTCATGCCCCGGTCTGCGAGCAGCTCATCGAGCCTGCAATGGATGCCCGACTCCTCTTCATCGGAGGCCGCGGGTGGCACTAGACCAGCCCTTCGGTGTCGTGCTGCAGGCGCTGCGCGCCCAGGTAGACGAGCCCGGCGAGCAGCAGTACCGTGCCGAGCACGAGCAGTGGGCCATCGATGACCCCGAGGTCGTAGCGGGGCAGCGAGACCCACTGGTCACCGCCGCTCGTCGAGTAGCCCAGCTGATCTAGCGCGATGGCGTCGGCGCGATGGCGCAACCAGGGGGCGAGCCACGCGGTGACGAGTGCGAACACCGAAAGGGTGAGCAGGCCAAAGGCGGCCGATGTCGCGAAGGTGCGCCCAGTCCACAGTCGGCGGCAGAGAAGCACGATGACGACCGCGGCGGCGACGAAGGTGAGTGTGGTCATCCAGATCGCGAGCGCCTGCAGCTGCTTCGGCTCCTGGAGCGGCTCAAGGCTGGAGATGAGAACCGTCCAGTACTGCGAGGTCGACTGGGCGCTGTCGCCGGAAAGGTTTGCGGCCACCCCCATGGGTGATCCGAGACCGACTTCGAGGTCGTAGCCGCCCTCGAGCAGGTAGACCGTGCGCACGATGTCGTTGAGCAGCATGGCGAGGGTGAACAGCGTGGTGAGCGCAGCCACGATCAGCAGAATCGCGCGGCCGCCGGCCCGCTGGAGCGGCGCGGGTGCAGAGGGCGTTGCCATGAGCATCCTTATCGTTGATCGTTATTATCGAACATCGTTAACATACGGACGGCGACCCGAGAGCGCAAGGTTCGTGCCCGTGGGCTCGCAGAATCCGCTCACGCCCAGGGCGAACAGGGGCAGGTTTGACAGGGTGCGCTGGTTACCCTCGATGTACAGGTAGCGATTCGACCCGCTGCCGTGAGGAGAGTGTGAGATGTTCGAACGGTTTACCGACCGCGCCCGTCGTGTGGTGGTGCTGGCCCAAGAAGAGGCCAAGATGCTCAACCACAACTACATCGGTACTGAGCACATTCTGCTCGGCCTCATCCACGAGGGCGAAGGAGTCGCCGCGAAGGCGCTCGAGTCGCTCAACATCTCGCTCGACTCTGTGCGCGAGCAGGTGCAAGACATCATCGGTCAGGGGCAGCAGCAGCCGACCGGCCACATTCCGTTCACGCCGCGCGCCAAGAAGGTGCTCGAGCTGAGCCTGCGCGAAGCGCTGCAGCTCGGCCACAACTACATCGGCACCGAGCACATCCTCCTCGGCCTCATCCGCGAGGGCGAGGGAGTCGCCGCACAGGTGCTCGTGAAGCTCGGCGCCGACCTCAACAAGGTGCGCCAGCAGGTGATCCAACTGCTCAGCGGATACCAGGGCAAGGAGGCCGTGCAGGTTGGCGGCGACAGCCCCAACCCCGACAAGGGTTCGCAAGTGCTCGACCAGTTCGGCCGCAACCTCACGGCGGCCGCGCGCGAGGGCAAGCTCGACCCCGTCATCGGACGCGAGAAGGAGGCGGAGCGGGTTATGCAGATTCTCTCGCGCCGCTCCAAGAACAACCCTGTCCTCATCGGTGAGCCCGGCGTCGGTAAGACCGCCGTCGTCGAGGGTCTCGCGCAGGCGATCGTCAAGGGCGAGGTGCCCGAGACGCTCAAAGACAAGCAGCTGTACTCGCTCGACCTTGGCTCGCTCATCGCCGGTAGCCGCTACCGCGGTGACTTCGAAGAGCGCCTCAAGAAGGTCACGAAAGAGATTCGCACCCGCGGCGACATCATCGTCTTCATCGACGAGATCCACACCCTCGTGGGTGCGGGAGCTGCGGAGGGCGCGATAGATGCCGCGAGCATCCTCAAGCCCCTCCTCGCGCGCGGTGAGCTGCAGACGATCGGTGCGACGACGCTCGATGAGTACCGCAAGCACTTCGAGAAGGATGCCGCGCTCGAGCGCCGGTTCCAGCCCGTCATGGTCAACGAGCCGTCGCTGCCGCACTCCATCAACATTCTGAAGGGCCTGCGCGACAAGTACGAGGCCTTCCACAAGGTGTCGATCACCGACGGTGCAATCGTCTCGGCCGTCAACCTCGCCGACCGCTACGTGCAGGATCGCTTCCTGCCCGACAAGGCGATCGACCTGATCGACGAGGCGGGTGCGCGACTGCGCCTGTCGATTCTCTCGGCGCCGCCCGAGCTGCGCGAGTTCGACGAGAAGATTGCGGCCGTGCGTGCCGACAAGGAACTTGCGATCGAGAACCAAGACTTCGAGAAGGCCGCGAGCCTGCGTGACGACGAGAAGAAGCTGCTCGGTGAGCGGCTGCGTCTCGAGAAGCAGTGGCGCGCGGGCGAGGTCGCCGCGGGCGGCACCGTCGACGAAGGCGTGATCGCCGAAGTGCTCGCGCAAGCGACCGGCATCCCCGTGTTCAAGCTCACGGAGGAAGAGTCGAGCCGTCTCATCTTCATGGAGAAGGCGCTGCACGAGCGTGTCATCGGCCAGGAAGAGGCCATCAGCGTTCTCGCCAAGACGATCCGCCGCACGCGCGCCGGGCTCAAGGACCCGAAGCGGCCTTCCGGCTCGTTCATCTTCGCCGGCCCGACCGGTGTGGGTAAGACCGAGCTCGCCAAGGCGCTCGCCGAGTTCCTCTTCGACGACGAGGGCGCGCTCATCGCGCTCGACATGTCGGAGTACGGCGAGAAGCACACCGTCTCGCGCCTGTTCGGAGCCCCTCCCGGCTTCGTCGGCTTCGAGGAGGGTGGCCAGCTCACCGAGAAGGTGCGCCGCAAGCCGTTCAGTGTTGTGCTCTTCGACGAGATCGAGAAGGCCCACCCGGATATCTTCAACTCGCTGTTGCAGGTTCTCGAGGAGGGTCGCCTGACCGACGGTCAGGGTCGCGTCGTCGACTTCAAGAACACCGTCATCATCATGACGACCAACCTCGGCACGAAGGACATCACGGGCGGCCCGGTCGGCTTCACGATCGAGGGCGACAGTGGCGCCTCGTACACGGCGATGCGCGCCAAGGTCGTCGAAGAGCTCAAGAAGCACTTCAAGCCCGAGTTCTTGAACCGTGTCGATGAGACGATCGTTTTCCCGCAGCTCAACCAGGAGGAGCTCATGCAGGTCGTGGCGCTCTTCATCAAGCGCTTGCGCGAGCGCCTGCAGGATCAGGACATGACGCTCGAGGTGAGCGAAGCCGCCAAGGCGCAGCTCATCAAGATCGGCTGGGATCCCACCCTCGGTGCGCGGCCGCTGCGTCGCGCGGTGCAGCACGAGATCGAGGATGCCCTCAGTGAGCGCATTCTGCATGGCGAGCTCAAGGGCGGCGACCACGTCGCGGTCGACTACGTGGATGGCGAGTTCACCTTCGCGACCACGCAGAAAGACCTCGCCGCTGTCGAGGCGGGCGCTGGCGCGTCGGCCGGGGAGCTTCCCGCCGCCGAGTAGACCTCGCTCGAGCATCCCGCCCGCGTTCTCCGTTCACGGCACCGGCTCTAGGCTGGTGCCGTGACGGGATCCGGTTTCACGGTGCGGCAGGCCCGCACCGCCGACGTGCGGGCGATTCGCGACCTCGTCGAGCCGCTCGTGCAGGAGCGCATTCTGCTCGGCAAAGAGCTCGTCGTCTTCTTCGAGGCGGTGCAAGAGTTCAGCGTTGCCGTGGACGATGCGACTGGCGCGGTGATCGGCTGCGGTGCCGTGCACGTCATGTGGGAGGACCTCGGCGAGATTCGCACCCTTGCGGTGAGTGAGTCGTGGCGCACGAGTGGCGTCGGGCACGCGATCTACGAGCGGCTCGAGGGTCAGGCTCGTGAGCTCGGTCTGCGTCGACTGTTCTGCCTCACCTTCGAGACCGAGTTCTTCGGTCGGCACGGCTTCGTCTCGATCGGCGAGGAGCTGCTCGTCGACCCCGAGGTGTACAGCGAACTCGTGCGGTCGCCCGACGAGGGGGTCGCCGAGTTTCTCGACCTCTCGCGCGTCAAGCCCAATACGCTCGGCAACAGTCGTCTGCTCAAAGACCTGTAGCGGGCGGGGCGCTCGAGCACGGCCGTTGCTACCAATAGCCCGCACACGCCGCGCGGTGCCGCTGTACGCGGGCGGGTCGGGCCTACTCTGAGCTCATGTCGACGCTGCGCCACCCCGTGGGCCCGCAGCCGCCACAGGTCTACTGGAGGCGGCGCCTCGTTGTGGGCCTGGGTGTGCTCGCCGTCATCATCATCATCATTCTTATCGTCGTGCGCCCCGGTGCCGGTGATACCGCGGGCACTCCGGATGCTGAGCCAGAGGTCAGCGAGACCGACGAGCTCGGCGAGGCGGGCGGCGTGGGCAGCGGGCCGGCCGAGTGCGCCCCCGACCAGGTCACTGTGACGCCCGTGACCGACTCGAACAGCTATGGGGCAGAGCAGCAGCCCTTGCTCTCGCTCACCCTCCTCAACACGGGTGCCGCGCCGTGCCTCATCGAGGCCGGCAGCGATGTGCAGGAGTACGTGATCGTCTCGGGGTCTGACCGCATTTGGGCGTCGACGGACTGCCAAGAGCCGGGCGTTGCCGCGCCCACGGTGCTCGAGCCGGGGGAGGAGTTGTCGACGACGCCATTCCCGTGGAGCCGCACCCGTTCGGCGCCCGACGATTGTGATGCAGAGCGGCCCCAGGTAGACGCGGGTGGCGCGACCTACCGTTTGAGCGTGAGCGTCGGCGAGTTCGCGAGCGACGGCGACGTGCCGTTCCTGCTCAACTAGAGCGGAGCATCCGCGCCTCGTGCGTAGGCTGGTAGGTGATGTCGAACACCACGCCCCCTTCGCCGCCCACGCCCGCCCTGCCGCCGTCGAGCCTGCCCCCCGAGCAGCAGCTCGCTGCCGCTCTCGAAAGCCAAGATGCCGCCGCCGTGGCGTTCGCGCTGCGCAA
>Ga0136600_1000940_pt1 | contig 14349 bp, 11 predicted proteins | sample AntRauMFilla2698_FD_104634 | JGI IMG/M metagenome (GOLD analysis project Ga0136600, IMG submission 104634) | Saline lake microbial communities from Rauer Islands, Antarctica - Metagenome Filla 2 #698 | ecosystem: Environmental > Aquatic > Non-marine Saline and Alkaline > Saline | place...
AAAGCAAATAGTGCAATTGTGGTATTTGATGATAGTGGTACCCTAGTAGGAAGTTTTGGTGGGTCAACTGTAATAAATTCATCTTCAGATATTAGTTTAAACAATTCAAATGAAAAAGTGGTGCTTGTAACTAATAGTGGAAATAGAATTGATTCTGTTTTCTATACAACGGGACCAAACAACGTATCATTGACTAGAAACCCTGATGGAACAGGGGCCTTTATTGATCATACAACAGCAAATGCTTCGCTAACTATATCACCTGGAACAAAAGTGGATGGGAGTTTCTTTACGAGTGATATCGTTATAGGCGGAACAGAAGGTTGGAGAATGATGTCAGTTCCAATGGAAAATTATGATTTAACTGAATTATCAGACGATATACCTATTCAAGGAGTAGTTGGAGGTAGTGACGCTAGCTCAGATCCAAACATATACTACTACGACGATACAGGTGGGTTTGAAATCCCAACAAGTTCAACAACTCAATATCCAGAAGGCTATGGATTCATTCTATATTTTTATAATAATGAAAGTAATAGCAGTTCTTATTTGCCAGTAGTTCTAGATGTCTCAGGTTCTGAGCCAAATTCTGATGTTACCGTCGATTTAAGCACAACTGCTACTAGTGGTTCTTATTATACATTAGTTGGAAATCCATTCGCTTCAAATTACAATTTGAATTCTATCACTAATGTGGATGGTGACGGAATTCAGAATAATGTTCAATTTTGGGATAATGCGTCTGATTCTTATAAAGCGGTAGACAGAACAGGTCCATCAATCATAAGTTCATGGCAGGGATTTTGGGTTGAAGTTGTAAATGATGGAAGTGAAACTACGGAACTTACTATTCCTCTAAGTGGTAAAACATTTTCATCAATTTCTGATTTCTACTTAGCTAAGCAGACTTCACAGCGTGCAGATATTTATTTTTCGCTGACCTCAAAAACTACAATAGACAAGGCGCTTAGATTATCGTTTAGAAATGATGCGACTTTGGAAATTGATAAGACAGATGCTTCTAAATTGAACCCATTATTAAATAGTTATGCTACAATGGCATTTAATAATAATGGAAGACTTAAATCAGTTGAGTCTCTTCCTTATAATTTAGAAGAAGAAATTTCGATTTCATTAGAAGAGCAACTTGTGGGAGTAAATGGTGAGTTTACTTTAGAATGGAATGGACTTAATAGTATATCAGGAGATTGGAAATTGACATTGAATGATTTCAAAACAGGAACTTCTATTGATATGAGGAATCAATCAGATTATACATTCTATGAAAATTCTATAGATACAAATGAAAAAAAACCATTAAGTATTTTAACTGGAATTTCTGCAATACCACAAAAATCAAAAAATACATCTTCTAGGTTTTCAATTACTATCACCCCTTCAACCAGCGTAAGTAATGAGGATGAAACTGAACAAATTACTGAGTTTAAGTTGGAGCAAAATTATCCGAATCCATTTAATCCGAGTACTACTATCAGATATGCAGTTGGTGAAAATGGTCCTGTAAATATCACTGTCTATAATGTGATGGGGCAAAAAGTAGCAGAGTTATTGAATACAACAAGGACAGCAGGAACCTACCAGCTAACCTGGGATGCATCAGGTGTGGCAAGCGGAATTTATTACTATCGCTTTGTAGCTCCAGGGCAAGTATTAACTAGACAAATGACTTTAATTAAATAAGTAATGGGTTTTGTGGAGTGAATGTAGCATCCCTCAAAACTCACATCTTATTTTATAAAAACATATTATTATGAAAACATCACTGACTTTTATTCTTGCATTAACAATCATATTTATACTATCTGCTTTAGTAATTGCACAACCACCAATTCCTAGTGCTCCTGCACAAGCGCCCATTGATGGTGGGCTTGGGTTATTAGCAGCAGCAGGAGGTACTTATGCGTGGAAAAAACTTAGAAATCGCAAAAATACTGATGACATTGATACATAAACACTGACATCATTATAGGTGACTTAACTGATAAAGTTAATAACTGAGTTTACTGTTTAAACCCGATTTATCGAAAGGTACTCGAGTTTTTATTTGTAAGAGTTCCCTTCTTTCATAATCTTAATAGTAGAATATTATTTTAAACTTGATGAAAATAAAAAAGCCCATTAAATAATAATGGGCTTTAAATATCTAGATAATAATTAGTTGGCGATTAATTTCCACCATTTCTATTCGATTTTCTAGGCTCTGGCCAAGTCATTTGTTCGCCAGTTCTTCGGCTCATAGGAAGAACTGCACGATCTCTTGGGAATGTTTCTGGATCTTCACTAGCCATATAAGTTAATACCGCTGTAAGAATTGCATTATTACGGACATCATCAAATACAATCTTATCATAAGTATCTCTGTTAGTATGCCATGTATAATTTCCATAACTCCAACTTAGTGAGCTTAGAGAAAAACCTGGAGAACCAGCAGCTACAAATGAAGCATAATCAGAACCACCACCGCCAGGAGTGCCTGGAAAAGTAGTCTCAATTTCTCGGGTAATATTATTAGGAACAGCTTCTAACCATCTTCCCATAAATTCATAAGCATGTAAGAAGCCTTGTCCAGATATACGGACTACACGTCCAGTTCCATTATCCTGATTGAACAGCGCTTGTAAGCCATCAACTACTTCAGGACGATCTTCAACAAAAGCTCTTGAACCATTTAAACCTTGTTCTTCACTTCCCCAAAGACCAACAATAATGGTTCTTTTAGGATTAGGATAAACAGTTTTTAAAATACGGGCAGCTTCCATCATTGTGATTGAGCCTGTACCATTATCTGTTGCACCTGTTCCTCCGTCCCATGAGTCGAAGTGAGCTGAAAGTACAATATACTCATCAGGCTTTTCAGTGCCAGGAATTGTTGCGATAGTGTTGAAAGTCTCAACTTTACCAAGGTCTTTAGAAGTCGCTTTAACAAAGATTTTTGGTTTATCACCATATTCTGTAAGTCTATAAAGTAGACCATAATCTTCTAAAGAAAGATCAACTGTAGGAATTTTTTGTGTTCTTGAACTAAAGATTTTGTTTACGCCAAATCCTTGAGACCATCTTGATTGAATGATTCCAACAGCTCCTGCTTTTTCAAGTGCTTCAATAATTGTTCTTGAATTATAACCAGTGTTATTAATTCTTTCACTCCAAGCACGAGAAGTAGCAGTTCGCTCTTCTTTCATTTTTTCAAATGATTCTTCCGTAGAAAACTCTTCCCAGTTATAGTTTGGTCGACCTGTAGGTTGCAACATTGAAACTAATACATATTTCCCTTTTGCAGTTGGTAACCATTTTTCGAATGCGGCTTTATCAGCAACCTCAGGTATAAGAACGGTTTCAGCTTCAACTCCATTTTTTTTAGTTCCTGGACTCCATGCTAAAATCATTCCTTCCATACTTACTGTTCTTGGGTGAGTGAGATCAACATGAGTAACTCCACGTTCCCAACCTTGCCATTCACCAAATTGCTCGTTTTCTGCTTCAATTCCCCACTCCTTGAAAGTTTCTACTGCCCAGTTATGAGCATTAAGTTGTTGAGGGGTACCAACTAGCCTTGGTCCAATTACATCTAGTAATTCGTGAGCGAGTTTTTCCAGGTGAGAGTTTTCATTAGCTTCCTTAACGATCATATCAACCACTTCTTCAGTAGTTTGAGCTGCTACCATCGTCGTAGAAACCACGAAAATTGCTAAAAATAGTTTTATAGTTCTTTTCACAATTATTCTTTTTTGTTAAAATTAAATTCCATCTAATATATCTAAGAAAAGAATAAGGCGAGAGCTTCGTAACTTTTTTTAACAGGGTAAAAAGTATATCTACATTTAAGCCATGGTTTTTGACAAAACCGTTACAGACTTATTAGTTAGCAATAAACGGGAAGTTTATATTTTAACCTAATCATCAAAAGTAACTTTGGTTACTTCTTCTTTGTTGAAATGTTTGTCATCTTTTTCTTCAAGCTGAGTAAATTCATGAGCAGTAAAAATGAAGCCTAATACTACCATTGTAATTACAATCAATCCGGCTACTATAAGGAAATCATTACCTAGCATTATTATTACCTCTCATCACTATTTTAAAGTAAGATGCAAATCCTAGAATGGATGGCACCCAAATGCCTACAAATAGTCCTGCATCTTTCTGATCATTAAACCATAGATATATGGAAAGAAACATAGAAAAGAGAGCGGCTAATATAAATAGGTAATCTGAGGACTTAAAATTTTTCATATTTTTTATCGATGTTTAGATTCACTATTGAAAATGAAAAGAGTATAAAATAAGTTCCTTATATATAAGATTGTATTAATTTTAGGGCATAAAAAAACCCCCACTCTTGCAAGCGGAGGTCCAACAATCAAATTTAAGTAAATCTGATTTTATGCTGTCTCCAGCATTTTCTTAAGTGTAATTCCAATGTCAGCAGGGCTGTCTACCACAGTTATACCAGCAGCTGCAAGTGCTTTCTTTTTTTCCTGAGCAGTTCCTTTACCACCAGAAATAATTGCACCAGCATGTCCCATTCTGCGTCCCGGAGGCGCTGTTGAACCTGCGATGAATGCAACAACAGGCTTTGTTACATGTTCAGCTATGTAAGCAGCTGCTTCTTCCTCAGCTGATCCACCAATTTCTCCGATTAGTACAATAGCTTCTGTATCAGGATCTGCTTGTAACATTTTTACAGCGTCAAGGTGAGTCGTTCCTATTACTGGATCTCCACCGATTCCAATTGCGGTACTTTGACCTAATCCTTCTTTCGTCAACTGATCAACAGCTTCGTAAGTCAAAGTTCCTGATCTAGAAATCAAACCAACTTTTCCTTTGAGGAAAATACTGCCAGGCATAATTCCAACTTTAGCTTCACCGGGAGTGATTACTCCAGGACAGTTTGGACCAACTAATACTGCGCCATGACTATGAACAATTTGCTTTGCCACAATCATGTCTTTGACCGGAATCCCTTCTGTAATACAGATTATTACTTTGATTCCTGCAAAAGCAGCTTCTGTAATTGCATCGCCAGCAAATGCTGGTGGAACAAAAATGATTGAAGTATTTGCCTGAACTCATTCAACGGCTTCAGCAACTGTATTAAAAACAGGTCGATCTAAATGAGTTTGGCCACCTTTGCCTGGTGTAACTCCACCAACAACATTTGTTCCATACTCAATCATTTGTCCTGCATGAAAACTTCCTTCGCTTCCGGTAAAACCCTGTACGATAAGTCGGGTATCATTTCCTACTAATACGCTCATTTTTGTTCTTTAACGTTCAAATTTTTGTGCAAGGGAATATACTATCATTGTATAGCAATGGAAAGTGACAAAGCTTGAAGTCACAAAGTTTTATATCTCTAAACTCATTTATTTCAGTACTCAATTTCTTATACTTAAGAATGATAACAGACGATAAAAAAGAAGAAGTTCGCGACGCTGCTGATATTGTAGAAGTTGTGGGCGACTATGTAAAACTGAAACGCTCAGGGAGCGGTTTTTCAGGTTTATGTCCTTATCATGATGAAAAGTCACCTTCTTTCAACGTTACACCTCGCTTAGGAATTTTTAAGTGCTTCGGATGTGGTGAATCTGGCGATGTATTCAAGTTTGTGATGGATCAGGATGGCATTGGGTTTACTGAAGCTGTTCGACAACTTGCAGATCGGTATGGAGTTTTTATCCCAGAAGAAGAAAGTTCAGAACCCTCTGAAAAACTTCAGGAAAAGGAAGGGATCTACCATGCATTAAAATTTGCGGGTATTTATTTTTATAGAAACCTTATAGAGAATCCTGATGCTGAAAAAGCACTTAATTATCTTGAAAAGCGAGGTTATAATAGAGAAGTTTTTAAAAAATATGGATTAGGATACGCACCCTCTGGTGGAAGTGACCTCTATAAGGCTGCACAAAATGCAGGTATTGATGAGAAATATTTGGTAGAAGGAGATTTAATAAAACCTAGCCAACGAGGGGAAGGGTTTTATGATACTTTTAGAGGTAGATTAATGTTTCCAATTTTTAGCACTACCGGAAAAGTTATTGGATTTGCTGGTCGAGTTTTAGGTAACGAAAAAACCGCTAAGTATATCAATTCTGCACAGACTAAAGTGTATAACAAAAGTGAAGTTATCTACGGGGTAAACTTTGCGAAGAACGAAATTAGAAAGAACAAGGAAGTCATCTTAGTTGAAGGCTATACTGATGTTATTACATTGCATGAAAATGGCATAAAGAATGTTGTTGCGAGTTCAGGAACAGCACTGACAGCAGGTCAGATGAGGATTCTTAATCGTTATGGCGAAAAAATTGTCATGATTTATGACGCCGATAATGCTGGTCAGGCAGCCATGAAAAGAGGAATTGATATTGCATTGGCACAAGGAATGGAAGTGCAATTATTGGAACTACCTGACGGTGAAGATCCGGATTCATTCGTTAAACAATTTGGCAAAGAATCATTTGAAGAATTAAAAAATCAAGAAGCTCTAGACTTTGTAGACTTTTTATTATTGAAAGCAGATGAAGAAGGGAGATTGCAAAATCCCGTGCAGGTTGGAAAAGTTATTTCTGAAATACTACAAGCTATTGCAAGCATCAAGGAATCTATCCAACGACAAATTTATGTTCAGCATCTACATCAAAAAACGCAACAGTATCGCAAAGGTAGTGATCGCGAATTATTTGTAGAGTTAGAACGTGTAATGGCCCAGAAAAAGAAAGAAGATTCAAGAGATTTAAGGCGGGAACAGTTTCAGGAGACACGACGAGATCAAATACCTGAAGAAGCTTTAGGTACCGTAAATAGGGAAGAGCGAGGAAAAAACTCAATAATTCAAAGTGATAAACCCTCTACAAAAAAAACACAAGCAGAAAAAGAACTGATTCGCTTGATGATTACTTATGGTAAAGACATGGTTGAGTATATTTGTTCCTTCACAAATGATAAGCTGTTTGAAGACGAAGAAATGAAGACATTTTATTTAGATATACTTAATCGGTTCAAAGAAGAGAAGGAGATTTCAATAAATGTGTATTCAGGAAAAAATGAGCCTTATCCAAGACTTGTGGGAGACATTTTACTGGAACAGTATAGTCCAAGTGAACGGCATCAAGAAAAAGTTGGACTGAAATACGAAAAAGATAAGAATCCTTATAGAACTGCAAAAGGTACTATAAAAACACTTGAACTTGGATTTTTAAAGAGAAAACTCGCAGAATTATCTGAAAGATTTGGAAGGTCAGATTCTCAAGAAGAGAAGAAGAAAATCATTGCATCCCAATCCAAAATTCAAGAGAAGGTTACAAAGCTATCTTCAACTTATTCTGATGATTATTATCCAAACCCTCCAAATGAATCTGAGAATGTTGTGGACGAAAAAAAATTCGAATATAAGATGAGAGATCAGCGAAAGTGATACGTTGGTGATTCAATATGAATTATCAGGAGGCTTCATCTTGTTGTTATAGAAAGAGTAATTAAGAGGAGAATTTATGAAAACTGTAAATCCCGCCACTGGAGAATTAATTGCTGAATACTCTGAAATGAGCTTTTCGGAAGTTTCAGATATAATACAAAAAGCCAATACGTCTCAAAGAGAATGGAAAGATCATAGTTTTGAAGTACGATCTGTCTTTCTCAACAAAATTGCCGAATTACTAAAAGAAAGGAAGCAGGAACTTAGTGAGTTAATGACTACTGAGATGGGGAAGCCATTGTCTGAATCAGTTGGAGAAATTGAGAAATCTGCTTGGGTCTGTGAGTATTATGCTGAAAATGCTAAAGAATTTCTAAAAGACAATCCCGTAGAAACAGACGCCAGTAAAAGCTACGTCACGTTTAATCCTTTGGGCACTGTACTTTCCATAATGCCATGGAATTTTCCTTTTTGGCAGTTATTTAGATTTGCATCTCCAGCTTTGATGGCGGGTAATGCAGTTATACTTAGTCATTCTGAAAATGTAACAGGGTGTGCATTAGAAATTGAAAAAGTGATTCATGATTCCGGGATTTCAACTGATCTATTCAGAACTATATTGGTTGAAAATGACAATATGAAAGCTGTTATTCAGCATGAAGGAATCGCAGCCATTACATTAACAGGAAGCACTAATGCTGGCAAAATTGTAGCATCACAAGCAGGGGAAGCACTTAAAAAAACAGTTCTTGAATTAGGTGGTAGTGACCCATCTATAATTTTAGAAGATGCAGATTTGAAACTTTCTGCAGAAAGTTGTGTGAATTCGAGATTTCTTAATAGCGGTCAAAGTTGTATTGCCGCTAAACGCTTTGTAATTGTGGAAAAAGTATATGATGAGTTCGTCGCTACGTTCAAAAAGCTAGCTAGTTCAAGAGTTGTTGGCAATCCTTTTGATGATAAAACTGACTTAGGTCCAATGGCTAGAAAAGATCTGCGCGATTCACTTCATAAGCAGGTTGAGAAAAGTATACAAAAAGGAGCAAGAGTAGCATTAGGTGGAAAAAAGCCTAATGGAAAAGGAGCGTTCTATCCGGTTACGATACTTGAAGATGTAATGATAGGAATGCCGGCATACGAAGAAGAATTATTTGGCCCAGTAGCATCCATGATAAAAGTTAAAGATGAAAATGAAGCTATTAAAGTAGCTAATGACTCGATATATGGTTTAGGAGCATCTATTTACTCTAAGAACATTAAAAAAGCAGAGAAAATAGCTGCAGAACAGCTTGAAGCTGGATGTTGTTTTGTGAACGAATTTGTTAAATCAGATCCAAGGCTACCATTTGGTGGAATTAAGAATTCAGGATATGGAAGGGAATTAGGATTATACGGAATACGTGAATTTGTAAATACGAAGACGGTATTTATAAAATAAGAACCTATTTAGTTCTGTTTTTTCACAAACTTCGTTAGTATCACAATTTGTTGACCTTCTACACGGCCTTCAATATGCTGAGGATTATCCCATACCAAAGAGATGTTGCGAACAGAAGTCCCACGTTTTGCAATAAAATTTGCACCTTTAACCGTCAAGTCCTTGATCAGGATTACGGTATCACCTGCTTCTAACTTTGCTCCATTACTGTCTAAGTGAGTTAACGCATGATCATTGTTTTCACTGACAGATCGAATCCCCAAATCTGATTCAGCCCATTTTAATGTGTGTTCATCTAGATACATCATATCCAGTAATTCTACAGGCCAACCTTCTTTTCGTAATCTTGTGAGCATTCTCCATATCATAACTTGAACAGCAGTTACATCACTCCACATACTATCGTTTAGACAACGCCAATGATTTGGCTTAACATTTTCGGGATTTGTAATTTGATCTAAACAAGTTGAACAGACAAGAATACTATTATCAGTATCTGCGACATCAGCAGGGGGTAAGGTATAGATTTGCAGGTCGTTTAAGGAAGTGCAAAGCTCGCATTGAGAACCACTTCTTTTTAAGAGAGTATCTTTTAAGGTCATTTATTGTATCTTTTTATACAAAAAAAGCCTTTCCCAAAACGAGAAAGGCTTTTAGTTTCTAAATAGTATTTATTCTCCTTCTTTGAGGATACCTACCCCAGTTGAAGACTCACCATTAGCTAATGAACTTAACTTATCTACAGCATCCCAGAGGCTCATAGATTTTTTGATAGTTTCATCAAATGCGTCATTAACAATTGGGTAAAAAGACTTCATACCCCAGACCTGTCGCGCAATTTCCGCTTTCATTCTGCCTTCACTCATCCATGCTACTTCTTCAAAATGTCCAACAGGAATAAACAATGAGTCGCTTCTGAATTTAGGTGTATCTACCGTGTCTGTAATTACCAACCCTTTACTTTCTAGAGAAGCTTTAAACTCATTAATATCATTTTTATTCCATTCAAAGTCAGTACGGAATTTATCAAAGTTATCTTCCCATTTCGCACGAAATTCATCTCCATTTTCATCTAAGTATTCGCGTACATAATCAAATGCAGCTCTCTTACGAATAGCAAAGTTGATAACATAACCAGAGCGGGTAGAGTCATCAGGGATGATATAATCAGGTACAATACCACCACCACCGTAGACTGTTCTTCCAGCATCAGTTTTATATTTCAAGGAATCTGGTACACGATTTTCAAATTCGATTGCATCATTTACTGCATTATTTCTTCTGTAAATTTCATAAGCATATTCTTCTCCACCACCTTTACTGTACGGTTTTTGTATTAAGCGACCGGAGGGCGTTAAGTATCTTGAAATTGTAACACGAATATTGCTTTTATCAATTAGCTCGTACTGCTGTTGGACAAGTCCTTTACCAAATGTTCGCTTACCAACTATTAAACCACGGTCATGATCCTGGATTGCTCCTGAAACAATCTCACTAGCTGAGGCTGCACCTTCATCAACAAGAACTATTACCGGTTTACCTTGATAGTCACCATCTTTTCTAGAAAAGTAATTACCATTGAAACGACTGTGCTGGCTTTTAGTTGAAACAAGTGAAGTTCCTTTTGGGAAAAATTCCTCTGCGATTGCAATGGCTTGTCCCAAATAGCCGCCAGGATTACCCCTAAGATCTAAAATCAAACGATCCATCCCTTTGGTTCTTAGATCTTGAGATGCCTCCATAAACTCTTGATGAGTGGTAGCAGCAAATCGGTTTATTTTAATATATCCTGTTCTTTCATCTAGCATATAAGAACTATCCACGGTGTAGAGCGGGATATCATCTCGTTGAATGGTAAACTTTAGTTGAGATGATACTCCTGGACGTACAATGGTAACTGTTACTTTAGAGTCTTTTTCACCACGTAGATTTCTTAGCACTTGCTCATTTGTAAATCCTACGGCGTTACTGTCTTCAATAGCAACGATTCTATCACCTGAGCGAATCCCTAATTGATCACTGGGTCCACCTGAAATAGCTGTTATCACAGTTATTGAATCTTTGATAATCTGAAATTGAACACCAATTCCTTGAAACTTACCTGCAAACTCTTCCTGAACACGTTCATTATCCTCAGCTTCAATATATACTGAATGAGGATCCATAGAAGAAAGGAGTCCTCTGATAGCATATTCAGTTAATTTGGTCATATCCTCGTTTTCAGTATTATTAGCTACATAGAGGTATGATTTTTCAAATCCAGTGAAAGCGTCTGTCATGGATTTTACATTAACATCTTTAAATGTAGTATCAACTGGTGAGCCTGTAATGTTAAGAGTTGAGTCCTGTATGTGACTAACAAATTCTTTAATGCTAGTCTTGTACATCTTATCGAGATCAATATCTTCAAAATAATTCGCTACGATGCTTCGAGTTGCCTGAGCATATTTTATGATATTTGTTTCATCATCGTTCAACGTTGTTTTAACAACTGCATCAGCACCTGTAAATTTAACAAAAGCCAGAATTAGTACGATGACGACTTGAGGTGCAATAAATTTTTTTAAAGACATATAATAGTTCTGAGGTTTATTACTCTAACCAAAAAATATAGCGAAATGTTTCATTCAAATGGATTGTAACATGATAACTGTTCAAATACCTATTAAAGTATGTAATGGCTGAGATCTTTGTCCTTCACTAAATCAGCTAGTTGTTTACTTACATAAGTTGGGTCAATAGTAATTTCCCCAGAATTAATGTCATCTGGTACAGCAAATAGTAATTCATCGAATAAAGATGACATAATTGTATGTAACCTACGAGCTCCAATATTTTCAACTTGTGAATTCACTACCGTTGCAATTCTGGCTAGCTCTCTGATTGCATCATCTGTAAATGTAATTTTAACTCCTTCGGTTTCTAACATAGCTTCATATTGTTTAGTTAAGGCATTTTTAGGTTCCGATAGAATTTTCATGAAATCATCTTCCGATAGGGAGGTAAGTTCCACTCTAATAGGAAAACGACCCTGTAATTCTGGAATCATGTCAGATGGTTTTGAAACGTGAAATGCACCAGATCCAACAAAAAGGATATGATCAGTTTTAACGATTCCATGTTTTGTACTTACGGTACTACCTTCAACTATAGGTAGCAAGTCACGTTGTACTCCCTGACGACTTACATCAGGTCCACTTTTTCCAGCACCAGATGAGGGTTCAGCTATTTTATCAATCTCGTCAATAAATACAATTCCCTGTTTTTGAACTCTTTCTAAAGCTTCTTGTACTGCAGATTCATGATCGATGAGCTTTTCAGCTTCTTCTTCGAGTAAAACTTCTCTAGCATCTGAAATAGGTAATTTTCGTTTCGCTTTCTTTCCTTTACCCATATTCCCGAGCATATCCTGCAAGTTCATTCCCATTTCTTCCATACCACCAGGACCAAATACCTGCATCATAGGTGTTTTAGAATTCTTTACTTCAACTTCAATTTCTCTGTCTTCGAGTTCTCCATTTTGAAGCTTTTCACGAAAGCGTTCGCGGGTACGAACATTTAATTCCTGATCATCTGCTTTCGATGGATCGAAACTAGAATCTGAATTTCCTGACGCATTGAAACCAACAGCTTTATTCGTTACAGGCGGGATTAGGATATCAAGTATACGGTTTTCGACAGCTTCGGCAGCTTTATCTTTAACTCGTTCTTGCATTTCCGTTTTAACCATATTCACAGCGATATCGGTAAGATCACGAATCATAGATTCTACATCTCGACCTACATATCCAATTTCTGTGAATTTGGAAGCTTCTACTTTAATGAATGGAGCCATAGCAAGTTTAGCTAGTCTTCTTGCTATCTCAGTTTTACCAACTCCGGTAGGTCCAATCAGTAAAATATTATTAGGTACAATTTCTTCCCGTATATCTTCTCTGGAATTTAGTCTTCGCCATCTATTCCTTAAGGCAATTGATACCGATCTTTTCGCTGCTTTTTGACCTACAATGTACTTATCAAGCTCACGTACTATTTGTTGGGGTGTTAAATTCTTTTCTTCTAACATATTTTAGTCCTCAATTTCTATAATCGACAAATTGTGATTGGTATAGATGTCGATATCTGCTGCTATATTTAGTGATTCTTCAACAATCTGCTTAGCAGATAATTCCTTGGCATGCTTACTCATTGCACGGGCAGCGGATAAGGCATAAGATCCTCCACTACCGATAGTAGCAATATTATCATCTGGTTCAATTACATCTCCCTGACCTGAGATTACCAATGCATTTTCGTTATTCATCACGATTAGTAGAGCTTCTAATTTCTGAAGATATTTATCTTTTCTCCATTCCTTAGCTAGTTCAACGGCCGCACGTTGCATACTTCCATTATACTCGTTCAGTTTCTCTTCATATCTTTCAAAAAGGGTAAACGCATCTGCAGTTGATCCTGCAAAGCCAGCAAGAACTTTTCCATTATATAATTTACGGACTTTCTTTACTGTAGCTTTCATGACTGTCTTGTCCATCGTAGCCTGACCGTCGCTACCTAAAGCTGCTTTCCCATTGTGAATAACACCAACAACAGTAGTGGCATGTAATTTAAATGCACTCATTCTATAAAATTAAATTATGTTTATCGTCGGGTTGGCAAAAACCAAGCCATCAAAAGATCAATGCTGAATTTGATGAGCTTGACTTAATTATTCATTCGAATTGGCAGAACCACCTGACGTTCTGTTGCCGCTATTGCGATGTTTATTCTTTTTAGTGATCTCAAGATCATCTTTACTATGATGTAGCTCTTCGATAATCTCAACTTGATCAAGTGCCTCGTCAATGGAGTCACCACGCATTACAACATCAGAAATATCTACGTCAGAACCAGATAAAGTTACTTTAAATCGACTTAATGGGATGCTTTCGTCAGCTACTAAAGTAACTTTGATGTGTAATTTTGACATCCATTTCCAGCGTTTGCTGAACATTCCTTTGTTTATCAGGTTTTTCATGTAAGGGTTTACATATAGATCAACAGCACGGTATTCCGAGTTATGTTTGAAACGGCTTAACCAGCTTTCAATATCTGTTAATACAGTATCGTCTGTTATAACATCGCCACTACCACCACACATTGGGCAAACTTTAGAAACAGAATTGATAACACTTGGTCTAATTCTTTGACGGGTAATTTGAACAAGCCCAAAATCACTCATTCCAAGCATGTTTGTTTTGGCAGGATCTTTCCGGAATTCTTTCTTTAATTCATCATAAATTTTCTTTCGATTTTTATCATCCCTGAGATCAATAAAATCAACGACGATAATACCGCCAATATCTCTTAATCGTAGTTGTTTAGCTATTTCTTTGGCGGCATCTAAATTCGTTTTAAGAGAATTGTCTTCTTGTCTGGCTTTTGCAGCATATGGTCCAGAGTTAACATCAACAACATACATTGCTTCTGTTTGCTCGAA
>Ga0136600_1000943_pt1 | contig 14297 bp, 10 predicted proteins | sample AntRauMFilla2698_FD_104634 | JGI IMG/M metagenome (GOLD analysis project Ga0136600, IMG submission 104634) | Saline lake microbial communities from Rauer Islands, Antarctica - Metagenome Filla 2 #698 | ecosystem: Environmental > Aquatic > Non-marine Saline and Alkaline > Saline | place...
AGGGGCTTTTGGAGAAAGAGCATTGCTACCGCGTGGGAACTAAAGGGTACATGCCAAGCAGTGATAAGTGTTTGCGAGTTATCAAGTAGAAAAGCGGTCCCATGGGGCATAAACTTTTTAACACAAGAGTCACCATGGCAAGTCTTTAGGATATTACAGTTTAGCTTGTTATGGATAAGTACTTGAGGGGTCAAACAGCTTTGCTGATAAATTTCTCGAGCACGCTGCTTTGAAAGAACTGGCGCGTAAGAATTCATTGGCACCATTTGAAAAATCGCCTCTTGTACATTTTTTTTAATATTTAGGGGCATTTCACAAGTATTAGATGCCCTGATAACAGGGGATAAGCTGATGCATATTATAAGTAATTTGATTTTTTCTAACATGGTAGCAGCCTATCATGATGGTGTTTTCTACTTTTTTTAAATTAACCAAAGCGGAAAATAAGAAATACTGTCAAAACTTTAAACACTGGTTACTAGCTTAATTTTTATGTAATTTTCATGACTTATAAAAGTAGAATGCAGTTATGGGAAAATGGAAGCCCCTCTCATTAAATTCAAATGTAAGCCATGTTAAGTAAATTTCGGGCAAGGTCATTGAAGTAACAGTCCTGTCAAACTAAAATATGTTTAATAGGAGGTTTTTGTGTTCGCTGTTCGTGAGCTTATTCGCTTGTTCGATTGTTTTGATTTTAAAATCTTTGCCATCTGCCTTGGCTTTTCCATTGTATGGATTGTTGGCACAGATTACCTTGTTTATGAGTTTGCAAGCTTAGAAAAAGGCCAATTATTACAAACGGTCAAAGGGCTAACCTATGTTTTTATCATCAGCTTAATTCTTTCTTTTTTTAAAAGAAGGGAAAAAGATACTTTAAAAACGGCTTTCGCTCATAAGAAACAAGCTTTATTAGGAGAGTTCTCAGGAATGATTGTTCATGAGGTTAAAAACCCCCTTCATATTATCTCTCTCGCAGCGAATAAAATTGAGACGAGTGATGATAAGCATGAGAAGACAATTGAACTGGTTAAAACTTCCATCCAAAATTTGAACCAAACAATTGACTTCCTTCAGGCACTTTCTCGAGGCGAAGATATTGGGGGAGTGGATTTTAGTCAAAAGTGCTCTCTCGAGAAGTCAATTAACCGGGTTGTGCGATTCATCGAAAAGGCAAAGATGGAGTATGGTGTAGAGTATGAAGTGAATATTCCAGAAAAATTAAGCATTGAAGGTAATGATGGACTTCTCTTTCACCTCTTCCTCAATCTCCTAAAAAATGCCATTGAGAGTTTTGAGTCCCAAGAAAGTGGCCACTGGATTGCCATTAACTCACAAGTGAGTGGGCATCAAATTCTACTCTCAATTGAAAATAGTGGAAAACCAATTAACCTTTTAACCCAAGCAAGGCTTTTTAAACACTTTACTTCAAAAAAAGATAGTAAGGGAACAGGCCTTGGGCTTTTGATATGTCGTCAAATTATGCGAGGTCACAAAGGCACCATCTCCTATGATGACAAGGCTTCTCATCCACGCTTTGTTTTAGCTTTTCCTAATCCTAAAATTTAAATGTTAAAGGTTCCAAGCCTAAAGAAAATCTCTACCTCACTTGTGAGATGGCCTTTGACCTGGAAGGTTTCGAGAAAGTAGTTATGCGATAGAGAAAGCTCGCGACTCAGTTCTAAACTTTGCCAGTTTGGCCCGAGGTTGACACTTTCAAGGCCCTTAAGTCCTCTCAAACCTTTAAGTCCTTCTCGAATAGATACATTAAAAGATGCATCCATTTGTGCAATAGTCTTATTCTCTAAGGGGGTAAGTTCCCTTTCGATGATTTCAATGGTTGATTTTTCATTACCACCTAATAGAAAGTGCAAAGACTCACTTATGAAAGCTTGATCAAAAATGACAAGCCCTAGGACTTCACTCTCAAGAGAGAGAATTGGCCGCACCATTGTACCCTTTTTTAAACTATCGAGCTTGGGCTCGTGAAGGACATCACTACTTTTATGAATGACCTCAGAGTTAAAGCTTCGGAGTGCTAGGACTTTCTTAAATGCTGGAAGAAACTTTCCAATAAAAAAGTCAGAGTTATATTTATTGGTTCTTGGGACAAAGACTCTTGCTGCTAATTCTTTAAATACAGCGAGAGACTTCTTTTGACCTTTTCCTTCACCATCATTTTCCACAGTTACTTTTGTCCTTCTTTAAGAGTGACAAAGCCGTAAGGGAGAAGTTCTTTGAAGGTCATTTTCTTTGTTAGTCCTTTGGGGTTTCCTAGGTAAATCGGGAAATCCAGTTCATTGAATTCATTCATGACTTGTAAACAAAGTGCACAGGGAGGTGTTGGTGTTTCTGTATTGGCGATGACAACAGCATATTCAATAACACCGTGGCCTGAATTGGCGACCTTTGAAAAAATGGCCGTTCTCTCAGCGCAGTTAGTTGCACCAAAGCTCATATTTTCAACATTACAGCCGGCATAGAGAGTTGGGTCGCCAGCAAACTTAAAAGCCGCACCAACAGCAAACTTACTATAGGGTGAATAGGAATGGCTTTGGGCCTTAATTGCCACTTCGAATGCACTTTCAATTCCAGGGTCTACATTTATTTTGTGATTCAAGTTTTTCTCCTAAGCCTTTATCTCAATATGATAACCATTATGCTTTCTGATATTTAGAACACCAGTATCCAAAATAAGGTATTGCCCTTTTATCCCTAAAAGAGTTCCTTCAATTTTATTTAACTTATTAAAAGAAAGAGACGAAAACTTTTGTGGAACTTCCACTATCGGGTAATGAATCTCCACTACAGGATCGTCGAGATCTTCGGCATCACCATCATCAAGGAGGTCTCCATAGTTTTCATAAATTTGCTCTCTCATCAACTCCAAATCAACATCTTCGTATTCCCCTCTTAGCATTTTCCGCCAATTGGTTTTATCGGCCATCTCTTTGGCAATCTCTACCTCAATCATGCCAGATGTTTTCCTGTCAGGAACCTTCGCCACAGCAATGGCCTTAACAGCACCTTGGTCGATCCATCGAGTGGGCACTTGTGTTTCTCTGGTGATTCCAACTTTCACGCCACTGGTTACAGATAGGTAAATATAGTGGGGGATAAAACAGTGCTCTTCACCCCACTTTGGTTCTCTGCAGGTTCCTTTGTGGTAATGGCAAAGCTCTGGTTTAATAATACAGGTATCACAGCGGGCCAGTGAGATAAGATTTTTATAGCTATAACCTTGGCCATAACTTTTTTTGATTTTCTCGCCATCGTAAATATCAAAAATATCGCCTGCCCATTCAAGGCTTATTTTCTTTTCAATCAAGGGGTTCATCTCTAGGAGTTCATCGCCCATAGGCAAGGAGTAAGAGACAGCACCTTTTGCATCAAGCTGAGTTTTCATTTTTAGGATTGAGCCACTAAGATTCATATAAATTGTCCTTCAGGAAACTTATCATTCCACCCATAACTGTTGGCGGAATCTCGTGACCACCGGGAAATTCTTGGTAATCCACTTTCATCTTTTTTTCTTTTAAAAACTCATGGAGGGCCCTTGCCATGGAAATAGGAAGGACTGGGTCGGAAACACCATGGGATTGAAAAATGGGTATACTCAATAGATTTAAACTCTCTTGGTTTTCTTTATCAAAGGCGATGCCTAATTCTTTCTTACCAATAAGGGTGGAAGATAAGAGAAGAAGTGCCGTAGGCCTCATGCCTTTTATTAAGGTAAGATAGAGAGCGAGCATACTTCCTTGGCTAAATCCACCAAGAATAATCTCCTGAGAACTCTTCTCTTTTTTTAAGGCCTCGATAAATTTTAAAATCCTTGTGGCACAATCTTCCAAACCTTCCGGGATACCTTTACTAAAGAGACTCTCAAAGTTGCCGGTCATCATCGCTTGGTTGAGCTCTTCCATATCAATAGGAAACCAGGCCTTGCCTTTCATAAAGGGACCAATGGGCACTTCCAAAGTGCCATCGGGAAAAATCCAATTATAGTTCTTAAGCTCAGGAGAAAGTGTCGCAAGAGGGGCAAGGTCGCGCATATTTGCGCCATAACCATGAAGAAGGATAATCGTGGGCTGCTTCTCCCTAAAAGTCATATCAATATAATCAATGCCCTCTAATTTCTTTAGTGAAGTCAAACGAGTCCCGCACCTTTCTTTATTTCATCCACGATTTCTGGATTCAAAAGAGTAGAAGTATCGCCAAGATTAGCTGTATCTTTTGCTGCAATTTTTCTCAGGATACGCCTCATGATTTTTCCTGAACGAGTCTTTGGCAAACCGCTAACGACCTGAATGGCATCGGGCTTTGCGATGGGCCCAATTATTTTATTAACGAGTTTATCAAGTTCCGGTTTTAATTCTTCTGAAGTTTTTTCCATACCGGGCTGACAAATAACATAGGCGTAAATGCCTTGGCCTTTTATATCATGGGGATATCCTACGACCGCACTTTCAACAACTGACTTGTGCTCATTTATGGCGTCTTCAACTTCCGCAGTTCCAATTCTGTGACCTGAAACATTCATAACATCATCCACTCTGCCAGTAATTCGATACCTGCCAGAATCATCTCTACGGGCCCCATCACCTGTAAAGTAGTGGCCCGGATAGGTTGAAAAATAGGTTTGCTTGTAGCGTTCGTGATCGCCCCAAATCGTTCTGGCCATTCCAGGCCATGGGTTGGAAATGCAGAGATTTCCCTCTGCTGGGTTTCCTTCAATTTTCTTCCCTTCACCATCAACAAGTTCTGGCGTAACACCAGGAAGAGGAACAGTGGCATGAGCTGGTACGCTCTCTGTAACTCCAGCAAGGGAGCTTATCATAATGCCACCAGTTTCTGTCTGCCACCAAGTATCTACAATAGGACAGCGCTCTTTACCAATTTCTTTGTGATACCACTCCCAGGCTTCCTCATTGATAGGTTCCCCAACAGAGCCGAGAACCTTGAGGGTGCCAAGGTCATGTTTTCTGACGAGTCCGATGTCGCAAGCTTGTAGCGCTCTGATTGCTGTAGGAGCCGTATAGAAGTGAGTGATTTTAAATTTATCAACAATTTCCCAAAAGCGGCCTGCATCGGGGTATGTAGGCACACCTTCAAACATAACAGTGGTGGAGCCATTGAGTAGTGGACCATAGGTGATATAGCTGTGGCCTGTAATCCAGCCTATGTCAGCGGTACACCAATAGATATCATCTTCTTGCATTTGAAAGACTTGTTTAAAAGTTTCTCCGGCCCAAACCATATATCCTGCCGTCGTGTGCAGCAGACCTTTTGGTTGACCTGTTGAACCAGAAGTATAAAGAATAAAGAGAGGGTCTTCTGCTTGCATGGGTTCAGGCGCACATTCAGTTGAGGCCTTTTCAATTAAAGGCATGAGCCATTCATCTCGACCTTCTTTCATCGTGATATTAGCATCAGTTCTTTTTCTAACGAGAACCTTCTCAACACAGGCACAACTCTCGAGAGCTTCATCAGTGATATCCTTTAGAGGAATAGTCTTGGCACCACGATAGGCTTCATCGCAGGTGATAACCATTTTAGCGCCACAGTCATTAATTCTTCCTGCTAAGGCCTGAGCGCTAAAACCACCAAAGACAACAGAGTGAACAGCCCCGATGCGAGCACAGGCAAGAACACCCGTTAAAAGTTCAGGTACCATAGACATATAGAAAACGACACGATCACCTTTTTTTATCCCTTGATCCTTAAGGACATTTGAAAATTGGCACACTTCTTGGTGAAGTTCTTTATAGGTCAGATGAATGGGTTCATCATTGGGATCGTTGGCTTCCCAAATGACAGCCGTTTTATTTCCACGACTTTCAAGATGGCGGTCAAGGCAATTGGCCGTGATATTAAGTTCAGAACCACCAAACCATTCGATATTAAGTTCGTTGAAGTTACCATTGCTTACGCTTTTCCATGGTTTCATCCATTGATAATCATTGGCGACTTCGGACCAATAGCTATCCTTATCTCTAATGGCTTTTTTCCAAGCTGAATTATACTCGTCCTTGGTCGATATATTGGGCATGAGCTTATCCTTGTTATTGGGTCTAAATGCCTCAATATTATCCGTTTTGACCCCCTCGTGACAAATATTTGGGGCACTTTGGTGGCCCTAAATAACCGCCAGATTTGGCTTCTTGCAACATACATTCAAAGCCTTAGCGCCAGTTTCCAGAAAAGTCCTGTGATTCTCTAGGTCTATACGGCTTTGCCCCTTATTCTTGATAGGGAAGCTCAAGTTTTGGTTCTAAGTTGTCGAAAAGTAAGTGTGAATTTAGCTAAAAATGGAAGTTAAAAATGAAAGGTTCTCAAATCAAAAATGTTCAAAAAACCGTCAAAGTATTTACTGTGTCATGGCTTTTACTTTTTAGTCATGTTTCGGTATTTGCGGATGGAGGACCCGAGAGCGAGGAAGCTAGCTCTAATCCTTTTACTTCATTATATACCGGATTAAGAGATTATATTTGGGGAGCACCAGTAAAGTCAGATACAGAAGCGGATGATGTTTCAGTATCTCCAACCATTTCTAGTAATCCTAGAAGAGGCGATAGATATAGAAATAGATCAGGTGGAAGCTCAGTAACTCCTGAGCTTGATTTATCTGTTAGTGGCAACGTCTCTGTTTCAGCTTGTGGCTATGAAAGTTTTCAAGAAGTTCCAATTCCTGGAATCGATGGGCTCATTAATTTTGTTCAATCTGAAAGTTGTGGACCAGATGCCATATTAGAAAGTGTCAAAGAAGAAAATGGCAGTGCAAAGGTTGAAAATATATGCATGAATACTATTCACTTAAGGAGAAATAATATTTGCCCAAGAAATGAGATATCACCTCAGAGGAAAAAAGAAATCCTAGATGAGCATCTTAGCTTTGAACCCGCTCAAGAAATGTTTAAAGCGCAAGTGGAACAAAATCGTCAAGAGGATTTAGAGAAACTAGGGAAAATTTCTGCTCTTCAAAATATGATAGCTTCAGATCCTGAAGCTCTAACATCTCTATGGCGCACATTAAGAGACTTTGAGAACAGTAGCGATGCTGCAACCCTTACTCAGGCGAGAAGACTTAGAGAGCACACAGGGCTTGCTGATGAGGGTGTGAGGTTTGGTGATCTCAGTTATGCAGAGTTTACTGAAAAGATTTTTAACTGTGCTGACCCTGCAGACTTTCAAAATGAAGGTCCAGAATTTGATTCATCTGCGCTAGCAAGTTGTGGAGATGATATTGATGAGCCCGTAAAAAGTCTCGTCGAGTCAGGACTGCGCTCTCAAAAGAATAACTGTTCCGGCACATCAGGAGAGGGTCTATGTCCATCTGGAATGGAGGGCCTTGCACAATATATCGAAGAATCTATGAACGTAGGCGAAAATCGTTCAATTCCAGGCTTTGCCACTGGACATCTTATAAACCCTGATCATTTTGGTGCCATCATTTCAGATGTTTGGCAACAAAAAGTCGAGGGAACAGATACGCCTCAAATTAGGAATGCAATGGCGAATGCATTTGAAAATAATTGGCCTATTGAAGAGGCAAGGAAAAGAGCAATTGAAATTGCCGTTTCAAACTCTTTACAAGGAGCTCCTGGTGACCCTAGTAGTGCAATGGATGCTGTTCAAAGTGCGGTAGAGACTATTGGTGGTCAACTCTTTGTTCAAATGGGGGGCAGTCTTGCAGCTTCTTACTTATTGAGGCCTAATGAAGAGTCGCCTTTAAGTGTGGATATTGGCAATAACATGAGTCTCTCTCAAGATGTAGTAGAGGATATCAAAACAAGAATTGCTAGTGGTGATAGCGACGTAGAAGTTATCGTCGATACTGTCATGAACAATCTTTATGGGCAGGAGGATTTAACGCCTGAAGAGATGCAAAGTATTCATGAAGGGCGGGATAACATCTTAAGCTTTACCCAAAGGGTGTTCTTCTCTGCTTCGTTGGCCGATTACTATTATGGAAATAATCATTCAATTAATGAAGGAGTGAACTTAATATCTGCTAATGGAAACTCGGGAACACCCCAACAACAGGTTGAAAACTTTATAAACAATATTCTTAAGCCTAATGAGGAAGGTGCTGTGCCTAAAGCCTCGGAGCTTCTTGAATTATTTAATAAGAGCCCAACCCTTAGGGTAGCTCTTGAATACTTAAAAGGTCAGAGAGCAATTGGGGAAGCAAAGCCGGAAGAAACGGCAGAAGTTCTTCTTAACTTTTTGAAAGAAACTGCAGATGCCCCTGGAAGTGAAAATCTCTCCTTAGAAGAAATCATTGATAAGGCGAAAACGAGCTTTCTTGTGAGAATGGCTATGAGCTCTATTCCATCCTGTAAGCGTGTGAAGTCAAAGGAATATCAAAATAAAAGGGTTTGTGAGCCCTTAGAAAGTTCTCTTGACGGTGCAAAAGCCCTTGAAGGACTCTTAGGTGGCGCAGAGGGAAGTGGCATTCAAGTTGATGATTTCATGGACAAAGTAATGGTTTACTGTGAGCCTGTAATGGAGGAGTACCTCTTCAACACTCGTGGTGACAAAACTCATAGACCCGGTACTGCAACAGCGATGGCCAGAAGAGAAGCCTGTCGAGAGTATAAAGAACTCTCTCCTATGATTCAGAGTACTTGTCATCTGCAAAACTCAGGAAGTCCTCATGAAGTAGCTCTGGCAGGGGATGATACTGAAATTATAATTGGGTTAACAGATACCTCTGCAGCAAGTGGTGCAGCAGCAATTGCTGCTAGTGGGAACAACACGACAAATCTTAAGGATGGACCACCTCCAAGTGAAGGGATCATTGCCTCATCTCTTTCAAGTACGATTGGTAAAAGAAGAAGAACGAATAGCAGTGGTGGTCTGATAATGCCTTCCAATATGCGACCTCCTTCTAAAGGTAGGCAGACGCTCCTACCAAATTCTCATAGTGGTGGTGGTGCTTTGAAAAGTGAGGCCCTTGCAACTTCAAAAGGAGCGGGTAACTCATCATTTTCAGGTTCGAAATTGACGACTCCTATTGAACCGCAGTTTAAGCCTGATGAATTTATGAAGCCTTTCATTCCTCAGCCTACAAATACGAGCGACAACGGTAGTATTTCCGAGACTCTCGCTGAGGTTAAAGCTGAACTTGACCCAGCAACTCAAGCGCTCTTAAAAAGGCTCGAGCAAATGGAAGGTAAGCAGGCGTCGCTGCAAAAAGAATTAAAAGACGCAATTAATGCTGGCAAAAGCAATGACCCAGAGAAAGATAGTCTCTTGGCAGAAATAAAGAAGTTAAAAGGTGAAATAGAAGGAGTGGAAGGGCAACTTGAAAAAAGGGAAGACGTAAGGCAAGTTCTTGCTTCTGCAGATTCTGCTGTGCCTACTTCGAGTGATGAGAGTCGTCGCTTCAGATCTTCTCCACGCAGGGGAGGTAGTGCTTCCCGTGCACCAGCAGCAGTGACAAGTAGTGCACCTGCCGCTCAACCAACTATAAGCGAGCCTATTTCTACTGGGCCAAGTGTTGAGAGTTTTTCTGGTGGTGGCCTTAATCGTGGACGAAGTGGTGGAGAAAGTAGTCGGGATGAGGTTGCTTATAGTGCTCCAAGCGGTATTGTTCTTCAAGCAGGAGTATCAGCTGCATCTTCATTAACTCTGTCCGAGGCAAAGAGTCAGCTCCCACTTATTCCGAAAGACCAGGTTCTTGATTATGTTAGTGCCAATAGAACTCCTGTTCTGGTGCAAGAGGAAGACGGGTCTTACCGAATCTTTAGACCGCAATTTAATGCCGATGGAGAGCTATTGACCGAAAATGGACAAGTCGTTCTGGCGGAAGAGATTCTTCCTTCAGACGAAATTGGACCAGATAGAGATATTGCTTCCTTTAGAGAAGAGGACGAGGAAGCGCTTCCAGAGCCTGCGGGTAGCGAAGTTATTCGTTATAGAGACTTGGAAGAGCTGATTGATAATGGAGGGCCTCAATAGAGTTTCTTCAGTAGTAACTCCATGATTATGTTATAATTATGGAGCTTATTACTTTCAAGGATGAATTTATGATGGGTGGCAAAGGTCTTTCCTTCTTTCTTATTATTCTCACTTTCTCTTTCTGTCTTCAGGCCAAACAAACGGCAACCTATAGTGAAGCTGCAGATGTTTTTGAAATTGTCGATCACGTTAGCCAGTGGCATCCATCTCTATCAGGTGAATACCGAAAAGCTTGGGTTAAGAAATTTCCCTTAACCTTAGAAGATAAGAGTAACTTTTCGAAATATGCAGCAATAAGAAAGAAGTACTACGCTGAAAGCCCCCTTGGAAGTTCAGGTGAAGAAGATCTCTTTGGTAAAGTTGTTCATGGCTTTGACCGTTTTTCAGAAACATTCTATGAGAATCGTTCACTTCTAGAGGTTTTTAAAAGCCTACAGAAGAAGGGTTATAAGACCGAAGATATAAAATTCCTTGTGTCTTTTTTTCGAACCTATAAAAGTCAAATCAGCTCCTTTGTAAAAGAGTCCACCCACTTTTCGGTGAAACTCTTAGATCTTAATAAGTCGTGGAAAGAAACCAATCTTGATAAAGCGGCCCGCAAGCTCTCGCCATTTATCTTAGGTAAAGAAGGAAGAAAAGTAAGGCTAACTTTGCTTCCCGTCTGGTGGCCTGCAAATGCCCTCCCCACAGTAGATATCAGAGGGCCATATCTGATTCTTCGCTACAATCCCATCGCTCATACCAATTCATGGAATATGCAAATGATTAGCAATAAAATGGTTGAAGGCCTGCTTCAAGGCCAGTCTAAAAATCAACGCTCAAACTTAAACAAAATCTTTGAGGACAAATGTAATGGCCGCCAATATGAATTGCGTGAAGCAGTGCGCGTCGTTATGGGAAGTATGTTCCCATCATCGCTCAAAAAGAAGAAGGACTTTGACGCTTATCAAAAATGGAGCTCAAGCAACTTCATTGATGTTTACGCCAAGCTTCTCTTTCCCCTCTTAGAGCGCGAACTTAAGGGAAAGGGCTTCTTTGCAGGTGATTTTATGACAGAGGCTTCGGCTATTTGCCGTAGTTTGCACCGCTTATCAGTTGTGCCCTAAAGTCTTCCCTAATTGCCCTACTTGACCCACTCTTCCTAGACGAAAGCCTTTGAAAACAGGCATAATCTCTGTGTTTTGACACATACCTAAGAGATTTAAATAAAGAGGGATTTATGGACACATTGGTATCTGCAATCGATACCCGCTCGCAATTATTCATTGATAATAAAGAGCATCATCTTGGACTTTTAGAAAACCTTAAAGGCCGCCTCAATGAAGTGAAAGCTGGTGGGGGCGAAAAGTCTGTGGAGCGCCATCGCAGTCGCGCCAAACTTCTTCCAAGGGAGAGGATTGAGCGCATCCTTGATGAAGGCTCACCCTTTATTGAGTTAAGTGCGCTTGCGGCCAATGACCTTTATGAAAAAGAAGGGGGCGTGCCCTCTGCTGGAGTTGTTACAGGTGTTGGCAAAGTTCATGGTGTGGAATGTATGTTTGTGGCCAATGATGCCACTGTTAAAGGCGGCACCTATTTTCCCATGACAGTAAAAAAGCATTTACGGGCCCAAGAAATAGCGAAAGAAAATCGTCTGCCTTGTATTTATCTCGTTGATAGTGGTGGGGCTTTTCTTCCCATGCAAGATGAAGTCTTTCCTGATAGAGATCACTTTGGCAGGATTTTTTATAACCAAGCCCAAATGAGTGCCGTAGGCATTCCACAGATTGCCGTGGTTCTTGGTAGCTGTACGGCCGGTGGTGCCTATGTGCCTGCCATGGCCGATGAATCCGTTATTGTAAAAGGTAATGGGACTATTTTCCTTGGCGGACCTCCTTTGGTTAAAGCAGCGACTGGTGAGGAAGTGACGGCAGAAGACCTTGGTGGCGCACGTGTGCATACCAGTGAGTCTGGAGTGGCCGATCACTTTGCAGAAGATGAAGAAGAAGCGTTGATCATTACGCGAAATATTGTAGAAAATTTAAATTATCAATCTCTTGGCAAAGATCAGGGCTTTATAAAAAAGAGAGAAGTCAAAGAGCCTCTTTATTCTATGGATGAGGTCTATGGCATTTTACCCAAGGACACAACAAAGAGTCCTTTTGATGTGCGAGAGATTATAGCGCGACTTGTGGATGGAAGTGAGTTTCATGAGTTTAAAGCGAAGTTTGGCACAACACTTATTTGTGGTTTTTCTCATATTCATGGAATTCCTGTGGGCATCGTCGCCAATAACGGCATTCTCTTTAGCGAGAGTGCTCAAAAGGGCGCGCACTTTATTGAGCTGTGCGGTCAGAGGAAAATCCCTCTCGTCTTTTTACAAAATATTACCGGATTTATGGTTGGCCAAAAGTATGAGTCAGAGGGAATCGCCAAGCACGGGGCCAAAATGGTGACGGCGGTTTCTACTGTTAATGTTCCTAAATTTACCGTTTTGATCGGTGGCAGTTATGGTGCTGGTAACTATGGTATGTGCGGCCGCGCTTATTCACCTCGTATGCTCTTTATGTGGCCTAACTCTCGCATATCAGTGATGGGTGGAGAACAGGCCGCAGGTGTTTTAACAACTGTACGTCAAGGTGGTTTGCAGGCCAAAGGATTGCCTGAAATGAACGAGAAGGAAGTGGCGAGTTTTCAAAAGCCTATTCTTGATAAATATGAAGAAGAGGGTTCTTGCTATTATTCAACCTCAAGACTTTGGGATGACGGTGTTATTGAACCAGCAAAGACGAGAGACTTACTTGGTCTTGCTCTTGAAGCAAGCCTTAACGCTCCGGTTGAAGACGTTCAATTTGGCGTCTTTAGGATGTAATTGAATGTAATTGAAGGTAATCAGGAATGAGTATGAAAAGTGGAAAGTTCTTTTTGGTCGATACGGGCACTGGTGCAGAAGAGGGAATTGTAACGGTTACCCTTAACCGGCCTGACATTCACAATGCTTTCAATGATGAATTTATTAGTGAGCTGACTTCTTTCTTTAAAGAGGTCTCTAATCATAATGAAACTCGTCTTCTTATTTTAACAGGAGCGGGTAAATCTTTTTGCGCTGGAGCTGACCTTAATTGGATGAAGCGCATGAAAGATTACTCTGATGAGGAAAACTATAGAGACTCTCTTGCACTGGCGGGTCTCTTTGAGAGCTTAAACCAAGTGGCCTTTCCCGTGATTGGCGTTGTTAATGGAGCTTGCCTTGGTGGAGGCACTGGACTGGTTGCTGCCTGTGATTATGTAATGGCCAGCGACTCGGCCCTCTTTGGTTTTACGGAAGTGGGCCTAGGCCTCATTCCTGCGGTAATTTCTCCCTTTGTTATAGCAAAAATTGGTGAGTCCAATGCACGAGCTTATTTTCTTAGTGGAGAGCGCTTTGATGCTGAAAAGGCAAAAGAGCTAGGCCTCATTCATGAAGTGAGTGGTGATTTAGAAGCCATACTGGCTGAAAAAAAGAAGAGGTTTTTAAAAGCGGGGCCTGAGGCTGCGAGGGCCGCGAAAGAACTTATAAAAGGCGTAATGTCTTGCACTCAAAGAGAAGAGGCCAGAGATTACACTTGTAAAATGATTGCAAAAATTCGTGTTGGAAATGAAGGGCAAGAGGGGATGACAGCACTTCTCGAAAAGAGAAAGCCTCATTGGATAAAGTAGGAAATATGGTTAAGAAAAAAAAGATTAAAAGAGTATTGATTGCCAATAGAGGAGAGATTGCCCTTAGAGTGGCAAAGACCTGTCGTGAACAAGGCATAGAATGCATCACTCTTTATACGGAAGAAGAAAAGAGTCTACCTCATGCACGCTGTGGAGATATTTCTCTTAATCTTGGAGAGGGTCCTCTAAGTGAAACTTATCTGAATATTCCAAGGATTCTTGAGATTTGTAAGGAATATATTGTAGATGCAGTTCACCCTGGTTATGGATTTCTGTCAGAGAGAGCTCCTTTTGCAAGAGCGTTAACAGAGGCGGGAATTAAGCTTATTGGTCCTTCACCAGAAGTGATGGAGTCTATGGGTGATAAGAAGACTTCAAAAGAAATTATGGAAAAAGCAGGGATACCGCTTATTCCTGGTTATCATGGAGATGACCAAAGCGTTGAGAGATTAGAGAAGGCGGCCATTGATATTGGCTTTCCCATTTTAATCAAGGCCTCTGCTGGCGGTGGCGGTAAGGGCATGAGGATTGTTGAGAAAAAAGAAGAGTTTCAAGAAGCCCTTGGAAGTGCCAAGCGTGAGGCAAAAAATGCTTTCGGAGATGATAAAGTCTTAATCGAGAAATTTATAACTGATCCGCGCCATATTGAAGTTCAGGTC
>Ga0136600_1000944_pt1 | contig 14291 bp, 8 predicted proteins | sample AntRauMFilla2698_FD_104634 | JGI IMG/M metagenome (GOLD analysis project Ga0136600, IMG submission 104634) | Saline lake microbial communities from Rauer Islands, Antarctica - Metagenome Filla 2 #698 | ecosystem: Environmental > Aquatic > Non-marine Saline and Alkaline > Saline | place...
AAGAATCCCTCATTGAGAGGGGAACGCAGGGTGAAAGTGAAGACCTGACTGAGACAGATGACCACGAAAATTCGCCCGTCAGCGACTATGAGGTAGAGCGAATTCAGATCGACCCGGAAGATAGTGATGAGATCGATTCAGGCGCGATGATTGAATGCTCCGTTTCCCCTATCCGGACCTTGGGTGACGAGGAAAAATTTTTTCAAACAGCAGAGCGAAATGCGCTTCCCGCTGATGATCTAATGCACAGACCCATGATTGTTACGAGTCCAGGAGCCTCAAAGCATCGGACATCCTGGGGAGGTACGAACGCAGTTGCCAGAGACCGCGGAAAATCGGATCAGATCCGGCGTTCTAATCAAAACCTGACAAATCGCTGGGAAAGGCCGACCGAATACGAACTCTATGTATTCTGGAAAGCTGTCACGGAGGCTGCTGATGTCGATGCATCGGCTGGTTTGGCTCTGCTTTTGGTTTTACTGACAGGGCGAACGTTAGACCGGGTGCTGGAAACGCAGCTTAAATCCAAATTGAGAGATTTGCCGGAAAGAGGCGAAAGCGGACGACTGTACATATGTTATGAGACCGCGGTTTGGCAAAGTGCTGCACCGCAACCGGAGCGGAAAGGGCAGATTGACGCGGAACTTCGGCATCAATTGATTCAGACAGTGCCGTCAATTCGGCTACCTATTGTAGGCCCTCTCTGGAATGCGCTGGAACGTCACGTTGGTTTTTCTTCACTCGCCTGGCGTGGCGCGCTCTTTAAAAAACACGAAAGGGAAGGCGTTGCCAAACGAGCAACTGACTTGCTTGCTCGAATGGCGAAGCACGGCGACGTCAGGCTGACCCTCAAACGAATTCAGCGTGCATTGTTTCGTCGTTTGTCTGACGGCGCGGGTGACATGGTTGAGGCGATTCTCATTGCCGGTGACCGAGATGACATCAGTCGACATTCCGGAATCCATTACTACTGTGTTTATGAGTCTGATCTGCAGGAGGTTTACCTCACGAGCATTACGCGGCTAATGCCTGCTTTCCGAGATGAGTTGGTTCCTGTCACCGAGGTGTCGTCTGATCGACGTATTGGCTCACCCTATTGCCCAACACCTCATCCTCTTAGGCAGCTCGCGACCGATTTGAAAACGCACTTCGACGCAGCACTGCGACAGCCAATCGGGAAATCGACGCTTGCGGATATTCATAACGCATACACCCTATATACGGTTCTGCTTGTGTTCTTTTGTACAGGGTATCGAACCGTCCAGGCTCCGCTTTCCCGGATTACAGATGTAGATCTAAATCGCGGGTATGTGGTGATTTCGGACAAGGACGGTGACGACTGGAGCCACTCTCGTATTGTTCCGCTCACCGAAAATTTCTTGAACCACTGGGCCTATTATCTGCGACATCGACGCCATGTGGTGCGGAATGTCGAAACGTATCTGGGCGAACCGGACCCTGGCCATGTGTTCTTTTTCCTCTCAACGTCGGACACGAGAGTGGCACATCCGATTACGGTGACTCCCGACGAGATTAATAAGCGTGTGTCACCATTCTCGCGTTTGCCGCTGAACATTGGGCGTCATCTCCTGCGCAGCGAGCTTTTACATCGGAGACTCCCCGCATCAGTGGTTGACACCGTCATGGGGCACTGGGTAGCAGGACGGGAGCCCATGGGAAGATTTTCGACGCTATCTCCGGTTGAATACAGGACGACGCTCGTACCAGTGCTGGAGGAGATACAGGCTGAGCTCGGTTGGACTCCGGTAAGGGGGTTGGGCTAATGCCAGGTACTAAGATCAAAGAAAATGTTTTGCACGGTGATGAGCGGCGCGAATGGAATCGGAAACGAGATGCACAGGCCGAACGTGATGCCGTTGATCGGGTTCTCGATCAATATTTTTCAAGGCTGTTGGCCGGAGACTGGCCCAATCCAGTCGCCGAGGGCGTAGTTGCTTTCATATTCGAGACTGCATGCGCAGATATTACAGGGCAGGCGCTGCGTGTTCGTCATAATCACCTGGTAAACCGTCTCAATAAAATAGCCAGGGAGTATAACCTCCAAATTCCTAACCGAGATCTCATGACGGTTGTCCGGATGGACACGCCACCGATGACTCCGCGCAGTTTTGCGCAAAAGTCGATTTACGAAAAGATTGAGGGCGATTTCTGGAACAACCTGCGAAGTGGAGATTTAGTCGGAAAAGAGCGTTTGGAACACGACGCCGGCCGATTGGTATATTCCATGATTTGGTTTGGTGGGCTACACGCCCCGAAACTTCTCAATAAAGTGTTCAGCTTTATTTCCGGCGGTATTCAAACTGCGAAAAAACCTCTTGGAGGAAGGGCACTGTACTGGGTGGAATGTCCCGCAGACTCGGAATGCTACCGCTGGTTTCCCGATCCTGTAACGCTGAGTCTACTGCACCGGTTTCATCGCGAGCATGGTTTCAAAGCGTTTCCGGGCAATCCAGCTTTCCTCTTGGCAACATTTGTTTCAAGAATTTTATCCGCACAAAGCACTATTCCTATTGACAATGGTTTCACCCGGAATCTTATGGATGCAGCCTCGACTCGGGCATCGCTGGACGTGATGGGGGTGGCTGGTTTTGTACAAAATGCAGCAGGTGTTGCAGTCTCTATCAGTTCTTCTTCTTGGGCTAGGTTGGTTACCGGCCTGATTCCATCAACGGTTCGAAATAGTCCGCCAAAACCCAATTCGAAATTGATTGCAAGTGCACCATCCTGTCCTCTTTATGGGTCGAAAAACGGAACCGCCAAAGATGCGATGGACGCATTACGTCAAGCTTTGGCACTCGATGAGAGGGTTAGGGAGGCATCCAAAAGAAATAAGGGCTACAAGGCCCTTAGAAAAATTGCTTCTTCATCCACTTTTTCACCAATCGTGAGAGTCGTGGCTTCATGGTGCGCGTTCAAAAGACTTTCCCTGGCAGCCAGCTCCATACGGCGATACTTAGCCGAGTTTGCGGAACCGCTGATCGCCGAGTTGATTGATGTTGATGATCTGAATGATCAGGATGAGGACGATTGGGAAGGGTTCTATGCTGAGCTGCTGAAAGCCAGCGCCTCCACCCAACAGCGGGCATACCGTTCACGCGTCCTTAGACGTTTCCATCGATACCTGGTGACGGAACACGGCCTGCCTGATACCTACATTGAAGGGGTGAGCAGCAACGGTCAGGTGGATGCGGAGATATTAACGCATGCAGAATACGGGAGAGCGCAGTCTACTCTCGACAATGAGCCGGATCGACGGCTATCTGAAGCACGACAAGGCGCGCTGATTCTGGGCTATCGGTGCGGTTTACGACGAGGGGAAATCCGACGGCTGCTTCTCCGGGATTTGCAGGGATTGGTTGAGCCGGCCTTGGCGTTTCCGACGCTCATTGTCAGGGGGAACCGATTTGGATCCACCAAGACGTCCAATGCCAATCGAGTACTTCCATTGTGGGCCCTGCTAACCGGGTCTGAGCTGGACCTGATTCGGCGTTGGTATCGTCGGCGAGTTTTGGAGCAAACCTCGCTAAAACGCAATCAACTGGTTTTCTGCGAGTTGCACCAGCCGAATTCATTGATTCCTGCTGGAATTTTGATCGACCCAATTCAGGATGTCATGCGGGCCGTTTCGGGAACTCCAGCGCTGCGCTTTCATCACCTGCGTCATTCCTGTGCCACTTTTAATGCCCTGCGATTGCTGGAATCGCATCCAGGTGAGCTTTTCCCTCGTGAGTGGGCTTGCAATGATGAAGGCGAAATTATCATGCCTCATTGGGGAGAAAACTGGTATGCGGTTTTGTGTGGTGAAGAGCGGTACGTCCCTGCATTCGATAAGATCCAGTACCTGGGTGTCATGATGGGGCACGCATCGCCGGCGCAGACGGTCCGAACCTATACCCATGTACTGGACTACGCAGTGGGCATGATGCGCTGGTTGGTACCGATGAAACCTCTGAAAAACAAATGTCAGGCGGAGCTATTAGGCTTTACAGAGGAAAATTTGGCGCAAAGGCGTGGTCGGCGAGGCCTTGTAAAAGACACGACTCCAGCTCAGTTGGCCGAAGTTCTCGGCCGTTGGGCGAAAGGTGGAAGGACAGCCGTAGATAAGAAATTCATCGCCTTCGAGATGGTCAACTCACCTGGAGAGGTGAAGCCTGTGAGTTCCCAGATGCCAGCGTCGGCCCTGCTGATTTATCGTGCGCTCGATCGTATTTCTCAGCTCACACAGAACGGTGCACAACTGGAAAAGGCAATTGCTGGGACAGCAGAATTATGCGGATTGTCTGAGGCCAGCCTGCTCCTTTGCTATCAGCGTGGCGATTGGTTGATGGAGCAATATTCGCGAAATTTCAGAGAAGATCATCCGGACCAGCGTAATGCATTCTCTTTGGGCAAGAGACCTGACGATGAAAACATCGCTCGCCGAAACGGGGTCGGAGGAGTCGATAACCCTGTTCAGCGCAGATGTCCGGCCCCTCCCAAGCGTCAAAAATCCCATTCAACTGTTGAGTTGTTATACCGGCGTCTAGTAGACGTTGCTGACTCGGACGCTGAACGGTTTCGAATACTCGTGGAAAACGTTGTTAAGGCGATGCAGAGAAGTCATACACATTTAAAATTTCCGACTACCGAGAGAAAGATTTTATATCTCAACTTCCTGGAAATTATCGATTTCCTCCCACTTGCATGGGTGGATGTGCGTGCGCCTGAAAATGGTCTTAATGAAAGTCAATTGAAGGATTATTGGAGCAAGGAGCTGTCTTTGCCCAGAACTTCTATCCGAGTGCGTTGGGATGATCCGGTGGGTCCAAGAAATGCAATGGGTGTCGCGCACATAGAGTTTGATCCGCCACCAGAAGGGTTTGGCAACAAGCCCCTTCAGCATGCCATGACTGCGGTTCGGTTTGTGGCTTTCGTATCTTTGATTGGTTTTGGCGGTCGGGTGTACGTCGATGAAGAAATAGAAAAGGAGAGGGCCATCCATGGCCACAAAACATACACCTTCGTCGAAGGCAACGTTTTGCCGTCGGTTTAGGGCGTGGTGAGATTTGTTTCAGACTCGACCAGGTATGTTTTTGCTCCCTCCATCAATTCCGACTGAAGATGGGCGGCGACGAGGTGACTTGTTTGAACGACCATCGCCGCTGGGTGACGCGGTGTATCGCTCCCGATCCGGTACATCGACGCGATGACAAACTGGATCATTCGGGCCGCATCGGGATGAGACTGGCCCAACCAATTGAGATCCCCGGATAGCAAGCCTAATGTTTTGAGGACTAATTTGAGGTAGTCCGTTGGCCCAGAATCCGGAACCTCAATCCGGCCCAACCCTTGCAAAAGCCCCGCGATGGCAGCCAGCCAACGCTCCTCGTCGGTGTACCCACGGCATGCATCGAACGATCTGGTTGCCACTTCCAGGCTATGCCGGGCCAGACTGCTTGGTGCCTGGTAACCCGTCTCAGGCATCGTCGCATTCATAAACGGAATGCCCACTGATGGCCGACCAAGCACCCGCCGTACGAAATCGGCCAATGGCTTCACCGGACATTGTGAGATGAACAATTCAAAGTCGGCAGCAATGTCAGGACAGCGCAACTTGGACTCAGGCAGATGCAACAGTGTGTCTGGGGTGTCCAGCAAAATGACGGTGTCAGAACGAGAAACCGCGTGTTGTTCTCTGGCCGTCCACAACACGAGCTGGACGGCCGAATCAGGAATATCCTTCAACTGCAGTTCTGGATGTGGTTGAGACATCATGACCTCATACCGCTCGAAAGAATTCTCGACCTGCAGTTCGATAACCGGCAGATCATCACCATTGGGGATCTCTTCCAACCTGAGGATGGTTCCGATAAAGACCTCTGGATCGCTATCCCATTTGGTATTTACAAATAGAGTACCGCTCATACTGACCCCTCCTGAATAGAAAGAAGTTGGCGCTCCAGTCGGGCAATGAGATAGGTGAGGGGATCCTGCTGATCCTCGAAATCCATTTGGCTAAGCTCCGCCTCAACCCAATTTGCAAGGGCTGAGGTATTTGAAGACTCATCACCGTTGCCGAGGATGCACACCAGTGCTGTGCCGTGCGGAATTTGCATGGTGACGGCCAGTGCGCCCGCAAGTCGATTAGCGACAGCCCTACGGCTGATGAAAAGGGAATGGGGTGCCGAGTTCATGAGTTTATCTCCTCTTCGGGATTTACCTGAGCATCAAATTCGTTGATCAGAAGGCGTTCGAAAGCCGAGCCATCTCGGCGCGTGAGATTTGGGACGTACCGGCTGTACACACGAAACAACATTTCCGTGGTGGTGTGACCCATCTGGCGCGCGATCCATTCAGGATTCTCACCGGCCGCGAGCCAGAGCGTGGCTGCGGTGTGACGGGTCTGGTATGGTCGGCGCTTGCGTAGTCCTAGGTGCCTAAGCAGCGAATACCAAACTCTTTTTGTGACGTTGTTATGGCTCAACGGCCCGCCGGTCCGTGTACAAAAAACGAAGCTCTTCTTTCCAGTCGCCTTTTGCTGATCTTTGAGAGCATCGAAGACCAGCTGGGACATCTCGATGGTCCGGAATGAGCCGTCGTTCTTGGTGTATTCCAGGCGCCCCTGGACCAAGGCCTGGCGGACCAGAATCTGACGCCGCTTGAAGTCCAGATGGTCCCACTGCAAGCCATCAATCTCGCCGGTGCGCATCCCGGTGAAAAAGCGGACGATGTAGTAGTTCCTGAAATCTGGCCGAACGGTATCGATGATCTGTTTCACTTCATCAATACTGAACGGCTCCACATCAGTCCGGGGGACTTTCAGTGATTTAATCCCGTGATACGGTGAGGTAAACTCAAACCGGTTGGCTGCTTCGCTAAGGATCATGCGCAATGGCGTCATGATTCGGTTGATACGACTGGCTGAAAGACTCTTTCCGCTCCGGGTTGTAACTTTGGCGAGTGAGGCCCGGAAATCGAGAATGTCTTTCTTGGTGATGCGGCCAACCTCTTTTTCCCCGAAATGGGGATTGAGGTAGTTTTTCAAGGTTCCCTCCACGGTGGTGATGTGTGACTGACGCCACTGAATTTTCATTTCTCCGATCCAGTCCTTTGAGAAGGCTTCGAACAGCGGCGTGTCATGTGCCTCCCGGCTTCGCTGAACTTCTGCCTGCTTTGTGAATTCTTTGGCGTTCGGGCTGTTCGGAAAATGGCGGTGGTATTCAAACGTCCCGAGGGTGATTTCTGCCTCGATTCGTTTGAGGATGCTTTCAAGTTTTTTGCGGTTTGATCCGGTGTTCTCCAGAGCAGTCTGCTCACGACACCGTTTGCCTTTATAGTGAAAATCAAAGAACAGTTTTTGCGTAGACTCACGCACTCGGATACTACCCATTCATGCTTCCTCCATTAGCCATTGGAATTGCGAGCGATTGGTGGCCTGACTGAATTCCCATGTCCCGCTCGATGGGCTCCCACATGTAAAGGATCTTTCGTCCACCAAAGGGGCGGATGTAGTGGACTCCCTCAATAAGAACGGAATCCTTTAAACGTTCCCGCACGGTTCGAACGTCATAGCGAATTCGCGTTGCAAGCTCTTCTGTAGTTAAGTATTCGGTTGTCGACATAATTAGCTTTTAACCTCTTTTTGTAGCGTACAAGCTACATATTAAGCCAAGAATCATCGGTGTCAAGCATCTTTTGTAGCGTGTGAGCAACAAAAGATGTGATTGCGCTCCGCATTTGGTAAGCTCAGAATCTGTAGAGAGGGAGCAACCGCAATGATCAGGTTTCGGCTAAAAGAACTAATCGCCGAGAAAGGTTTTCAAGAAAATCGGAGAGTTACGTTGGATGAGGTTTCAAAGCAGACCGGCATCCATAGGACGACATTGTCAAAAATTGCTAATCAGAGGGGCTACAACACAACCACTGATATCCTCGATAAACTTTGCGAGTATTTTGAAGTGCCTCTAGATGCTTTAGCGCAGTATGTTGATTCCCCCAATGAAGAGAACTTCTGAATGGCCGGCTGGAAAATCTTTTGATAGCAGCGTAGCCGCGCAGCCCCCATCTAAATTCGGACTAGCCAACGACTTCCAACGAGAGAATCTCAACAATGGTTGACCGAACGTTTCGTGACCTGGAGGAGAATGAAGTAATAGATTCTGAGCAGCATGCTCTTTTGGCAAATTTAGGTTGGTCGGGGAGTATCACTTGGGCTGACTTGCTTAGGTCAAAGCGTATATTGCTCATTTCCGAGGCGGGATCAGGTAAAACTTTCGAGTGTAAACGGCAGGCGCAACTTCTTTGGGAATCCGGAGAGCCAGCATTTTATGTCGAACTGTCGACCTTGGCTAGTTCAGACTTTCGGGACACCTTGGATATCGAAGAAGAGGCCCGCCTGGACACTTGGCTTTCATCGCAGGCAGATACTGCGACTTTTTTCTTGGATTCCATTGATGAATTAAATCTGAGTCTCGGTTCCTTTCAGCATTCAATTAAGCGCTTCGCAAAGGCAATCAATGGCCAACTTGGCCGGGCCAGAATTTTCATTACCACTAGGCCAATACCGTTTGATAGAAATGTTGTTCAGCGCTTTCTCCCTGTTCCACCTATCGCTACTTCAGAGCCCAGTGCTGAATCTTTCGCTGAAATTGCAATGGGGGAAACTGAGAAAAGAGAGCCCGGTGACGGTGCAGCAAAATCTTCTCCTGAGTGGAGAACTGTGGCGCTTCTGCCACTTTCTGATGCTCAAATAAAGGAATTTTCCTCAGCCGAGGGTGTTGATGACCCATTGGCATTGTTGAAGGATCTTAAACAACGGAATGCGGAGGAGTTTGCCCGGCGGCCCCAAGACCTAATTGAGCTATGCTCGGATTGGAGAGAAGAAAAGAGAATTCGCACGCATCTCGATCAAGTAAAAAGTAATGTGCGTGTCAAATTGCAGCCGGGGCGTGAGGATAAAGAGCTGGCTCAACTATCTGCCGACAAGGCCTTAGAGGGAGCAAGCCGCCTAGCATTGGGAATGCTCGCTACTCGTCGTTTGACTATAAGACACAATGCGGCAGCGGATGACGTCAAGACTGATTTCGCGCTTGACCCCGCAACTATCTTGTCCGATTGGACTCCCACTGAACGCAGGGCCTTGCTTGAGCGTCCTCTGTTTGGCTTTGCATCCTATGGGCGGGTGAGGTTCCATCATCGATCCGTTGCTGAGTATCTCGCTGCACACCGTTTAAACTCGCTTCTTGATCAAGGAATGTCGTTTAGGGCGTTGAAGCGACTCCTTTTTGCGGAGACAAAAGGCAGGTTGATTGTCCGCCCTTCGAAAAGGCCCATAGCGGGGTGGCTTGCTATCTCCCGAAGTCGTGTGTTTGAACTTTTACGAGATTGTGAGCCCTCAGTTCTTTTTAACGAGGGTGACCCTGAATCATTAACTGAATTACAGCGCATTCAGACGCTACGGGCGTTTGTAAAACGATATGGATCGGGAGGGGCGCGAGGTTTCAATGTACCGAATATCCAGATTCATCGGTTTGCTTCTGAGGGATTGGCCAACGAGATCAAATGTCTTTGGAGGGATGATATCGAGAATCCTGATGTGCGGGAAACTCTGTTATCTATTATCGCTGAAGGGCCAATCCATAACTGTGCCGACTTGGCCTATGGAATTGCCTGCTCAAAGGGAATATCCACTTTAGAAAGAATAATAAGTCTTGATGCATTGGTAAAACTTGCAGACGGAAGGCTTCGAAACATTGCTGTTGCAATAGCTATGGGTGACGAAAACTGGCCTGAAGAAATGATTAGGGCAGGCATTTTACGGATGTTTCCAGAATTCCTCTCCACGGAACAGCTTTGCAGCGCCTTGAGAGTTGTGAGCATTAAGCCACGTAGAATTGGCGATTTAAGTTGGCAACTACCGCGCCTTATCCTGAATGTTGAGCTGGATCAGACGAATCTTGAGTCACTTCGCAATGGCTTGGTTGAACTGGTTTCCGAGGGGCTGTCGTGGACTAAAGAGTGGCCTCATATCGTTAGCGACAGGCCTGATCTGAGCAACGCGTTGGCAGCAGTTTGCGTGCGTGGTCTCAAACAAGAGAAAAATTTTGAGTGGTTAAAGGCGAGCGTGCTCGCATTGCAGTTGCGTGATCGTGAATATGGCAGCGATGAGCCCTGCAAATTGATTCGCGAGCAATTCGCTAGTTTGACAGCAGAAGAAAACGAAAGTCTTTTTTGGTCTTACGATCAACTGATGCAGTCCCTTCAGCAAAATGATGACCCATGGAAGCGACTGGCGAAGATCATCTTTCATGATGATCATGTAAATCTTAGTGCAGATAGAGACTTGTGTTGGATTCAAAGCGGACTCGGTAATATTGATACCTTTGCAGAGAATCGGGCATTGCTTTTGGAGGCAGCGCTGCGGCTTGCTCCTGATGCTATGAGTTGGAAAGAGCATGTCTCGGGTCTAAAACATCTTGTGTCTGATGACCCTGATCTGATTGCTAAAATTGAAGAACGACTTAAACGATCAAAGCATGATGGTGAGATCAAGCATTGGGAGAGAAAAACGGCGGAGAAAAAAAAGCAGAGCGAGAGGAAAAAACTGAAAGCCAAAGCAAGCTGGATTCAATTATGGCGAGAGATCGCAGATCATCCCGACGTCGCTTTTTCGCCAGAGCGCAGAAAGACCACGGCATGGGATCTCTGGCGCGTGATGCAGCAGTATGGAGAGAATCATCGTGAATCCGGATGGAACCGTTTATTTATTGAAAAACAATTTGCAAGGAAGACGGCAGATCAGATACGAAAGATCCTTATGGATGTGTGGAGGGGGGACCGACCTACCCTACCTAAGGAGCGACCCGAGGATCAGCAAAATACCTATTTAGTTTGGTGGCAATTAGGACTTGCAGGGATTTATGCAGAAGCTGAGGACCATAAATGGGCAACGAAATTGTCTGTCGAAGAAGCTGAAGTGGCATGTCGATACGCCCCTATCGAGCTCAATGGGTTACCCCATTGGATGAAAAATCTGGTTATACAATATCCAGAAGCTGTGAATGCAACGCTGGGGGATGAGCTGAGCTGGGAGCTGGAACAAAAGCCAAGGGGGCAAGCCCGGTCGATGCTATTACAGAGCATCAATCACGCTGATGAGACTGTGGTTGAAGTGTTTATTCCGAGAATTCGGAGTTGGTTGGATTCCAATGGCGGACTGGCCGACAGTGAAGATCGCGTCAGTGAACAAGCTCAACGGCTGAGGCAGGTCATCGACGTCTTGTTGAAGCACGGAGATAAAAATCTACTGGCATGGTTGGCGGATCTCGCGCATCGGCGACTGCAGTTTCAGATGCCGCAGGAATTTGCTTTTGTTTGGTTGCCCACATTGATGAAGCTGGAACCGAAACTTGGTTTAGATGCTCTCGAAGGGCAGCTACAAAGCATAGAACCTTCAGTGCGAAGCGTGGCGGTTACTTGGTTTAGCGTGTTGTTTGGTGATAGTTCAGACGCTGTCGATTTTAGCCACCCCGGATTTACAGGGGAGCTTCTCCTCAGACTTGTTCGCCTAGCATATTTTCACGTGCGGCCAGAAGATGACACCGTGCACGAGGGTACCTATACGCCCGATACCAGGGACCATGCTGAGCGTGCACGTAGCCAAATTGTAGGTGCGATATTCGCCCTTCAAGGCGAGGAGGGGTGGAGCACAAAGTTGGAGATGGTAGAGGACTCCAGCTTCGAGCATTTAAAAGGTCGCATCATGGCAAAAGCGGAAGAAGGCTGGGCCCTTGAGGTTGACTCGGTCGCGTTCGATGATGCGCAAGCTATTTCCCTTGATAGAATTGGTGAAGCACCTCCATCCACTAATGAAGCGATGTTCGCTATTTTGAAGGACAGGTTGGCAGATCTTGATGAGTTGCTGCTGCGCGATTTCTCTCCGAGAGAGGCCTGGGGTGGCATTGGCGATGAGCGAGTTATGCGCCGTGAAATAGCGCGCGAGCTAACTCAAACAGCTAATGGGCTCTACAAGGTAGACCAAGAGGCGGTGACGGCTGATGAGAAGGAAACTGATATTCGTCTTCGGTCCCTGGGATCAGATAGCGAAGCAGTAATAGAGCTCAAGCTTGCAGATAACCGGACAGCCCGTGACCTGCGTGACACTATCTTTGACCAGTTGGTACGCAAGTACATGGCTGCTGACAACTGTAAGTCAGGGTGCCTTCTCGTCACTTTGGCAAGAGATCGCAAGTGGCAACATCCAGATACAAAGCAGCCTATTGACTTAAACGATTTGAAAGGCCTACTTGAGAAAGAAGCGAAACGTATTGAAGGAACCATGGCGGATGAGGTTGCCCTCGTAGTGCATATTATTGATCTACGCCCACGTTTGCCGAAAGAGAATGCTTAAAGCAAGCTGTTTGCGAATGCAGAAGTGCATCGCGGTAAGTAGTATTTAGGCCTTTATATCAGGTGCGGCCCAACCAATGAGCTATCGAATTATGAACAATATTTTCCGGCAAGAACTCTTGTTCTAATCTTCCTTTTTCCCTGTGCAGTAGCTCAAGATAAAACGCTCGTTCCTCGGGGGTCAGGCCATCTGTAGGGACAACTTCAGCTGGTTGTGGCTCCCGAACTGCCTTTTTTCTCGCGAAGTTGTTGAAGATAACTTCGTTCATTAGTAATGGCATTACACACGGTTGGAACCCTCTGGCCCTAGCCAGCATGGTGAGTCCCCATGTGTCCATGTCTCCCCAATAGGCCAATTTCTTTTCGCTCAACCAGGAAGCTCTCATCCAAGATAAATTCAGACCGGCTCCCAAGATCGCAACTGTACCGGTGGCTGGTGGTAACTGGTGAATGCATCTTTCGTTCTCGACGATCAGCATGGAGGCTCCCGGCATAGGGACCTCCTCAAGCTCCCGAGCACGCACTCGAAGCTGTGAAAACGGGAGTAATCCGCCATCCAGGTCTGCAACCAACAACCAATGATGGCCTTCATCGTCAGCGCCAAGAAAGGCTTCTAGTCCAAGTTCACTGACTTGGCCATCAAATAGTATGTCCAGCATCTGAACAAGTAGCTGTCGGTTCCGTTCGAAAAATTTACTGTCGATTCCACCTATCGAGAGAGCTCGAAGGGGCTTTCCCTCTGCCAAACCCGGTGACAAGAGGAGCGCGACCTTGGCTGACTGAATAACTTCATTTTCGGGCTTATCTAGCACTAGGCGGCGTTTCCGGATTAGCAAACGACGAAATCGCTCGTCAACTTCTGGTACCAGGCGACATAGGGTTTGGTACTCCCTGCGCATTTCGCTGTCGTTTGCCGCTTCAATCCATTCGGTTGGCGAGCTCAGTACCCAGAATTCGGGAACCTCTACTTCCTCGCTGGCACTGCGGAATTTTTGAGATGCCCAGTCGATCTGCCCCACTTTCACACTGCGCCATTGGTGCAAATGCCCCCGAACTTTGTCCAGGTTCTCGGAGATAACGCGCCCGGATGGCTTGCCAATTGAGATCCTGAGTGGCCAGCTATCGGCCTTGAGCAGGCGCTGTTCTCGCAGGTCTGCATTTTGCCATTGCCGGGCAAGCTTCAGTGCCAACTCAGCTGGGGATTTCATGGGGCTTCCGTGTCATTTTCTCTGCGTAGGCTTCCAGTTCTTCCCAGCTCAGCGATGTCAGGGTGGCTCGCACGTCTTTGCGGTGGACTAGAATTGCCGAACGGGTGTGGTCTCTCAGCAATCTCATCTCTTTGTTTGGAGTTACAAATAGAGGGTGCAATCCAAACTCGTTAAGTGCAGAGATGATGCGGCCAGCGACCGCGTGAGAGCTTTTCGAGAAAGCCTCATCTAGAACAATGGTACCAAACAGCGGCTGTGTGGCTCCATCAGGGCAGAGCGCATAGCTCAGCGAAGCCGTCAGGATGTAACTGGCGATGATTTCTTTCTCGCCACCGCTTCCACCTTGGGAGCCGGTTCTGGTTTCGATGACCACTATGGTTTCCCGATCAATTACCGAAACTGCAAATTGCAGGCGGTAGCGAGGGTCGAGCAGGGCGCGGGCACTGACTGTTCGTTTGTTGTCACTGGCATCTCGCAGCAGCTTCACCATGTTTTCGAGGGCCCGGAAATGGCTTTCGCCCTGATCGTCCTTCAAGGCATTCGCGCGTAATTGGCGCTGCGCCTGTTCCAGAGTCCGCAAGGATTCATGGGTAACGCGCTTGGGCTCAAGCTTAAGATATCGTCCAGGCTGGAAGTCTACCCGTCGAAGAGTCGAGTTGAGGTCTGAAATACGCT
>Ga0136600_1000946_pt1 | contig 14261 bp, 16 predicted proteins | sample AntRauMFilla2698_FD_104634 | JGI IMG/M metagenome (GOLD analysis project Ga0136600, IMG submission 104634) | Saline lake microbial communities from Rauer Islands, Antarctica - Metagenome Filla 2 #698 | ecosystem: Environmental > Aquatic > Non-marine Saline and Alkaline > Saline | place...
ACCAACAGAGAGTGAGCTCGATATTGAGGTGAGCTGAAGCAAAGTCTAAGCAAAAAGGCTTAAGTACCTAATAAAAGGTCTAAAACTCCTCCCCTGAAGCTACCCCCCATAATGGTAATTATGGGGGGTAAAAATAAAGCCTTCCGATATGACTTATTAAATTGGTTACCAAGATGCTCTGAGAAAAAACTCGTTGACTCACAACCCTGTGCTTAAAGCTTTGTAAATACTGTGCTTAAAGCTTTGTAAATACTGCGCTTTTAAAAACTTTACATCCTTTTTCCATTTCTTCAAAAGTGAGATCAATGGCCTTGAAGTAATAGCTTATAAAACCTGACTTGGGGAGCTTGCATTTCGCCACGGCCTCTTTACTGTCGCAAGCCCCTTCAACATATACCCCTTTTATTGTTACAGGGCCTGCCTTGATATTATTATAAGAACACAGTTTTTTTAACTTATCCGGGTTCTTAGAGTTAGGATATTCCTCACACTTTGAAACTTTGCCATTTTCAAATACTTTACAATGACTCGTATTTGCCGCAACGCTAAAGGTTAAAAGTAAACTAAGTAAAGATATGAATTTCATGAAGAACTCCTTTTTAATATTTAAATAGAATTATAAGGGAAAACTAAATTTTATAGTGAAAATTTTAGGAAGTGAGCTAAACATATTATATAATAATTTTTCGTTAAATATGAGGAGATAAACTTGTCTGAAAATATTCCCCCTTGCCCAATGTGTAAATCACCCTACCCTTATGAGGATGGTCACTTGTGGGTGTGCCCGGAGTGCAGTCACGAGTTCTCTCTGGAAGCTCTTCAAGCCGAAGCGAATGCTCTGATCATCAAAGATGCTAATGGCAACCCTTTGCAAGATGGAGATAGCGTCACGGTCATAAAAGACCTGAAAGTTAAAGGATCATCCAACTCGGTTAAAGTAGGTACAAAGGTAAAAAATATTAGGCTTATTCAAAATCCAGCAGATGGTCATGATATTGCCTGTAAAATTGATGGCGTTGGTGCCATGAATCTTAAAAGTGAGTTTGTTAAGAAAGCATAAACCGAATTATGGCGACTTTTAATCTAGAAAAGGAATTTAACCATTTCAAATCTCAAAACCTTATAAAGTTAGGTTTGCCTGCCATTATTATTTACCTTCTTAACTCTCTCGCTGACTATAGCTTGGTTAAGAGAGATTTCTTATTCTTCTTTGGCGTTAGGGCCATATTTATTTCCCCCTATTTTCTCTACTTATTATTCCATAAAAATGTCAGCCAGAAGTTTATCGATTCATTCGTAATCTTTATTTTCTTTGCCGCAGCTGCTGGTGTCAGTACTGTTAGTTATTATATGGGTGGCCTAACGACAGACTACTACTTTGGCATAATCGTGGTCTCTTTCGCTCAGCTTGCCTTTATTCCCTTATCTCTATCACTTTCAATAGTACTTGATCTCTCCTTCGCCTTAGTATTTTTTACCTTAAACTTCTTACCTTTTGAGCATTCACAAGAGCTTATCATTAAGCAAATTACAAACTACGCAAGCTTTTCAATTTTGAAGCTTCTCATTGCAAACCGAAGCAGAAACCTCATCTTAACAGCTTTAAGTAGTATAAAATTAAAGAAAGAGTTAGGAGAAAGGACTCATGTTCAGAAGCTCTTGGGAGAATTGTCCCACCTTTTTAATAATCCCCTTTTTATTTCAATGACTATTCTTAAAAAGCTTAAACGTTCTGACAATAACGATAGTGAAGAAGAAGTTCAGAGGTCATTAGAGAAAGCCTATCAAGCTAACAAACGAATGGCTGAAGTGGCCTCTAAAATGCTTGAGCTCTATAAGCGAAAAGATGATGATTTTGAAATGCAAAAAGACTTTCTTTATGAGGCGAGTGATCTCCAGCAATTTGAAGAGGGTCTCAAAGACCCAGAGACTGACTAAGAATTTCTACTTCTTTCCTAAACAAAGAAGCAAAGTCCTCATCATAGATTTTTAAAAACACATCTAAATCTTTTATTGTAAACGTATTTTTCTGAGTGCGGAGAAACTCTAGGGACTGAATACCTTGTTTAAGAAAAATTGTGGTTAAGCCCCACAAAAGTAGTAAACCAGGATAGAAGTTCATCTTTAACTCTTTAAGTTTCGGTCCAATAACGATTTCTTTGTCCTTAAGTTTATCTCCCTTTATTTTGGCAACAATATGATATATCTCATCAAAAGAGCGAATCTCATTCATGCCCTTTTTTCCAAAAGATCTCAGCTCCTCAATGACGATGCCGAAACTCTTACTGCGCGTCTCAACGGCAGAAATTTCGCCTTTAATCTCTTCTTGTGAAGCGCCGTCTTCTTGAAGCAGGTCAATTAGGTCTTCAAGTCCTAAGCTCAGGATATTAAACTTATTTGCTACCTCATGAACGATAAAGCCTTGTGTCTCATAGGTACGTGTTTGAATAAAATGAAAAAAAACATCACTTTTCATAGGGTCAACTCCGCTATTCATCTATAATAACCCTATGAGTGAATTTAACAAAGACTTAAGCCCAAAAGACATTCTTCTTATCGAAGACGAATTGGAACTCAGAGATCTTCTCGAAAAGATCTTAAAAAAAGCTGGCTTTAGCGTTGTTACCAGCGACTCCCTTAAGGGCGCCATCTCTAAGATGTTGTCCTACCGTTTCTCTCTAGTTATTTCAGATATTAATCTCAGCGGTGGATCTTCTGGGCTGGATGTTCTTAGTTGGGTTAAGAGAAATAGCCCTATCTGTAGAGTTATTCTCATTACAGGAAATCTGGAAGACACGGATATTCACGATGCCCTAGAAGTCGGTGTCTTTGGTTTTTTAGCAAAGCCCATAGCAAAGAAAGAGCTTATCAAAATTGTAAAAAATGCCCTAAGCACTGACCCAAAGGACAAAATCACCGATAAAGACTATGCCAGAATTGATATTGATGACTTTTTGACGGGTAAGGTTCTTAACTTTCCAGTTTACATTCGTTTAAAAGATTCACGTTTTCTAAAAGTCGCCCACTCTGGGACAGAGATAGACCTTCCAAGGCTTAATAGTCTCAAAAATCGCGGCATAAAGGAACTATGGATAGACCAAGATGATCTTGGCTCCTATATATTGCTCAATGAAAAGATTCTCTTTGCCAAAAATTCGTGGAACCCAATTGTAAAAGTTAAACTTCTGAATCATCTCACTGAGATTTGCTATGAATCTATGCGACTTTTGAAAATTACGGATAGCACCATCCAACAAAGCGTGGATTCAATCAGTTTACTTATTAACACTCTCTCTGAAGATAATGTTAACTTTTCTCTAATCTCCCCTTACCTTGAAAATGATAATCGGGGCTCAAAGATGGCCACGCTTGGGGCGTGCTACTCCTTACTCATTGCAAAGGTTCTGGAGTGGAGTTCGGAGAAAACGTTATATGCACTTGGTGTCGGTGCTTTTCTTAGGGATATAGCCCTTCTTGATAAAGGTTTCGATTACGAAGATTATTTTAGAAAATCACCCGAATTAGATCGCGAACTTTACTACAATCACCCGAGTCTTGGGATGGAGTTTCTAGCAGAAAAAGGGAATTTCCCAAGCCAGGTTCTCACTATTGTGGCCCAACATCATGAAGATGGCTCAAATGATGCTTTTCCTGAAAAAATACCCCGTAAAAAAGTCTTTGCTCCTGCTCTTGTCGTCAATTACGTCGATAAAATGCTCTATTATATGATTCAAAATTCTAATAAAGACCCAGATGTCGTTGCAAAAAACCTTGTGAACTATCTCGAGGTTACGCTGCCAACAGGAGATGATATGGCCCTGGCGCTAATCGCTTTGATGAGAAAAGGCGATGTAGAGGGAGCAAAGAAAGAGGTTTCTCGCATTAAGAAGCTAGGCGGCTAAGTATTTCTGAAAGAAGTGCTTTTTTTTCAAATGGCTTTGAGATAACCAGGTCAGCGCCACCTTTAATAATAGTCGTCTCATCCACTTCACTAAAGCCTGTGGCACAAATAATGATGGCACCTTGATGTTTATGCCTTGCCGCTTTGATGACTTCCGTTCCTAAACCATCAGGCATCCTCATATCAGTAATAACAATTTGAATATCATGAGCATGGATAAGACTAATCGCTTCTGCTACTCTTGTAGCGGTTAAAACATTAAAGTCCTTTCTCGCAAAGAAGCGAGCAAGAGATTCAACTAAAAGCTCTTCATCATCAACGATTAAAAGGTTCAACTCGCCCATTTCTCTTCCACTTCTTCAAAGCACTTAATTTTAATGACAAACTCACAGCCATTTTTAATATCTTTATTCAAAGAAAGCTCACCATCATGTTCAAGCATTATACTATGACTTAAAGAAAGTCCTAAGCCCGTGCCCTCACCTACTTTCTTTGTCGTAAAGAAAGGATCAAATACCTTTTCATAATGGTTCTCAGGTATGCCAGGACCATTATCCCGTATTGAAATAAGTTGATTCTCACCCTCTTGGGTCCATGAAAACCAGATCCTTCTCTCTTTTTGCTCTTTTGTAGCGTCAAAAGCATTATTAAGGAGGTTCACGAGAACTTGGATAAATTGCACTTCATTTCCTAGTAATAGCACACCACTTTCACCTTCTGGTAAGCTGACAGCAAACTCTACACCATTTGCGCGAAACTTTTCACCACTCATGGCGAGCACATCTTCAATTAAAGTATTTAGGGGAAATTTAGAATAGTCTTCACCTTTATCTTGCCTAGCAAAAACTCTTAAGCCTTTGACGATTTTTGCAATCCGCTTTGCTGTTTTTTGAATATTGGAGCTTATACTTAAGGCGTCGGCCTTGGCCACGAGACCTTCATCTTCCGCTATTTCAAGTAGCTCTTCAGCTTCAGAAGAGATAATGGCCAAAGGATTATTAATTTCATGGGCCATACCACCAGACATCTGACCAAGGGCCGTAAGTTTACTTTGATGAATAAGGTGTTTTTGTTGTTTCTTAATTGTTTGATTGGCCTCTATTAGGCCCGTAACATTTGTTAAGGAGAGTAGATAAAGTTCTTCTTTGTAAGATTGGATGGTTAAGGAATACCATTCTAAACCAAAAGATTTCAAGCGAAGCCCAAGAATATAATCTCCATTATTTAAATCAAAAATGGGAGAGTTCTCAAAACTTGAATCAATAAGTTCTTCATTATCGTTAATTTCACTAACTAAGGGAAAGAGTTCACTTAATTTAAGGCCACTGATATCGCCCAATCCTTTCCACATAAGCTTAGCTTTTTGATTATGGCTTACAATTAACATATCTCTATTAAGAAGGATTACGCCACTATCAAGAGCATCTAGCATAAACTCTCGCTTCTTCTGTTCCTTTAAAAGTTTCTTTTGAGTGAGCTTATTAAAATGAAGAGCAATGAGAAATAGCGAGAAGAGAAAACTCATAGCATAGCTGTAACGACCTAGTAGACCTAACCAAAGCTTTATATCTTGGATAAAAGACTTATTTTGAACCTGAACAAGGTCTTTATTATTTTTAATAATCCCCTTTATGATTCTCTCTTCATTCTTGAGACCATTGATCAGGTCCTTAGGCTCTTTAAGATAAGCAGGATCATCTAATATAACCATTTGCTTTTGAAGGGAGTCCAGTAGACTTTTAGCTTCAAGGTCTTGATTAATAATGAGCTCGATCATCTGATAATTAATTTTTATAACATCTTGATTCCATGATTTTTCTTTTCTTAAAAGCCCAAGAGTCGCTCTATTTATTTTATTTCGATGGAGGGCATAGAGACTCTGCCATAGTTCAGCCTTATTAACCCTCGTTAAAATATTCTTCGCAGAATTTAAACCAGCGCTCTGAACATGATAAGAATAGTAACTTAGAGACAAACTCGTTAAGAGGCCTAGGCCATAGAGGAGAGTTAATAGTGGTTTAAGTCCGAGTCTCACACTCACCTAATCGGCATAATCATTACTATTTGTAAGAACTTTTAACCATTTTGATATTTAATCAGACGTACTTTCGGTTACTTGAATGATATAAATTTGGCCATGGTGTCAGCATGATTCTGAAATTCATCCTATAATAGAGCCTGAGAAGGACAACACAGGAGGTGTACCTTGAAAGCTATCGTATCAATAATTTTCCTTATGACTCTTTTTTCAACTGGAGCAAATGACTCTTTTGGCTCTCTCAATGAGTCTACCAATATGGACATTACAGAAAGTCGAGTCCATACCATCGTAGCAAACTCAAACGAATATAGACAAAGTATTCAAGGTGGACGCTCTGTTGCTGGCTTTAGCCAAGAAGACACGAAGTGGGCAGAAGAGTTTGAAAGTCTTATGAAAGATGAGAGGGAAAAAGACTATCTAGGAATGTCCCTAAAACTTTAACCCCTACATTTATTTTCAGAGGCGAGCTTCTTAGTAATATCTATAGCTTCGCTGTGAATATAATAGTGCTTATTAATTGGTTCGCCATTAATAAGCACTCTAAATATATTATCTCGCCAATGCTTCTCAATCTTGCATACATCAGTTGTCGCCTTTGTTTCTCCCGAACTACAAGAGTTCAAAAATATAATAAAGAGAAACGTAAGAACATTGAATATCTTAAAGTTCATAATCAAATTCATCACAATCCCTCTGTCTTCTAAAAAGTTCAGGCTCACCTGCCCCTGGAAGCTTTTTATAGAAGAAATAAAAGCAGTCATTATTTCCTTTGTTTTTCTTGGAGTTCAGTACGGCATCACGAATAGGCCATGGCTCATTTTTTAAATCATATTGAAAGCTCAAGACACCTTTAACTTTAGAAACCACTTCGTCTGTTCTTTTCTCTATAGGCTTCTTTGTTTTTTTCTTACGACTTGCCAACTCTTTAGTGACAGGCCGGACCATTCCTGCGGCACCAATCGCACCAGTGACTCCAGCACCTGCGATTCCCAAACTTTCATTAAACGCTCGTCCAAGGTCGCTTATTGCACCCTCTCCAGAGAGCTTGGGTAGAAGTTCTTCTCCATTTTCAAGAAGCCTTTTAATTAACTTGGGCTTAAGGTTCTTTAAGGCACTCATGCCATTTCTCATGAGGTCTTGAGAGTTAAAGTATTCTCCTGCACTCATATCAAAGCGCTCAAAACCAGCTCCTGAAACAATGAGCTCTCCTTTAAGCAGCAAAGTATCATTTACAGGAACACTTCCCTGTGGGTAAGCATTCACTAAAAACTCTGTCCCTCTCACACCAAGACTTACAAGGCCAGTATTAAACTCAATCTTCTCATTTCCAGTCGCAAAACGCCTAACAATCACTCTCATTTTGCCCATAAGAAGTCTTGCCACATTATTTCGTTTATCATCTTTTACTTTGTAACTTTTAAAAACAATTTCACTCTCAGGACCAAGATTGATAATCGTCTCATCCTTCATCTTTAATCGTATAAAAGATTTCTTTAGAGACTTAACGGTATCACCTTCTTTTACTTCTGATCCCATTTTTATGGGAAAACCGGCAGCTAAACCCTGTCCCTTTATGAGCACAACTTTACCGATAGGACCTGCTCCAACCTGAAAAGAAAGAAGTATTGTAAAAACAGTCACGAAGAACAATCGAAGGTTCATCCCTAAACTCCACAAATAATATTAAAGTGCTTATTATAGCTACTCAGGTAGGGCCGGTACAGGTATTTTCGGAACGTCATTAACTAACAATGGAACTCCTATTTTTCTCAGAGGAAAGGAGAGAATATCTAAAATTAATGCGCCTTGCAGCCCCATTAATTGCCAGATAACAAACCACTTTCTTCTCATAACATAGTGAGATTCTAATCTGTTACGGCCTAATTCCCTCTGATATTTTTTAAGCCAAAGAAGAGTTAAATTATTGGCCCTTGCACTACTCTCAATGAAATGGAGAACTAGTGGGAAGCTTGTTGTTTCGAGAGGCCCAAGCTTATGAGTGGCCTTTATCATTTCTTTACTAGCGTACTTTAATTCTCCGTTAAGGAGATGGTTTAGTATTTTTAGCTGAGTTTTCGCTATAGCCGGTAGTGGTAGCAACCCTCCAGGAATCTGCGTAGTTTTAAATTTGAATGGAGGAATTTCTCCCATAGATATGAAGTCATCTGTCATATCGGGAATCCCCAAGACTCTCCACTTTCTACCCGTTAAATCAAAATAAACGGCCAATGGTAGAATGGCGATCTCAAAAGCGATAAGTCCGAGACTGATAGGAATACTTAGCCCAATAGTTTTTAAAGCGTATAGAGGCAACCTTTTCAAGTTAATGAATATGGCCTCAAGAATATGTCCGCTAAACCCATTCACCTTTAGCTGATTGTTTCTCTGTAGATATTTATAAACCTTCTCAGGGGTTCTGCTGCACCCCACAGAAGCTGATCTCCAACAGTAAAGACATTAAAAAAGCCTTCTCCTAAATTCATTTGCCTCACTCTACCAACGCCAATTTTTAAGGAACCTCCAAAATGAGCAGGTGAAAGGCTTGCCTTGGTCTCTTCCATCGTGTTCGGAATAAATTCAATCCATTCATGAGCACTCTTAATTGAATCCTCAAAGTCCTTTAGAGAGATATTTTCTCTAAGTTTTACGGTAAGCCCCTGGGAGTGAGAACGCATGGCCCCTATCCTTACACAAGTGCCATCAATGGGGACATGATTGCCACCGATAATTTTATTTGCTTCGGCCATTGCTTTCCATTCTTCCCGTGTCTGACCATTTTCCATTGGACTGTCAATCCACGGAATAAGACTTCCGGCCAAAGGGGCACCAAAGAGTTCTTTTGGAAAGGTGCTTGATTTAAATTTTTCATTCATTAGGCGATCGACTACTAGAATATCGCTTGCAGGATCATTAGTGAGAGAACTAGTTTCGTTATAAAGCGCACCCATTTGATTAATAAGCTCTTTCATATTTCTTGCACCAGCACCACTGGCGGCTTGATAGGTCATACTACTTACCCACTCTACTAATCCAGCCTTCACCGGCCCACAAAGAGCAAGAAGCATAAGACTCACAGTACAGTTGGCGCCGACATAATCCAAAACACCACGGTTAATATGATCACGAATATCACCGAGATTAAGGGGATCAAGAACCAAGCAGGCTTCTTCTTTCATTCTTAAAGTTGAGGCAGCATCAACCCAAATACCTTTCCAACCATTTTCTCTTAGCAGAGAGTGGACTTCCTGAGTATAATCCCCTCCCTGACAAGTAAGTATCATGTCGAGGGACTTAAGATCTTCAATACTATTAGCGTCTTTCAATTCAGACTCAGACGAGTTATCAGGTGCCTTTTGTCCGGCTTGAGAAGTACTAAAGAAGACGAAATCAAATTTATCAAAATCACCTTCTTCTGCCATTCTTTGACAAAGGACAGAACCGACCATTCCACGCCAACCAACTAACCCAACTCTTAATTTCTCGCTCATAATAAATCCAAAGCACCATCCCAAGGGGATAATTATTACAATAAAATAGTGCCTAAAGCATCACCAATAGAGATTAGTTTGGCAACACTGAGTTTTTTCGGTATAAAAAATATACGGAAGAGGCGCAGAGTTCAGGATTTCAACACGAGGTTTTCTTAACGACCTATTGAGTGTGTGATTTGAGGGGAACTTTGCCGAAGTTTACGACCCACGTTAAGAGACGGGTCGTAAATTGGTTACTGGGGCTGAATCCCTAGGGCTGTCAATGAGGTCAAAGAACTTGACTAAAATTGGAGAGCTTCCAGCGAGCATAGGCTTTATTCTATGGGCTTATTCCCTCTGGTAACCTTTTCTTTTCCCTGACATTCATGAAACAATGCCCATCAAATGAATTTGAATTGATGGCCGCTTAAACAGGGTTTAAGAACTATGAAGAGTAAATTAATCGTTGCAAAATTTGGTGGCTCAAGCATGAAAGATGCAGAGGCCATTACACGTTCTGCCCAAGTGGCCAAAGACCACCAGGCATCCGTCGTAGTCGTTAGCGCAACTTATGGCACCACTAACCAACTTATTGAAATGGCATCTCTGTCTTCAGGCGGCTCTTGGAGGAAAACAGAGGAAATTCTAGAAGCTCTCAAAGCAAGACATAGATTGATAGCTGATGACCTCAATGCCGGAACAGAATTCACAGAAACCATAGAGCTTCTCTTGGAGGAACTTGAAACTTTAGTAAGGGGAATTTTTCTTTTAAAAGACGCTCCTCCAAAGGCGATGGATAGACTTCTGTCCATTGGAGAAAGGCTTTCATCTCCACTTATGACCGTTGCCTTATCGAAGATTCAAAAGAAGAAAACAGAAAACCTTGATGTTCGTACGGTTTTGAGAACCGATAATCAATTTTCCAAAGCGGCCCCTAATATCAGTGCTATAAAAAACCTTTGCCAAAAAAATCTTTTAGGCGCCAAATATGGCGAAGTGACTTATGTCACTCAAGGTTTTATTGGCGCAACTTTTGAAGGTGAAACAACGACTCTCGGTCGAGGTGGTTCAGATTATTCAGCAGCACTACTTGCAGAAGGTCTTGGAGCAGACCTCTTACAGATTTGGACTGATGTTGCAGGCATTGCCACAACTGACCCAAGAATAGTAGCAAACGCGAGACCTATAAATGAAATTACCTTTAAAGAAGCTGCTGAACTTGCAGTCTTTGGGGCCAAAATCTTGCACCCTACAACCCTTGCTCCGGCCAGTCGCGCTGGAGTAAGTGTCTTTGTTGGTAGTAGCTATCAGCCAGATGCCCCCGGCACTTGGATAAAGAAAGAAAGTGCCAATCAGCCTCTCGTTAGGGCAATGGCGATCAAAAAAGATCAGGCCCTTCTCACAATATCAACGCCAAAGATGGCCAATACTTTTGGCTTTCTAGCACGAATTTTCTCTGTTTTTGATCAACATAAAATCAGCGTAGACGCTATTACAACGTCAGAGATCTCTGTCGCCATGACCATTGAAAAAGTCGACCTAGATAGAAAAGAATTCTTTAAAGACCTAGGCGATCTCGGCGAAGTTAAAATAGAAGAAGGCCTCTCTCTCGTAAGCCTCATTGGAAATAATATCAACCATACTCCAGGGCTTGCCATGAAGATTTTTAATGGCCTCAACGGTGCCCCGCAAGACGCAGATAAGCTTATTAATGTGCGCATGATTTGCTTGGGCGCTTCCCGCCATAATTTCTGTATTGCTGTTGACGAAAACGATGCGCCTCTCGCTATCCAAAGGCTTCATAAAGCCCTCATTGAGGGTGATCAAAGTGAGTAATATAGGAAATCTAAAAATCGGAATTCTTGGCCGAGGAAAAACGGGCTCCCAAGTCGCAAGAATTTGCAAAGACGAAGGCAGGGACTTTGAAGTCTTTCACTCTGAAAACCCATTAACACCTGAGGCCCTAAAAATGCTTAGAGGTCTCATTATTTTTATTCCAGGCCCGGCCCTAAAACCTTTCCTTCCGATGATTTTAGATTCCGGCTTACCTGTCGTCAGTGGCGCTACCGGAATAGAGTATGATGATAAATTTTCCCAAGAGGCAAAGAACGCTTCTGTTTCATGGATTCAAGGTCATAATTTTTCTCTGGGTATGAATATAGTCCATAAGCTCATTAAAGTTTTAGCAGAATCCCCTAACTTATTTGGAAAGACAATTCCTACTCATATCCATGAAATACATCACACCAAGAAGCAAGATGCTCCCTCCGGTACGGCCATTCGTTGGAATGAATGGCTAGGTCTTGATAGCAAGATAACGAGTGAGCGCACTGCTGATGTCGTAGGCCACCACAGCTTGAAAATGGATTTCCCCTCAGAGACAATAACCCTTACTCACGAAGCTCATGACCGTGGCGTTTTTGCTGCAGGAGCTTTGTGGGCGATGGACTATGCCATAGAACAATCACCCAACCCTGGCCTTATATGGTTTGAAGACCTGGCCTTAAAGGAGCTTTTTTCATGAAGGATTTAAACTCAACGCCACTTTGGACTGCTATCATCACACCGATGAATGAAGACGGCTCTCTTGATCTCCCAAGTTATAAAAACCTTTTAAAAGAACAACAAGAAGCCGGCAATGGAGTTCTTGTTCTTGGATCAACTGGTGAGTCTCTTAATATGACTTTAGCTGAGAAAAAAAGTGTTATAGACGCTACGATGGAAGAGAACCTAAGTGTTCCTTTAATGGTAGGCGTTGGCGGCGCCGAACTTGAAGGAACCAAGGAGTGGGTTCAATATCTTAATAATTTGGCGATAGAGGCCATTCTTCTTGTGACTCCTCTCTATGCGAAACCAGAGTCTCTTGGTCAATATGAATGGTTTAAAACCCTTATGGATATTACTGACAAAAAAGTCATGCTCTATAATGTTCCTGGCAGAACAGGAAAAGCCTTAAGTACTAGTACACTCTCCATGCTGAAAGACCATCCTAAGCTCTGGGCCCTAAAAGAAGCATCAGGCTCTGTCGAAGACTTTAAAGCTTACCGTGCGGCAGCACCTGATTTGCGAATTTACAGTGGAGATGATGGCATGGTTCCTCAATATATAGAGCATGGTTGTGTTGGTCTTGTTTCCGTATCCTCCAATGCCTGGCCCAAGGCGACTCATAAATATGTCGTTGACTCATTAGAGAGAACCTTATCCAGTGATGACGCTAGTCTTTGGGATGCCTGTAGTGCTGCACTATTTTGCGTAAGCAATCCTATCCCAGTTAAAAGACTCTTAAGTGAAGAAGGAAGAATAAAAACATCAACCTTAAAATTACCCCTTAGTCATAAGGATCTTTCTCAAGCAGCAACGGTTATGGAAGCTTCAACACGCATTAAAAACTGGTTAAAGAAATAAATTAAAAGTTAACATATTGAACAAGGAAAGAAGAAAGATGGAATGGATGCAGATATTAGATAGCCTAGAAGCAGGAACCCTTAGAGCGGCCAATAAGATCGAAGGCAAGTGGGTCGCCAACAAAGAAGTAAAAGAGGGCATCCTTGCTGCTTTTAAGGCAGGCGAACTCAAGGATTTTAATGAAGAAAACTATCCAGGCTTCATTGATAAACACAACTTGGCCCCAAGGCAATTCAAACCAGAACAAAAAGTGAGAATGGTTCCAGGTGGAAGCTCAGTTAGGCGTGGAAGCTTTGTCAGTGAAGGCGTTATCATCATGCCTCCAGCATATATTAATGTTGGTGCCTATGTAGATTCTGGTACTATGGTCGATAGTCATGCCCTTGTTGGCTCATGCGCGCAAATTGGCAAGAACGTCCATCTTAGTGCCGGTGTGCAAATTGGCGGCGTGCTTGAACCAATTGGAGCAACTCCTGTTGTGATCGAAGACAATGCCTTTGTTGGTGCGGGTGCCGTTATTGTTGAAGGAAAGTGTGTATTAAAAGAAGCTGTTATCGCCCCAGGTGTTATTTTGTCTCGTGGTGTTCCCGTTTACGACTGTGTTAATGGCCGTCAGCTAGCAGCAGATGAACCTATTCCAGAACGCGCAGTTGTTGTACCCGGAACTCGCCCAGTAAATGACAAACTTTCTTGGGCCAAAGAAATGGGACTCTCTCTCAATTGTGCCCTCATCATTAAGTATCGTGACGACAAGTCTGACAGTTCTTTAGAACTTGAAAGTTTCCTACGGTAAGAAATGAAAATAAAACCAGAACACAGACAGGCCATAGAGAAAACGATAAAGAGATTTGACTCCTCTTTCTTCTTCTATGACCTTGATGGTCTTAAACTTCATCTGGGGGACCTCTCTTCCATTATGAGAGAGGAAAAAGACATTACTCTTTGGTACGCCTGCAAGGCCAATCCAATGAGTGCCATTCTTAAGGTCTTTAGAAATTGTGGATTTGGAATAGACGTCGCCTCAAAGGGTGAAATTGACCAAGTTTTAAGATCTGGCATCAAACCAGAGAATATGCTTAGCACAGGCCCGAGTAAGAGCCGCAAATACCTCAAAGAACTCTTAGAAGAAGAAATTGAAATTGTTGTTTGTGAATCACTCAATCAAGTTTACTGGCTTGATAATATCGCAGGAACTTTGGGTAAGAAACCTAAGGTACTTCTGAGAGTCCAGATGGAGTGGGAAGATGGCGAATCTGTCCTAGGTGGTAATAAAGTTACTCCTTTTGGAGAAGATGCGGCCACTTGGAAAACCCTAAATCGTGACAAAACGACGAATTTGGAAATCTTGGGCCTTCATATTTTTCAATGGGGAAATATTCTTGAAGTTTCCCGCTTAGAAAAAATTTGGCGTAGAATCGCCAAAGAAGGTCATGAACTCGCAGAC
>Ga0136600_1000950_pt1 | contig 14224 bp, 7 predicted proteins | sample AntRauMFilla2698_FD_104634 | JGI IMG/M metagenome (GOLD analysis project Ga0136600, IMG submission 104634) | Saline lake microbial communities from Rauer Islands, Antarctica - Metagenome Filla 2 #698 | ecosystem: Environmental > Aquatic > Non-marine Saline and Alkaline > Saline | place...
CAGGAAAGAAGGTCAGACGCTATTTTTGAACAGATGCTATAGGTAATTTTTATGAAGAGAAAAGATTTAGTACTTACTGCAATATTGCTAATCATGATTGGCATAACGGCTGGCACGCTCATCGCGTTATACACAATCAATGAAGAACTTGCTCCATTGGCTGACGTCAGAACCACGGAAATCACACGAAGTGAAGCACCGTTTATAACTGATGAAGAATTGGAGGGAGCCGATGCTCGGTTTTTGTTCAAAAAAATAGCTAAAGAAGTAACGCCCACCGTAGTTTATATCGAAGCTATTGTACCTATCGATGATGCCATTCCTAATAATAGTGAGCGAGAATTTGAGGAGGAAGAGGGAGAAAGTATCTGGGATCGTTTAATGCCTAGGCGTGCCCGGACTGTTGGTTCCGGAGTGTTAATTACTAGTGATGGTTATATACTTACTAATTACCATGTAATTGAAGGTGCTGTTGAAAAGGGATTAAGAGTTGTTCTGAATGATAAGAGGGAATATCCTGCGAAGGTAGTGGGTATCGACTCAAGCACTGATCTTGCTGTTATAAAAATAAATGGGGATGACCTTCCTAAAGTAACTATTGGCGATTCAGAATCTCTGGATGTTGGAGAATGGGTATTAGCTATCGGGAATCCTTTCAGGCTTCGGTCAACGGTTACAGCTGGTATAGTTAGCGCCTTGAGCAGGGATGTTCAAATTATTGATGACCAGATGAGAATTGAAAGCTTTATTCAAACAGATGCTGCTATCAATAAAGGAAATAGCGGCGGAGCTTTGGTAAATACCAGCGGCCAGTTGATTGGAATTAATACGGCTATAGCATCTCAAACCGGTTCTTATCAAGGATATGGGTTTGCAGTTCCCAGTAATCTCGCCATTAAAGTGGCTCGAGATCTGATTGAATATGGTCAGGTTCAACGTGCTTTACTGGGAGTTTCAATTGCCGGGGTTGACTATGACAGGGCTCTGGAAAAAGGCATGAAAACCGTACGCGGAGTAGAGATCTTGAGCGCATCTACCGATGGAGCCGCTGCGGAAGCTGGAATTAAACCCGGTGATGTGGTGCTCAGCGTAAATGGAAAAGAAGTGTATGAGGCCAATCAACTTCAGCAGCAGGTGGCGGTTATGCGCCCCGGTGAAGTTGTTGAGTTAAACATTCTGAGAAATGGAAAAGAATTACAGAAGAACGTCACTCTGAAATTGCTCGAGACAGCACCCATTCCTGAAATTTCGGCGAGTGAAGAGCCAATTGAAACAATGGAAATTCCGGAAGGAGATAATGGCGGGGTGATGTTTCAGGAATTTGATTTAGGCTTCCGCGTTATGGCCCTGGCGAAAGCGGAAGACCCTGAGAAGTTTGATTTAATTGTTGATCAGGTTTATAAATATTCTGAAGCCTGGAATCGTGGTTTAAGAGAAGATCAGCAAATAATGAAAATAGAGGAAGAAAAGGTTGAAGATCTCTCAACTTTAGAAGAACTTATCGACCGAAATTTAAACGATAAAGGAACGGTTACCCTCGAGATCGTTAATAAAGATGATGCAACAGGGTTTATCGAATTAAAAAGGAATTGAATGTCCAACCAAGTTAGGAATCTGCTCTTCATACTCTTATTTGCAGGAATTTTTACTGCCTGTTCAACCTCACAAAAAACTGTTTCAGGTGATACTGACCAAGTAAGTTCTATCTACCCGGCTTGGTATTCACCCTCCGGATTTAGCTCTGATTCTGTTTCCTTCCATGGATTTGCAACCGCTATTTCATCTGATTCAACCATCGCAATTGCTAATGCAGAGCTTCAGGCTCGAGCCAATCTTGAAAGCGCCATTGCCGAGAAATTGGAAGAAGTGAGAACATCGCTTGAAGAAGATGGTAACTCAGTTGCTACCAGAACTGATTTCATTCTCGCTCTCAGAAACGCACACAATGCTGTCCAAGAGGGAGCAATGGAAGAAGAGGGAGAAGCAAGATCTAAAGCCGGTTACTTTACGGGGTACTCAAAAGTATCCATCACCAAAAGTGAATTAAATGCACTTTTAGGATCTGGTTTCAGAGGAAAATCCAGCTACTGGAATACCTTGAGTTCTTCAGCAGCCTACACCCAGGAAATGAATTAGTTTTTTGCTCACCGGCCCCTTAAGCCAGGCTCTAATTAGGCTGCAATCTTTATTTACAAAATTTAGATCAGCACCGCTTTTAAAATACCTAATTAATTCAGTTATTTCGGCACCTTAACCCATAATCAGTACAGGTGCTATGAGAAAACACATTCTTTTGTTAGCGTTGCTGTTTTCGGGATTTAGTCTGCAAGCAATTCAAGCCCAGACTACACCCGCACACGCGCTTAAAAATATAACTATTCATAATGCTGATGGTTCAGTTACCGAATCCGCTACTATTGTTTGGCGAGATGGAGTGATTGAGGCTGTCGGAAAAAATGTAACGATCCCTTTTGATGCATTTGAGATAGATGGCGGAGACAGTCTCCATGTTTATCCCGGATTCATTGACGGCTTTTCTACTTGGGGGAGTCCTGAACCACCTAGGAATCTTCCGGAACTCGATAACCCCGGAGATCCCCCTTACGATCGTGCGGGAATTCAACCTGAACGCAAACCTTCGGTTTTATTAACTGAAGACAAAACCTTTGAAGCTGGAATGAAAGCAGGATTTACATCTGCTGCTCTTTACCCAAATGGATATATGCTTCCGGGTCAGGTAGAGGTCTTTTATCTTGCTCCGGCAATTGAAAGCATAGGTCTTTTAAAAGAAAATTTAGCTTTGGCCGGTTCCTTTGAACCAGCGCCAGGAGGATGGGGGAATGGTGCATATCCTTCCACCATGATGGGAGTGATGGCTCAATTCAGACAAGTTATGTTTGATGCCACAGCTCTTCAGCAACACATGAAATATTATGCTCAGAATCCTGAAATGCCCGCTCCAAAGCGCGACCAGGTTTTGGAAGCTCTCTTCCCTTTAGTAAACAAAACAACTCCGCTTTATTTCGAAGTTGATACCAAAGAGCACATCGAGCGTTTGCTGAAACTTCAGGATGAATTTGGCTTTAGTGCTGTAGTTGTTTCCGGTAAGGAAGCCTATGCAAAATCAGCAGAGCTAAAGAGACGCAATATTCCGGTTTTGGCTAGCATTGATTTCACGGAAGCTCCAGACTGGTACACTAAAATGAATAAAGCAGAAGAATCTGACAAAGAGGATGAAGAAGAGTCTTCTGAAGAAATGGAAGAGATCTCTGAAGAAGAGCAATCTTATCGTGATAAGCGAATAGAAGCCTGGAAAGCTGAAGTCACAAACATTAAGAAGTTAATGGACGCCGGTGTTTCAGTAGGTTATGCTTCGGCAGGACTTGAACTTAAAGATCTCTCAAAAAAACTGGAGATTCTGCTTGATGAAGGAGGACTTACAGAATCAGATGCTGTAAAATTGATGACTTCAAATACAGCGTCAATACTTGGGTTAGGCAATACCTTGGGAACTCTTACAAAAGGTAAAAATGCCAGCTTTACTGTGTTCGACAAAGCTATGTCGGAAGACAAAGCGAAAGTGCTGCACAGTATTTCAAACGGAACTATTCATGAATTTGAGGGAAACTAAGATGAAGAAACTAATTATACTTTTTGTTTTCGTCGCCTTTGGATTCACTGCTGAAGCTCAGGAAAAAGGCTCAGTACTTATCCAAAATGCAACGGTTATAAGCATAACAGACGGTGATCTTGAAGATACTGATGTGTTAATCAGAGACGGTGTTATCCAGGAAATTGGAAAAGACCTTCGAGCACCTCGAGGTGTTGAAACTGTAGACGCTACCGGAAAATACCTGATGCCGGGAATCATTGATGCTCATTCTCACCTAAACGGCGTAGATATTAATGAAGGAAGAAATGTGGTTACTGCTGAAGTTACCATGGAAGAATCGGTAGATCCCAATGATGTGGGCATTTATCATGCGCTTGCAGGTGGAGCTACAACCATCCACCTAATGCATGGTTCTGCTAATGTGATTGGCGGACAGGGTGAGACACTTAAGCTTCGTTACGGTGTATCACAAGAAGGCATGAAGTTTGAAGATGCTCCCCGCACCATTAAATTTGCGCTAGGCGAAAATCCGACTCGGGTACATGGTCAGGGCAATGGTGTTCAGCCAAGAACGCGAATGGGTGTTGAGCAAGTAATTCGTGGTCACTTTGATGAGGCACTTGATTACAAACGTAAACGAGAAGCTTACCTCAGCGCAAAAGAACAATATGATAGAAGAGGGCGCGGAACCCCACCGGTGCCGGTTGCGGAAAATCTTCGGTTTGAAGTATTGAACGACATTATTGAGGGTGAAATACTTGTCCATTGTCACTCTTACCGCTCAGATGAAATACTAATGCTGATGCGTGTTTTTAATGACTATGGCGTTGAAAATTACACTTTCCAGCATGCGAATGAAGCTTTTAAAGTTGCTCCCGAGTTAGCCAAAAACGGAGCTCACACTTCTGTTTTCTCTGATTGGTGGGCCTATAAATTTGAGGTGTATTACTCAACGGCCTACAATGCTTCTATCTTGAATGCTAACGGTGTTATCAATTCAATCAACAGTGATAATAATCAACTACTGCGTACGCTTAATCATGAAGCATCTAAAGTAGTTCGATATGGTAACACTACTGTTAATGATGCGCTTAAAATGATAACACTTCACCCGGCTATTCAACTTGGTATTGATGACCGTGTGGGCAGTATTGAAGAAGGCAAAGACGGTGATGTTGTAGTCTGGAGTGGGCACCCATTCAGTATCTACAGCAAAGCTGAAATGACTTTTGTAGACGGGAAAAAGTATTTCGATCTGGAAAATGATCCCGATGACATGCGTATTCAAATCAACCCGGGTACCGACTTCGAAGATGGCTCAAACTATCGCGAAATCGTCTCAAGCCGAGATGAAGATGCCTGCATGCAAGACGCATTCATTTTATTTCAAAACTAAACAGGAGACAGAATCATGAAGAAACTCAATATTTTTGTTTTTATAGCTGCTCTGCTGTTTGGTTTAACGGCCACAGCCGAAGCACAGATTACAGAGAAACCTGAATACGGTAAATTTGCCATTACAGGAGCTACCATTCATACCGTAACGAACGGGACAATTGAAGGTGGTATCATTCTTATCGACGGAGAAAAGATTGTTCAAGTCGGTCAGAATGCTAAGATTACTCCAGACTACAAACAAATAGACGCTACGGGTAAACACGTTTATCCGGGATTTATTGACAGCTGGACTGCTTTAGGCTTGGTAGAAGTATCAGCTGTGGCAGTAACAGTTGATAATCGGGAGTTAGGTCAGTTCAATCCACATATGTTTGCCTTTACGGCATTCAACCCCCACAGTGCCTCTGTACCGGTGACCAGGGTGAGTGGAGTTACAACAGTGCTATCACATCCAAGTTCTGGCACAATTGCCGGTAAAGCGGCTGTTATGGATCTTTGGGGATATTCTCCGGACTCTATGGCTGTTAAGAAAAGTGGAGCTTTGGTAATGTCTCTACCTTCATCAGGTGGTGGAGGATGGTGGGATAACCGTTCTGAAAAAGAGATCAAGGAACAATATGAGCGGCAAATTAAAGCAATCAATGATTTCATTGATAAAGCTCATTTTTACAATCAAATGATGAATGCTTACGAAGCCAATTCATCAGGCAAAACAAAACCGGACTTTGATCCAAGAATGGATGCTATGCGTGAAGTTCTTTCCGGAGATGTTCCTATAGTAATTTCAGTTAATCGTGAGAAAGCCATTTTAGACGCTATTGAATGGATAAAATCTCATGAAAACATGAACTTTGTATTTGAAGGAGTTCAGGAAGGATGGAGAGTTGCAGATGAAATTGCTGAAGCCGGAATTCCAGTACTCACAACAACACTCTATACTCCAGGTCGTGATTATGACAACTATAAGCGGCCGTATGAAAATCCGGGATTAATGGCTGAGGCTGGTGTGAAAGTCGCTATCGTTTCTAACGATACGGAGAACTCCAGAAATGCACCTTTTGAAGCAGGCTATGCTGCAGCTTATGGTCTTGGGAAAGAGGAAGCCATTAAAGCGCTTACTATCAATCCAGCCGAAATATTCGGTGTAGATCATATCATCGGTTCCTTAGAAGCCGGAAAGCAGGCGAATCTGTTTATCTCTGATGGAGATCCGCTTGAGCCAATGACCAATATTGAGCATGTATTCATAAAAGGATTCAAAATCCCAATGACTAGTCGTCACACTCAACTTTACGATGAGTTTTTAAATCGTGATGCTGTGAATGAGTAGAATTTAATAGCTAATATGTTCTGAAAAGCCTGCTTTTAAAGCGGGCTTTTTTAATATCTGAACGTTTTGTAAACGGAATGATTTAAAGTCTGCTGACCCATTTATTCTAATTTGAAGTTTTGGGTAAGAAGTTAGAGATTCTTTAAAGGGCATTAGTATTAACATATGAGATGTAAATGAAGTTGTTGATTAGTCTTGGGGTACTTATTTGGAGTTATTCTGTGGTAGCTCATGCCCAACAAAGAATGCCAGCTATGAGTCTGGATGATATCAGGAAGCAAATTCAACAAGTAGAGAGGCCTGAAGAGAAACTCAGAAAGTATGTAGAAATGGGGAATAGGTTTCTTAGGAATACCCCAGACTCTCTATTCGAAATTGTTGAAGATATAGACGCTCTTGAAGGGATAGATGCCAAACAGAAAGTCGCTTTTTCTTCTTTGTTGAAAGCTAATGCCTGGCGAATACTTAATGCCGATTCCACCATTTATTATGCTGAGAAAGCTTCACTATCTCTTGTAGATCTTAAAGAATATGATTCCTATCTGATGATGGAAAATTTGAAGGCTTCACAATACCAGCGAAAAAATTCATTTTTAGAAGCTGAATCACTTTTCCTTAATGCGATCTCATATAAACAAGAACTGGACGAACAGACTGATTATCCAATTCAATTTCTATATGGAAATCTAGGAAACCTCTATGTACGTGTAGGTGCGCATGACCTTGCTATCGACATGTTTGAAAAGTTTATGGAGTACGAAGACAATCCGGGTTCCCGATGTAACATAATGGCAAAATTGGGGGCAAGCTTTGTAGAGCTCCAACAGTACGATAAAGCTATAGAAACGCTTAGCCCTTGTTTAGAAATAGACAATCTTCCGCCTCCAATTAAGGCAATTACTTATACGAATTTAAGCCAAATGTACAAGCTGAATGGAGATACGTTACAGTCTCTTGAACTAATGGAAAGAGGGGCTTCCATTAGTAGTCAGTTTAGGATTCCAACTTTGGCTAACAGTCACCTGATCCGCTTAGGGAAATTCTATTTAGACTTAGATAGGCTGGAAGATGCGGATTCGATGGCCACTAAAACCAAAAATCCCGTCATACCTTACTCCAGACCAAATGAAGACATTATTAAGTATGAGTTTTTATCAGCGGTTGAACTCAAAAAAAAGAATTATTCCCAGAGCCTGGAGTATGCCGAAAGGGCAATTGGTTTAGCTGATGAGCATAATCTTAACCTGATGCTTCAGGAAGTCTACTCCTTGAAGTCTGATGCCTTAGCTGGGTTAGGCCGTATGGATGAGGCTCTGGCATCAGAAAGGAAGCAGAGAATTCAAAATGAAGAGAATTTTAAAGCTGAAAAAGAAAAAAGGCTTTCAATGATGACGGTGCGGTATCAATTGCAGAATAAAGAAGATGCTTTGAATACGGCCAATCTTGAGATACAGAACATCAGGCTGAGAAATATGGCCATTATTATTTGTATGATATTGACAGCTGGCTACATCTTATACAGATATAGGGTGTATTATTTATTAAAAGAGGAGCGGACAAGAAATCAAATTGCCAGAGACCTTCATGATGATTTAAGCGGTACGCTTAGCAGTATCAGCTTTTTTAGCGAGGCTGCATTAAGGGTTCGAAAAGACCCAATAGAGTCTCAACGGTTTTTAGAGGTAATCACCAAAAGCGCAGTCGAGGCCAAAGAAAAGATTAATGATATCATTTGGGCTATTGATCCATCTAAAGACGATTGGTCAGTTTTCCTGAAAAAATGTAAACGTTTTGCAGCAGATGTTCTAGATAGCAACGATATAACCTACTCGATGAATATTGATGATAGCTTTAGCTTTCCGGTTGAACTTGAGGTCAGGCAAAATTTGTGGCTTATTTTTAAAGAATGTATTACGAATCTAAGTAAGCATGCAAATGCTACAGAAGTGGAAATTACCCTTACTGAAAAAGGGAGTATAGTTCAGATGAAAATCACAGACAATGGAGTAGGTTTTGATCCTGATAAGATCAAGAATGGGAATGGGATCAAGAACATCAGGTATCGAGCAGAACAAATTAACGGTGAAGTTGAGCTTATAACAGATGAAGGAACCGGGACTACATGGTCTTTTACCTTCAATGTCTCCTGATTTAGTCACTTAGAATTACAAAATGCAGATAATACTACCTATTCAGGTGGTTACTTTCTCAGATGTATTTTCTATATATACCATTAAAAATTGGCGATGATCAATATTGTAATCATAGAAGACAACAAGTATATGCGGGAAGGGTGGAAAACCATTCTCGATTTTGAGGCTGATTTATGTGTGATAGCTGACTATGAAAGTTGTGAAGATGCATTTGAAGACACCCAGCTGCAGAAGGCAAATGTTGTTCTTTTAGATATTCAGTTGCCCGGTATTCTCGGAACAGAAGGAGTAAAAATTATTCGAAAGAAGCATCCTGATATCACAGTGATGATGGTTACAATTCACGATGATGATGAGCGAATTTTTAAAGCTCTTAAAAATGGTGCTATTGGATATTTATCAAAGAAAGTCTCCCCGGACGAGCTAATTGAAGCCGTTCACGTAGCGAATAAAGGAGGCTCCCCAATGAGCCCCAATATCGCCCGTAAGGTTATCAATTCATTTCATGGTAATAAGTCAGGGATAGAGCTTTCAGAAGCAGAGACGGATATTTTGAAGCTGTTAGCTGAGGGGTCTTCTTATAAAGGGATATCAAAAGAAGTGTTCCTTTCAGTAGATGGTGTTAGATACCATATTAGAAATATCTACAATAAACTTGAAGTAAGTAACAAAAGCGAAGCTGTTGCAAAAGCTTTACGATATAAGCTTATTTGACTTCCTTAAGGATCTATTTTCCAAAAAGAGCTTTTAAATACTGCATAAGTATGCAGTGTTTGGCAGAAAAAAATTATCGATACTAAAGAAGTATCAAAGTATAAATCAGGTTTGGGTTTTTTGGGGTACAGATTACCAAATCGATTTTATACATCTTTACTAACCTAAAGAACTGCTAAAAGCCTGTCATTGAATATGACGGGCTTTTTTATTGGTCCCAGCCCAGGGTTTAAAACCATGCGCTTTCAGTACATCTGGTTAGTATTCTAAAAATCTATCCCAGCCGTATGCAAAGCTCGATAAAACCTGTGAAGATGCTTCGAGGGTACCCTCAGCATGACTTGGGATAGATATCTCCGAACCCCGTAATTCCTGTAGATGTTAGACAATTCGATGACAAAAGTAGATTTTCAAAAAAATCTCAAAGTCCTGTAAAGAGAAGTCCTCCCTTGAGGGAGGCACCGGATTTTGATACGTCAAAATACGCGGAGGGTGTAAGAGAAGACTAACGTTACTTTTTGTGCTTATAAATTATCTATAGCGAATGATTTTTTCGATTCGAACAGATTCTTTGCCACCAACACCTCTTACAAAAAATTAGGAACAACTTATTTGTTGATCTCTTCTCGAGGAGATGTTTTTTCTGGTCAGTTAAACCAAGACTATCCTTGAATTATCTGATATCTACAGCAATGACGAGTTTATATCGAACTGAGGTTAGCATAGCAAGCATTTGGAAACATTGATTAGCTATGATATCAACTAACGACTCGAAAAAGTGAAGCAATCTAATCGAATAAGCTCATGCATGCGAGATTGCCTTCCTTTACTGATTATTTTACAACCCTTCTTTTGCATCAAGGTTCTTCGTAAATGGTGATTTTAGTACTGAACTGAGTAAGGTAGCACATCCTGACTTGTTGATGCTGGCCTACAGATTATTTGATAATTAGGAGAGAGATAAAAATTCAGGCCAATAAAAAAAGGGACTGCCAAAAGACAGCCCCTTTAAAGGTTGTTACTGCGTTAAGCTAACTTTACTTAATCAGCATTAGTTTTTTGGTTTGTACGAAGTCTCCGGCAATTATTCGGTAGATGTACATACCACTGGCGAGGTTAGCAGCGTCGAACTGGACCTTATAAGTACCAGCGCTCTTCTGATCATTCACAAGTGTCATTACTTCTTGCCCAAGAGCGTTGTAAACCTTCATGGTTACTTCACTTGCCTCAGGAATACCGTACTGAATAGTTGTGGTTGGGTTAAATGGATTCGGATAGTTCTGATCCAAATGGAACTCTTCCGGTATCACACTTTCACCTTCATTGGAGGTTACTGTAGGATCAATACCAACAGAGAAGGATACAGCATTCGCCTGGTTAAGGGCCATATCTGAAATGCCACCTTGGTAGTAGTTTTTGATCTCGAAGTCATCTTCACGACAAACATCATCACATTCTGTCAGTGAATCTTCATCGAAAACAAAGTCTCCGTTATGAACTACGAATTCATATCCGGAAACATCCAGTTCCTGATTGAATACCACTTCAAATAAGAGGCCCATGGAGTCAGCACTACTGCCTTCAGCTACCATGAAGTCACCTTCACTGTATTGCTTGAAGTAGCGCTTGAATACATCCTGTCGATAGACCCAAGTTCCGGAAGCCGTATCGTAAGCTCCGAATCGTACATCAGGTTCTACTAAGTATACATCTACGAAGATCTCATCCAGTGAAACTCCTGATCCGGACTGATCACCAGCCATAGCATCGGTTACATTGAAGGAAAGGGTGTTCTTATGTCCTGACTCTAACATATTTACAAACTGGATGCCTTGAGAGATTACAGGTTTCTTCTTGTCTACAATGAAGTCATAAGTAACATCTAAACGGTTACCATTTTCATTGGTGATTACGAAGCGAACGGTATGTAACCCTTCATTTAGGTTCAATTCTTCAACTGAATTATCAACGATGATTTTCCAACCATTTTCGAAGCCATCAGCATTATATGTATCTGCACTAACAACTGAACCGTCAACTATTACCCAGTAGTCATCAAAGCTATTCACTTTATCATCACTTACCGTGATTGAAAGTTCATGGTCTTCGTTGACATAAGGCATGTCCGCAGCCATTAGGGAAGTATTAACAACCGAAATAGAACCAGGATTGTTTATAACCGCACCTTCAAGTACAAGAGCAAATCTCTGTGTGCTTGATGGCAGATATTCCATACTGAAATGAACCATGTTATTCTCAGTATCAACTACTTTTTCAAGAATATCCAAGAATACTATTTCGGTATCATTCAGGTCAGAATAACCCACACATAATTGAGCTAATTCGTCCTCAATAGATCCATCCTCATTTAAATCCATAACATCATTAGGATCATAAGTAATAGAGAAGTTTACTCTTCTTCCATCACGTACATCTCCTTTAAATGCCCGGAGGTAATAAGCAGTACCTATTTGTCCGTATTGAGCTTCGCTATCATGTGTAAAGAATAAACTTGAAGGATCTTCCTCAATAATGAGGTTAGCGTTGTTTTCAAGGGTATTCTCGGTAATGTTAAGTTCGAAGTTGCCGTTTGGTGAGGTAACAGAACCGCCATTCTGAGCAGCAACACGATTCACTTCCAGCATTTGGCGAGTCATAATAGTCTCACCGCTAGGGAGTACCGTGGTTACATAGGCGTAGAACTTACCGCCGCTTGTGATGTCAATATCGTCGTCAAGAGCAATAGCATCGTTATCGTCCTTGAAACCGAGATAACTACCATCTAATGCTTCTAATGGGCTATTAAGACCAAAATCCTCAGAGTAGTCATAATCTGCCCATCTTGGGAAGAAAGCATATTCTAGACCATTAAGGGTAGAGAATGTATTCTCATCTGCAAGCAGGAAGAGGCTGATATTATCGTTGGTGTTAATAGGAGCAATTTCAACCCGGATATCGTTGATATCACCTCGTTCTCTATATAGAGATAGGTCAATATCGGTTGTTGTAACCGGGGAGAATGTTCCCTGCATCTGTCCTACTTCAGGGCCTGATTTTGCTCTGACATCATTACTTTCGGCATGATTGATCACAAGAGTTGTTGAGTTTTGGTATTCAGACTCATAAACCTCTTGGCTTTCACCGGAAGTCAATCTGAAGGTCAAGTCACCAAGCGGTAACTGGAAGTCTTCAAGATTCATCATAGTATACTTGAATGCATCATATCCGTTAGATGTGAAATAGTCGAAATCATCATTTTCGATATAGGATACCTGCTCGTAGGTAGTTCCACCATCTGCAGAAACTTCGAGAATTGTGCTTTGAGTATAAGGTGTAGCTTGGATATAAATTTCTCCATGCTCATCACTCACACCGGTGATATGTGCTCTTGGACCTACAGTAGCAAATTCAACGGTTCCGGCATTAAATCGGTTTCCGTATGAGTCTACCAAGTATAGGGTAAGTACATATACCGCACCTTGATCTAAGGCATCCACATTAAGTGCGTATTCTGCACCTTCGCCTTCCATAGTAGCTATGGTTTGATCTTGTTCAGATCGGAAATCATCATAGTCACCAGGTTCTCTGGCTGCGCCTCGGCGAATATCTAAGACAGCTCTGTCAAAGTTATTTTCTTCTTCATCCAGTTCGAAACCAACATTTACGGTTCCGCTCCAAATGTTAAAGTCGCTGAAGTCCTGACCATCCCAATCTGTAGAATTAACAGGGGAGGAAGGATGCTCAATTGACATTCCGTTTACAGCTATTGTTCCGGTAGCAGGAACGTCATCATAGTAGACGTCAATCGTTGCTACGGCCAATGTGTCGTCTTTATTCCCTGAGATATTTTGATAGATACCGGCAGAGTCAAAACCAACAGCACGGAAGGTGAATACACCCTCAGCATTATCAATGTCAAAGAAGGCTTCAAGAGCAGCTTCAGTAACTGTAGTTGAGAATATACCATCGCTGGATTCCGTAGTAACAGAATCAAGTAATACCCATGAGGTATCAGCATCTTCTTCAACCGTAGGGTTGGTAGCTACAAACATACCTTCAAATAAGGTACCGTACGCATCTCCGTTATTTGCCGCATAAAGCTCTAGATCTTCTGAGCCATGAAGCGTTGTATCCGGTTGAGCAAGAATTGCAACGCGTTCGGTTGTACCGTTGTGCGTGTTGTCAAATCTTACAGCATATGCGCTATCTGTAACTACAACCTGATTGCCGTCAAAACGGTCGTACTCAAAACCATAGGTAACGGTTCTTAGTAAGTAGTTTCCATCATCGTACTCAGCAGTTGGCAATTCATAAATCGAATTTGCAAGAATAGAGTCGATAGGGAACATCATGATTTGGGTAAATGCAGAAGTGTCGGTTCCTACATAAGTTGCATATTCAAGCGCAACGCTATCAATCAGCTCAGTTGTACTGTTAACAGTAAATTCGAGGTCGAGTGTATCTCTTACGAGTTCTTCGGAGAAGGCATCATCAAGACCAACCCAAGGTTGTTCATTATTGAAAATTTGGATACTACCTACATTAGGAGTTCCAATGTAATTTTCATTCTCGTTGCCGAATACATCGGTGAAGTTAACGACTAGGTCACCACCACCGGGAGTAAGATTGAGAGTCTCGTCACCATCATTATCCGGAATTTCGAACTCAACGGTGTACGTGTCTGTGGTTTGAGCTGTAATAACTCCTACAAGAGTTTCACCATCATATTCTAATTCAAACTCAGCTCCATCATCAGCAATATCATCTGCGTAATGAGTGAACTCAAGAGTAAGTGTTTCACCGGCGTTGATAGGAGGGTAGTTTCCATCAGCGTTGTCAGCCAGGATATCTATTCCATTAACTTCGGAAAGGATATAATCGGCAGAAACGTTGTCCACATTAACCGGGAAATACATAGGCATACTTTGGTTGCCAAGGTTATCCTCAGAAACAACACGGAAAACAACGGTTCCATCAAAGAATTCGTCAGTAGCATCATCGTCATAATCTTCCGAG
>Ga0136600_1000953_pt1 | contig 14207 bp, 8 predicted proteins | sample AntRauMFilla2698_FD_104634 | JGI IMG/M metagenome (GOLD analysis project Ga0136600, IMG submission 104634) | Saline lake microbial communities from Rauer Islands, Antarctica - Metagenome Filla 2 #698 | ecosystem: Environmental > Aquatic > Non-marine Saline and Alkaline > Saline | place...
ATCACCGGGATCGTTAATCGCGCCTTTGGCCGAGCTAATCATCACCGGCACGGCTTGATCTTCTACGTTTAAATCCAGCAGGTTCAGGCGATCAACCATCACGCGCAAAGTTTCGGAAATGCGGTTCATCGGCACATTCAAATCATTGGCGCGCTCGCGATCAATATTGAAGGCAAGCTCGGGCTGGGATGTGTCGAATTGAACGCGCACGTCTTCGATGTAGGGGATGCGGCTTTTAAATTCGCGGGATAATAAATTTGCCGCCTCATATATCTCTTCGTAATCATTTCCTAAAAGCGCAACCTCCAGCCCCGCGCCGCCGCCGCGAATATTAAGGCTGCTACCTTGAATAACGCGAACTTGCGCCCCCGGCATACCAGAGAGCTTTTCATTTATCTCTTCGGCTAATTCTTGTTGGCTTATATTGCGTTCATCCCAATGTTTCATTGTCGCAATGGTATAGGCGCGGTTTTTATCCCACCGTCCCACTATTGTATAAATATCGGTAAATATTCCCTGATCCTGATAGGGGATGAGAACATCTTCAACGATTTGAGACTGGCGGTCCGCATACGCCAAAGAGGCACCGTCCGGCCCTGTCAGGAAAATCCGAATGGCCCCGCGATCCTCTTGCGGCAGTAATTCCTGATTTAACTGGGTGAAGCCCAGAGCGCCGCCTGCGGCAATCATAAGGGCAACGATTAAGCCCAATATTTTATGGCTCATCAGGCTATCAAGAGATTTGAAATATAAATCCGCAAGGGTGCCCCCGCATTTATTCATTGCACTGCGAATGCCTGAAGTGGCTTTGCTTTCTTTGCCTAGATTGGGTAGGCGCGAGGCCATCATCGGGCACAAAGTTACCGCCACAAAGGAGCTTATGATGACGGCAATTGCCAGAACCAAACCAAATTCGCGGAACAGGCCACCTGTTTCGCCGGGTAGAAATGCGATCGGAACAAACACGGCAACAAGCGTTATGGTGGTGGCTATAATGGCAAAGAAAACCTGACGCGTGCCCAAAACGGCAGCAGCCATTTTATCAAGGCCTTGCGCGCGGCGGCGCTGTATATTTTCAAGCACGACGATTGCATCATCAACAATCAATCCTGTGGCTAAAACCAGCGCGAGCAATGTGAGCAAGTTGATGGAAAACCCGAAAAGCCAGATGACTGCCAAAGTCCCGATCAGTGCAACGGGCATTGTAACGGCGGGAATAAAAATGGCGCGCCATTGCCCGAGGAAAACGGCGATCACAACTAAAACGATGATAACGGAAAAGCCCAGAGTGTATAAAACATCTTTAAGAGCGCCCTTGATATATAAGGAGTCGTCAGAGGTTTTGACCAAGGTAAAATCACGCGCGCGCTTATTCACAAGTTCAAGGCGTTTATCAACTTCATTGGCGATGGCAATCGTGTTTGATCCGGCTTGGCGCACAACGCCCAGGCCAATAACGCTTCGCCCGTTTAACAATGAATATGATTCCGCCTCCATCGGGGCGTAGAAAACCTCGGCGACATCCTCAATGCGAATATCATCGCGAATATACATTTGTTCGACTTTTTCCGGCTCGACAATAGAAGCCTGCGCCCGCACGAGTAATTCCTGATCTTCTGATTTGTAACTACCGGCGGGAACATCGAAATTGATAGTACGCAGCGTATCAACAACATCCGATGCGGATAAATTATAGCCGGCCATTTTTGCAGGGTTTAATAATACCCTCAGGACGCGGGGTTGCTCCCCCTCCAGCCTTACTTCGGCCACGCCGGAGATGGATTGAAATTCGGGCGCGACATCTTTTTCGATGCGTTCGGCTAATTCATATTTGGATAGGGTATTGCTGAAGGCGGATAGCTCGACGATTGCCTGCGCATCGTCATCGGCTTTTACAACGGTTAACTGATCTATATCATCGGGTAATTCTCTTTGAACGCGGCTGACAGCTTCACGGACATCACTCGCCGCAATATCAAGGTCTTTGGAAGATTCAAACTCTACGCGCATGCGCATGTTATTTTCTTCACTGGAGGATTGAATGTTCTTCACGCCCGCAACACGGGCAATGGCGCCCTCCACGATACTTGTAATTTCGCTGTCCATCGTTTGCGGCGACGCGCCGTCAAAGACAGCTCTCACGCTGACAACAGGGCGGTCCACATTGGGCAACTCGCGAACATCAATGCCCATGATGCTGGCGGCTCCGCCAAGAATAATAAGCAGATTGATAACGATAATTAAAACCGGACGGCGCACACCCAAAGCGGTGAGGCCGCTTGCTAATCCGTTCATAGAGAGCTTCCTTGCGCGGGCGCGGCGCCATCATGTGAATTCAGAATTTGAACGGTAATACCCGGGCGTAAACGCTGCAGCCCCTCAACAACGACATGCTCGCCGTCTTTTACTTCAGTATCGAGTAAGACTTGTCCGGCTTTGCGGGCAACAACGCGCGCGCTGATTTTCTCGGCTTTGCTATCGCGCACCACCCAGACAAATGAGCCCTCGCGGCCCCATTGAACAGATATTTCAGGCACGGTTATAAAATCTTTTCCCGGTATATTCCATTTTGTGGTGAATGACATACCCGGCCTTAAAACATCCTCGCTATTTATGACGCTGGCGCGCGCCATGAGTGTGCGGCGGTTTTCATTTACACGGGATTCCTGCGCGGCAATAAAGCCTTCGAAAATTTGCGCGGGGTAGGAGGGCGTGGTGGCTGTAATGACCTGCTTTTCGGCTTGTGCATTTTTAAGGTTACCGGCCAAAGCTTCGGGAACTTCAAAATCAACATAAAGAATATCGCGGGAATCTAATCCGGTGATGAGTGTATTGCCGTCAACCCGGTCGCCGGGGTCCACATTAGGAATGCCGACAATGCCGTCAAACGGCGCAATGACTTGGCGCTCTTCTACGGCCAGCTTGGCTTGATCCAGCGCAACCTGCGCGGATTCATATGTTGCGCGCGCCGAGTCAACTTCACTTTGCGGAACAGCGCCTTGCTTGACGGCTTGCTCGTAACGATCCAAAAGCGATTTTGCATCTTTAAGCTCAACATCCGCCAGCTTAACGGCAAGCTTTTCTTCGCGGTCATCAAGCTGAACGAGGACATCACCTTTTTTCACGCTTTGCTGCGCTTCGAATAAAACGGCAATGACTTCTTCGGCAACCGCCGGATAAAGATCGGCAGAATATTTTGCGCGCCCCGTGCCCACGGCCTCAAAAACCCTGTCATTCGATGTGAATGTCACGGGCTTTGTGATGACCTTTACGCCCGCCGGAGAACTTTGGGATGGTTGCGAGGATTTGTCACCAATGCCAAATAATGCGGGAAGGCTGGTGAATTGCCATAGGGCTCCAGCGGCTCCGGCGGCCAGTAATATAACGATAGCAATAGTTACCGGCTTTTTTTTCATGGATTGATCCCCGATTGTTAAAATACATACATATAGATAGTGATTTTGAAGCAGATGGGAAGGCTATCACATTTAAAAAGCACAAAATATTTATTTATAAAAGCAACGTGAGAAAATTTTTAAAGCGGCGAGAGAATCCCCTGCGGTTGTTTTAAAGGGCGAAAGCCTCTATTTTGTGAATTCAATTATATAGTAAGGGATAAATAAACCATGAAAACACGCGCGGCTGTTGCTTATAAAGCGGGCGAACCTCTTGTTATTGAAACTGTTGATCTGGGGGGGCCAAAAGCAGGCGAGGTCTTGGTCGAGAACATGGCAACGGGCGTTTGCCATACCGACGCATTTACATTGTCGGGCGATGATCCCGAGGGTGCCTTTCCTGCCATATTGGGCCATGAGGGGGCAGGGATTGTGCGCGAGGTTGGCGCGGGCGTAACGTCGGTTGCCGCGGGCGATCATGTTATTCCGCTTTATACGCCCGAATGCCGCGAATGTAATTTTTGCCTCAATCCGAAAACCAATCTGTGCCAATCTATACGCTCCACGCAAGGGCAGGGTGTTATGCCCGATGGCACCAGCCGTTTTTCCGTGAATGGCAAGAGCGTCTTGCATTATATGGGGTGTTCCACCTTTTCAAATTTCACGGTTATGCCGGAAATTGCTGTGGCCAAAGTGCGCAAGGACGCGCCGTTCGAGAAGATTTGTTATATTGGCTGCGGTGTGACCACGGGCATAGGCGCTGTTGTGTTTGATGCCAAAGTAGAGCCGGGCTCTACGGTGGCTGTTTTTGGTTTGGGCGGCATCGGATTGAACGTCATACAAGGCGCGAAAATGGTCGGCGCTTCGCGCATTATCGGCATAGATATTAACCCCGCCAAAGTAGAGTTGGCCAAGAAATTCGGCATGACCGATTTTATCAATCCCAAAGATACCGGCAATGTGGTGGAGGCGATTTGCGATCTCACAAGCGGCGGCGTTGATTACTCTTTTGAATGTATCGGCAATGTCGATGTGATGCGTCAAGCGCTGGAGTGCTGCCACAAAGGATGGGGCGAGAGCGTGATTATCGGCGTTGCAGGGGCGGGGCAGGAAATCTCAACGCGCCCGTTTCAACTCGTGACGGGGCGCGTATGGCGCGGCTCTGCGTTTGGTGGCGCGCGCGGCCGCACGGATGTACCCAAAATTGTTGATTGGTATATGGATGGCAAAATCAATATTGATGATTTGATAACCCATACAATGCCGCTGGAGGATATTAACACCGCCTTTGATCTTATGCATGAAGGCAAATCCATCCGCAGCGTTGTGGTTTACTAGCGGCGGTTTATCGCGGGAAGATAATATGAAAGAGATTGAAACCCATAAATGTTTTGGCGGCACATTGGCCGTGTATGAGCATGACAGTGAGGCGCTTGGCTGCCGCATGAAGTTTTCCCTTTACTTGCCGCCCCAGGAGCGAGGCGTGCGCGTGCCTCTGCTCACATATTTATCCGGCCTGACATGTACCCATGATAATTTTACAACAAAGGCAGGCGCATATGGTTTCGCCGCCAAAGCAGGGCTTGCGATTGTTGCGCCCGATACATCGCCGCGCGGTGATGATGTGCCCGATCATGATGATTATGATTTCGGCAAAGGGGCGGGTTTTTATCTGAACGCCACCCAAGCGCCATGGGCGCAGCATTTCCAGATGGAGAGCTATATCACCGGCGAGCTGAATGCTTTGCTTTGTGAAGAATTCCCTGTTTTACAAAATTCCCAAGGCATTTTTGGTCATTCTATGGGCGGGCATGGCGCGTTGACTTTGGGGCTTAAATATCCCGGTTTATTTCAATCAATATCGGCGTTCTCGCCGATTGTCGCGCCATCACAAGTGCCGTGGGGCCATAAAGCCTTTCATGGCTATTTGGGCGATGATAAAGCGCAATGGGATAATCATGATGCTTGCGCCTTGATGGAAAAGGCGGGCGATAGGGCGAGCAACCCCGATATTCTAATTGATCAGGGGCAGGGCGATGATTTCTTGGAAGAGCAGCTTAAGCCGCATTTATTCAAAGATGCGTGTGATCATGCTGGCCAAATCCTCACGCTCAGGCTCCATGCAGGCTATGACCATAGTTATTATTTCATTCAAAGCTTTATTGAAGACCATATCGCGCATCATGCCCGCATATTAACGGCTCATAAGCTTTAAGGCGCCACATACAATTCCTGTATGTTTTGGGTGATAATACTATATTGTCGCTATCATTAACGGCGTAATTTAAACGGATTACATGAAAATATGCGCATACATAATTTTATCTCTTTTTATCCTGACCTTATCGGGCGCGCCTGCTTGGGCGAATGGTATTGATTACAGCTTTGCTATTAGCGGGATAAAAGACGAGGCGCTGCGGGCGCAGCTTCAAGAGCGCTATGCTTGTTGCGCTGAAGGAGGAAAAGCCAGCCAACCTTGTGGCTCTGAACAGGCGTATCAAATCCGACCTTGAAAGTTTCAAAACCGTTATGCAGGAGAACGGCTATTTCGGTGCATCTTTTACGCATAATTTAGAGCCAGAAAAAAGCGGGCAAAAAGTCACGATTAAAATTGATAAGGGCGCGCTATATAAAATTGATGCGTTTGATGTGGAATGGCTTAATCAAGACAAGCCTGAAATTAAAGCCCTCGCGTTATTAGAAATTCCCTTAGGCAAAACGGCGCTACCCGATATTTTGCTCAATACCGAACAGCAGATATTTAATGCCCTCATGCAAAATGGTTATTATGCGCCCGTCTCAAAGGCCAAGGAATTACGCGTTCAGCACGAAACACAAACTGTTGCCGTTTATCTGTCTATTGCCGCCGGCCCCAAAGCGGTTTTCGGGGAAACCGATATTACGGGTTTAACAACTTTGGATGGCGCATTTGTCAGACGCCGCATTGCATGGGAGCAGGGCGCCGTTTTTGATATCGAGGAAATTGCCAAAACCCGCAACAAGCTGAACCGTAGCGGCGTTATCTCGGGCGTTGATATAAAATATGGCGCGCTCACCAATGATGGCGCCTTGCCGGTGAGCCTTGATATAAATGAAAGCAAACATAAAAGCATTGGTGCAGGTATCGCATATTCTACGGCGCAAGAGGTCGTCGGTAATATGTTTTGGGAGCACCGTAATTTGCTGGGCGGGGCAGAAAGATTCAGGGTAAAGCTGGAGGGAGGGACCAAGAGCTATGGCCTTAGTGCCAATCTCAATAAGCCCGATTTGTGGGGCGATGAAGATTTATCGTGGCAAAATGCCTTATTGTTCAAAGGTGAGGAGTTGGAGGCTTTCAATAAAGAAACCGCGTCTTATAGCACTCTTTTAAATTATAAATATTCCGCTACATCTGCTTTTTCCGGGGGGCTGACTTTTGAGCAAAGCCTGATCGAAGAAAAGGGCGAAGCGGATGAGGATTTTACAATGATCTCCGCGCCGCTTACCTTCCGCTATGATGAAACGGATAATGTGCTCGACCCGCGCGAGGGGGTGCGCCTCAATGCCAGCGTAACGCCCTATCATGTTCTTAATAAGCAAAATAGTTTTGTGGTAAGCACGACAGAGGCCAGCCATTATCTGCCGCTGGGTGAAAATTTTGTATGGGCAAACAGGGCGCGCGCTGCGTTTATTAACGGGCAATCCTTGCAAGACATACCTGCGGATAAACGCCTCTATGCGGGCGGGGGCGGCTCTGTTCGCGGTTACGGGCATCAGCTTGTCGGGCCGCTGGATAATGAAAATGACCCAACGGGCGGGCGCATGGCGCTTGAGGTTGGCACAGAAGGCCGCGTTAAAATTACTGATGAAATTGAGCTTGTCGGCTTTATCGAGGGCGGGCGCGTTAGCGAGGATATAGAATTTAGCGGCAATGACGATTTTCTTTGGGGCGTAGGGAGCGGCGTGCGTTATCACACGCCCATCGGTCCCTTGCGATTTGATCTGGCGGTGCCGCTGGAGAAAAGAGACGCGGATGATGAATTTCAATTTTATATCAGTATTGGGCAGGCTTTTTAGATGAGACACATTAAATGAAACAGGCTGCACTAAAATTTACGCTATGGGCCGTAGGCACAATATTGCTCTTGTCAGCTTTGGTATTGCTTACCGCAGCGTTAGGGCTTTCATGGCTGGGCGGCAGCGCGCAGGGGCGGGCATGGCTTGCGGGCCAGATATCTGCGGTGGCCAGCTCCGAAGATTTAATGATCAATGTGACGGGGCTGCAAAATTTCGATACGCGCAATGTAGTTATTTCCAACATTTCTTTTCAAGATAAGGGCGGTGTATTTGCAATTTTGGAAAATGTTGAAATTGATTATGCGGTAAAGCATTTACTTGCCGGCAATCTGAATATCAATGATTTGAGTATTCAGAATTTTTCATTAGAGCGCGCGCCACAAAGCGATGCCGATAAGGATAAAAAAGAGTTTCCTGAAATTCCCGATTTAAGGATCGAAAATCTGGATGTAAAAAGTATCAATCTTGCCCGGGATATTACTGGCACTGCGGAAAATATGGCCGTGAGCGGCGCGCTTTTTTTGTCATCCACGCTTCATAAAAACCATGTCGATTTAAAACTCGAAGATAAAAACGCACCGGATTTTCTCGCCGCTTTCACCTTTGCGCCCAAGGCAGGTGATTTGAAATTACAGGCCTCGGTTAAAGATAGCGGGCAGGGAATTCTCTCCCGTTTGAGCGGGATTCCAATGATCGACATATCCCTTGAAGGGGACGGGCCTTTAGAGAAATGGCAAGGCAATTTAATGGCCGTGGCAGGCGAGAGCTTTAAAGCTGAAAACCGCATAACGCTTAATCTTGATTCCAAAACTCCATCTTTAACGCTTGCGGGGCAAACCCATCTTGATGATTACAAAATGGATGGCGAAACGGCGCTGCGCTTTCATATGAAAACGAAAGCGCTGGATGCTTCATTTAATGGCGATGTGATCGCGCCGGATTTCACGCTGAAAGATATTACAGTTAAGGGTCAGGGTGATTACAAAGACGAGCGCATTAATATTACCAAAGGGTATTTTAAAAACGCGCTTTTAAATATGTCGGTGGATGGTTATGTGGATTTGTCTGATGAAAGTTTAGAACTTGCTACCAAAACGAACATCCCTGATCTGGCAATAATATCGCCCGATTTTACAGGCAGCAGTATTTTGGATATGCAAATTTCCGGTGGTTACGCGCCTTTGGATTTTTCTGCGCCGGTGCAATTACAAGTGCAAAATTTCAAAAGCCCGTGGGATGAAGTTAATCAGGCAATGGGCACGGCGCCCTTAGCAAACGCCGATCTTTCCTATGCGGGCGGCACATTAGATTTTCAAAGCGGCGCTCTAAAGGGCGCGGCCTTAAAGGCTTTGACGTTTTCGGGCACTGTGAGCAAGACCCAAAGCAACCTGAATATAAACACAAGCTATCGTGGTTATGATGTTGATACTGTTTTAAATGTTGAAGGCACAGATATCATTCTTGATCCGGTTAATATTAAAGGTGATATCGGAACTTTGTCTGGCCGGGGCGAATATAATCTGGCGCGCGAGACGATTAAGGCAGCCCTCACGCTCGCGGCAGATAACAGCAATATTGTTTCGGTTAAGTTGGGCGGCACGCCGACAAATATTTCTTATTCCGGCGATTGGACGGGAGAGGCGGGGCATCGGTATGCGTTTCAATATGAGGGTTCAGTTGAGGCGCAGAACGAGACAACGATTAAGCTCATAAAATTTTACGGCGATTATGGCGCCACATCTATCGCGCTCAAAAGCCCCACACAATTAATGCTGCGTGATGGCGGCGCAACGCTAGGCGATGTTATTCTCACGGTGAAAGACGGGGAACTAAAAGCGTCAGGGGGGTTTGGCAAAGAAGAATTCTCGGCGCAGATACAAGCTACGAATTTACCAACCAATCTTGCGCTCTACCCCTTTGTTTTTGATGGCCGTATCGCAGGAAGCGCAAAGCTGTCCGGTTTATATGATAATCCGGCCGGCAGCGCGCAATTTGATCTGACGCGCATTGCTATTCCCGGTATTGATGATAGTGAAGATCATTATGTGAGCGGTATATTTACAGCCGATTACAAAAATAATGCCCTTACGGCTGAAGCTGATTTAAGCGGTCCTGCGGCGCTCACGCTAAAAGCAAAAACAACATTGCCTGTCTTTGTCTCCCCGCCAGCTCTTTCTTTTGAAAAGCCAGTAAGCGCAATATTGAGTTCAAGCATAGATCTGGGCGCGCTGTCTTTGTTATTAGGACTTAATGAGCATAACGTATCGGGGCGCAGTAATTTGGATTTGAATTTATCGGGCACATTAAACGAGCCGATTATTACAGGCAGCGGAAACTTACAAAATGCAGCCTATGAAAATTTGCTCCTCGGGACGCGTTTTGAAAATATCTCCGCGCAGATGAGCGCAGATAAAAACCGCCTTAACCTTGAAAATATTAACGGGCGCGATATGAATGGCGGGCAATTTAACGCTAGTGGCCATATTGATTTTAGAGATATTCAAGACCCGCAATATGATTTTTCTCTTGATGCCAAGACCCTGCAACTGGTGAATACTGATCGCATGGGCATAACAGCAAGCGGCACTCTTAAGGCCGTGGGTGATAGGGACGCGGCAGATATTGGCGGAAAAATTATAATTAATCAGGCCGAATATTATATTGACCAAATCATAAGTACCAGCTCGCTCAGCAGCTTTACAATTATTGAAGAAAGTGCAAAAGGCGATGTAATCACAGGGGAGAAAGTCGCGGCCGACGGGCCACAAATAAACTTATCTATTGGGATCATCGCCAATAATAATGTTTTTGTGCGCGGGCCCGATCTTGAAACTGAATGGAGCGGTACGCTCGCTGTGGCCGGTAGCGCGGGCGCTCCTGAATTAAAAGGCAATTTGTCACTGGTGCGCGGCAAGTATAAGTTGCTCGATACGCCTGTCGCCTTTTCGAAAGGCGATGTGCGTTTTGTTAATGCTAATCCGGCCAACCCTGACATTGATATAACGGGCGTTATGAAAGGCCAGGATATTGATGCCACCGTGAATATATCAGGCGAGGCGCAATCCCCCGAGATTTCTTTGCAATCCGCGCCGCCATTGCCCGAGGGCGAGATTTTGGCAAAAACACTTTTCGGCAAATCCATGAGCGAGCTTTCAGCGGTTCAGGCGCTCAGGATCGCGCAGCTTGTCACCTATCTTTCGGGCGGGGCAAAGGCGTCTTTTGATCCGCTCAATGATATCCGGCGCGCCATCGGCATTGATACGCTCAGTGTTGGCATTGATGATGAAAAAGGCGCGACATTATCGGCCGGTAAATATGTGAGCGATAATGTCTATATCGGAGTTGAACAAGGCACAACACCGGGCAGTTCAACGGTGCGGGCCGAGATCGGCGTGACCGATAATATTGAAGTGGAAACCAAAGCCAATAGCACAAATGAGAATAGCGTAGGAGTGAATTGGAAAAAAGATTATTAGGATAGAGCCTTTGCATGTGTTTATTTGACAAGCTAATCAAGTCAAAAAGACCTGCAGGAAATTTTTTATTTAAATTTTTTATAAAAAGCTTGTTTTGTGTTTTCATAATGGTGTATTATGCTTATACATAGAATTTATTAATATAAATAATGATTAAGGTTTTCAAACATGAGCGCTGACAACAACAATTCTAAAGGTTTTTATAAAAACGCCAGAGACCCTATCGATAGTGTCTCTATGTCGATCACTATGTCTATAGGCGAAGAGGGTGAGCCTAATGATGTGCGTGGCGATGAAATCGATAGTTACACATTTATAACGCCGCCGCTAGAGAAGCCTAATGGTGGGGGTGACGATAAAATCGATGGTTACACATTTATAACGCCGCCGCTAGAGAAGCCTAATGATGGGGGTGGCGATGAAATCGATAGTTACACATTTATAACGCCGCCGCTAGAGAATCCTGATGATGGGGGTGACGATAAAATCGATAGTTACACATTTATAACGCCGCCTATAGAGAATCCTGATGATGTTGATCCTCCTGTGATGACAACAATGGCTGTTGGCGAAGAGGGTGAGCCTGATGATGTTGATAAGGACGTTGATGACAGCGATGTAAGCAAAGATGTTTTATTTGGCAAAGAGCCGGAATGGCTAGATCATATTGATGGTTTGGGTTCCCAGAACGCTAATGAATTCACTGATGAAAACATTCAGTATATGTCAGCTGATGCCGAAGATATCTTGAGTGCTGATGATTCAAACTCTGAGGTCAATGCCGCCATAGACGAATTTATTTTGGACACACAAAGCTCGGATACATTTATGCAGAACGAAACGTCTGCAAGCGACGCAACCAGAGACGCAGCATTTGATTTTTTTGCTAATATGCACAGTGCAGAAAATCTTAATATTAAATCCGATGACGTTATTTAAAGTCATTAACCTAAAGTCATCTTAAGTTTTTAAAGGTGGCGTTTTAAGATTCGATAAAATAAGTTAATTGGTATGACCATTGATATTGATCTATTAATTGTTGGTGGAGATGCCGATTTTAACTTACAGCGGCTGCAAAAAGCTGCTGTCTATAACAACATATCGCATAGGATCTGCCTTACAGGTATGAGCTGTGTTCCCAGTGTCAATCTAGATATTAACGAGAATATGCTGGTCGTAAATGGATATGCAATAAAGCCTAAATCTTTGTTTATTCGCCCCGATGTCACAACTTATCAAGCGAGTGGAAAAGCTGATCATCAGCGTCTAGCTTCAGATTGGTTTGATATTTTCATTGGATGGGCGCTTGCAAATGATAATATTAAAATTTTAAACCGGACTTATTACAACCGTAATAAAATTAATAAGGTCGCGAGCTTACTTATAGCGCAGCAGCTGGGCATTAAAATAGCTAAGACGCATTATACAAATGATGTTTATTTTATGCAAAAACATGATGGCGGGGATTGGATTGAAAAGCCTGTCCATGGAGGTGAACTAACGAAAACACTGGATTTAAAAAATAAAGAGCATGATGGAAGCGGTACATCTATGCGTCCGATAACCATGCAAGCAAAAATGCTTAAGCCCGAATTTAGATTTTTTCGTATCGGTGACCAATATCGTTCTTATACAATGGACAGCCCTTCTTTAGACTACCGTGAAAACCAGGATGCTAAAGTTGAAGAAGTTACTTTTCCTGAAATTTATAAAGATAAATTTATTGAGCTAACTGATCGTTTAGGTCTGAATTATGCAGCGGCAGATTACATTTCAGATCCACAAACTGGTGATCTGTGTTTTCTAGAGATTAATTCTGGGGCTATGTTTGCAGCTTTCGATTACGCATCTGAAGGCGCGCTATGCAAAGATATTTTTGATTTTCTATTAAGCAATAATGAATAGCGTCATTAAATTATTATATCTCCCTCAAAAATAAAATTTAAATGGCGCTGCCTAGCAGATTATTAGGCGGCGGCGGGTTTAATCGACCCGCGCGCGGTGCATGGCTTGCATAGGCATTCGGGCTATCAAAAAGGCGTATAAGTGTTTATATAAGGAGAGGCGGCGCGCTGTATTAACCGAGCATTGGCCGCTTAAATATTAAATAATGGAAAGGACATAGATTCATGAAGATAGGCATACTTTCTCGGGGTCCGGGACTTTATTCGACAAAGCGTTTGGTGGAGGCCGCCCAAGAGCGCGGGCACGAGGTGCGGGTTATTGATCCGCTCAAATGCTTCATGAATATCAATTCAACCGATAACGAAATTCATTATAAAGACGAGATATTAAAGCTGGATGCTGTGATTTCGCGCATTGGCGCGTCCGTCTCTTTTTATGGCACCGCCGTCGTAAGGCAATTTGAAATGTCGGGCGTTTATACATTAAACGGTTCGCTGGCCATTACCCGCTCGCGCGATAAATTGCGCGCCCACCAGATTTTGTCGCGGAAAAAACTTGGCATGCCTGTGACGGGTTTTGCCCATTCCACAAGTAATACGGAGGATCTAATCAAGGTGGCGGGCGGCGCGCCTTTGGTGATTAAACTTCTTGAGGGTGCGCAGGGCAAAGGCGTAATTCTCACCGAAACGAAAAAAGCGGCCGAAAGCGTGATTGATGCGTTTCGGGGCTTGGACGCCCACTTTCTCATTCAGGAATTTATCGAAGAAGCGGGGGGCGCGGACATTCGTTGCTTTGTCGTTGGTGAGAAAATTGTGGCTACCATGATGCGCAAATCGCAAGACGGAGATTTTCGCTCTAATCTGCATAGCGGCGGCCTGGCCCAAAAAGTCAAAATCACGCCGGAAGAACGTAAAACGGCAACCGCTGCAGCCAAGGCTATGGGTCTTGATGTGGCCGGCGTTGACTTAATTCGCTCAAAGCGCGGGCCATTGGTGCTCGAGGTAAATTCATCCCCCGGCTTAGAGGGCATTGAGGCGATTTCAAAGAAAGATATTGCCGGCCTAATGATACAGCATGTTGAAGATAATATCGGCGCATCAAAGAAAAGCCGCGCGAATAAAGGATGATGATATGGGTGATGACCTTATTATAGGCGGTGTTGAGATTAAGCGGGGAGAGCGCAAACAGATCCGTTTGGACACGGCCAAGCTTTATGATTTTACAAGTATGAGCCTTCCCATTGAGGTAATCCGCGGGAAAAAAGATGGTCCGGTTTTATTCGTTAGCGCCGCCGTTCACGGTGATGAAATTAACGGTGTAGAAATTATCCGGCGGCTGCTTAGCAGGAAAGCGCTCGAGAATATAAAGGGCACAT
>Ga0136600_1000954_pt1 | contig 14202 bp, 9 predicted proteins | sample AntRauMFilla2698_FD_104634 | JGI IMG/M metagenome (GOLD analysis project Ga0136600, IMG submission 104634) | Saline lake microbial communities from Rauer Islands, Antarctica - Metagenome Filla 2 #698 | ecosystem: Environmental > Aquatic > Non-marine Saline and Alkaline > Saline | place...
CGAAGCAGCAACTTAGCAATTGTCATAAGTTGCATGTTCGTTGTACCCTCGTAGATCTTACCGATCTTTGCATCACGGTAAAATTTTTCTACGGGATATTCTTTTACAAATCCATTTCCACCAAAAAGATCTACGGCCATTGATGCCACACGCTCTGCAACTTCTGATGAGTAAAACTTGGCCATCGCTGCTTCTTTTAAGAAAGGTTGCCCAGTCATTTGCATGCGAGCAGCATTATATACTAGTAAACGAGCAGTTTCAATATCAGTAGCCATACGCGCTAATTGAAATTGAACACCTTGAAATTCAGATATTGCTTTGCCAAATTGCTTACGTTCTTGTACATAACCTAAAGCAGCATCAAAAGAACCTTGAGCTATACCTACCATCTGTGCACCAATTCCAACTCGTCCTTCATTCAAAGTTTCAATTGCTACCTTATATCCCTTTCCTACTTCTCCTAGAATATTTTCTTTTGGAACCCTGCAATCTTCTAACAATATCTCACATGTTGAGCTAGCTCTGATTCCTAACTTATTCTCTTTTTTAGATACTGAAAATCCTTCGAAACCTCTTTCTACTACAAATGCGGTGATACCTTTATAACCAGCTTCAGGATTAACATTTGCAAGGACCAAAAAGATATCGGCCTCATTAGCATTTGTAATCCAAAGTTTAGCACCATTTAGTATATAAGAATCTCCGTCTTCTTTGGCTTTACATTTTAGAGCAAAAGCATCGCTACCTGAACCCGCTTCAGATAAGCAGTAGGCACCTACTTTTTCAGTAGCTAATTGAGGTAAATATTTGTCTTTCAGAAAATCTGAAGCATAATTTACGAAGGCATTATTAACTAAGGTATTTTGGACATCCATAAATACAGCAACAGAAGCATCGACACGAGAAATCTGTTCAATAGCCACAATAGACATCATAAATGTTCCACCACCACCATTATACTTTTCAGGAATATCAATGCCCATCAATCCCATCTCAAAGATTTCTTTAATAAGATCAGGATTCAATTTTGCATTTTCATCCATCTCTTCTGTAAGAGGTTTTATTGAAGCTTCAGCAAAATCAGCTGTAGCTTCTTTTAGCATTTGTTCGTCTTCTGTTAACGTGGTTAGTGGATGTATGAGGTTTTCTAGTGTTTCCATTAGTTTATTAAATATCTTTATTGAGTTGTGAGTTTTCTAATATACGAATTGTAAGCGCTTTTTTGCTACTGTTTGTGGGTTTTTTCTTAGATTTTACCTAATAGTTCTATAGCTGCTTTTGACGGTGAAATATTATTATTCTTAATCTTCTCCATTAGATTTACAACAATAGCTTTATTGTCTTTTGAGTTCCATAAAACTCTAAGTACTTCGTCTTCAACGAGCCGTTTAAACCAGTCTAGTTCTTGCTCTTTTCTCTGTGATTCAAATATCCCTTGCTTTTTGAGTGCCGTTATAAACTCTTCGACTTTTTCCCATGCAAGATCAATTCTTAATTTTTTTGTTGAACTGACAGTTAAAAACCCAACTTCTATATCTTTGTATTTTGGTGTAAGCATATGAAATGCATTTTGATATTCTGAGATAGCATTTTTAGCCATTTTCTCTTGTTCCCCATCTGCTTTATTTATAACAAGAATATCTATAATCTCCATGATTCCTCTTTTAATCCCTTGTAAAGAATCACCTGCTCCTGGTAACATCAAGACCAAAAAACAATCCACCATTGATGCTACTTCAAACTCACTTTGTCCAACCCCCACAGTTTCAACCAAGATTACGTCATATCCTGCTGCCTCACAAAGAATCATAGATTCACGTGTTCTTTTTGCTACTCCGCCTAAAGTTCCAGAGGTTGGCGATGGGCGAATAAATGCTTCTTTTTTTGAAGAAAGAGTCTCCATTCTTGTCTTGTCTCCAAGTATGCTCCCTCCTGTAGCTGGGCTACTTGGATCTACAGCAAGTACAGCCACTTTTAATCCTCTCTCAATGAGTAAATTTCCTAGAGCTTCTATAAATGTACTTTTGCCAACGCCCGGCACTCCTGATATTCCAACTCTAACGGTTTCTCGTTGGGCTTGAACTTTCTCAATGAGTTCTTGAGCTATTTTTTGATCTTCATCCCGGCTACTCTCAACCAGCGTTATTGATTTAGCTAGATGCCGCCTCTTCCCTTGCAGAACTCCCTTTGCTAGTTCTTCAACCGTCATGCCTTTTTCGCTCTAATTTCATCAATTACTTTTGATGCAGCCTGAGGAATATTAGTTCCTGGTCCAAATATCGCTGATACTCCAGCTTTATAAAGAAAATCATAATCCTGTACAGGAATAACCCCACCTGCAACAATTATTACATCATCGGCTTCTTCTTTTTTCAGTATTTTTATCAATTCAGGAATTAAGGTTTTATGCCCTGCTGCAAGTGTAGACACACCTATAACATGCACATCATTCTCAATAGCCTGCTTTGCTGCTTCATCAGGTGTAGAAAATAGCGGTCCAACATCTACATCAAATCCCATATCGGCAAATGCTGTAGCAACTACTTTTGCTCCTCGATCATGGCCATCTTGCCCCATTTTAACTACTAATATCCTTGGTCGTCGACCTTCCTCTTCTGCAAAGGCATCAATCTTTGCTTTTATATCCTGATATCCTTTATCTGATTTATACACGCTTTCATAAACTCCTTTAATAGTTTGATTTGTAGCTGTATGACGCCCCCAAGCTTGTTCCAAAGCTGTAGATATTTCGCCTACAGTAGCTCTTTTCCGGGTTGCATTAATTGCTAAATCAAGAATATTTCCTTTTCCATTTTTTGCAGCCTCAGTAATTGCAACTAACGCTTCTTTGGTAGCAACTTTATCACGCTTTGCTTTGATTTCATCTATCAATTTAACTTGTCCATCACGTACACCAGTATTATCAATATCTAGAATCTCAACAGGATCTTCTTTTTCATTCACATACTTATTAACCCCAACAATAGTAACATCACCTTTATCAATTTTGGCCTGTTTGGTTGCTGCAGCTTCTTCAATCTTCCTTTTCGGGTATCCTTCTTCTATGGCTTTTGCCATTCCTCCCATTTCCATCACTTCGTTAATAATAGTTTTCGCCCTTTCTTTTAAATCATGGGTCATTGACTCTATTGCGTAAGAACCTCCGAGTGGGTCAACAGTATGAGTTATATCTGTTTCTTCCTGTATAATTGTTTGTGTATTTCTTGCGATTCGGGATGATGTTTCAGTTGGTAAAGAAATTGCTTCATCATAACTATTTGTATGCAGCGATTGTGTTCCTCCTAAAATACCTGCCATTGCTTCAATAGTAGTTCTTACTACATTGTTTAAAGGATCCTGTGCGGTTAGTGACCACCCAGAAGTTTGGCAATGTGTACGTAGCATAAGCGACTTTACATTCTTAGGCTGAAAGTGCTCTTTCATTAATTCTGCCCAAAGTGTTCTTGCAGCTCTTAATTTGCTTACTTCCATCAAGAAATTCATTCCTATAGCAAAGAAGAAAGAGAGTCGTGGTGCAAAAGAGTCAACATCTAATCCACTATCAACGGCTGTTTTAACATATTCCAATCCATCAGCTAAGGTAAATGCTAATTCCAACGCTGAATCAGCCCCTGCTTCTTGCATATGATATCCAGAAATGGATATAGAGTTAAAACGAGGCATTTTCTTACTGGTATATTCAATTATATCTGATACCAATCTCATCGATTCCTGTGGTGGATAGATATAAGTATTCCGAACCATAAATTCTTTCAGAATATCATTTTGTATCGTTCCACTCAATTTATCTGCAGAAACTCCCTGCTCTTCAGCTGCCACTATATATGCAGCCATAATAGGAATTACAGCACCATTCATAGTCATCGATACAGACATCTTGTCTAGTGGAATTCCGTCGAATAATAATTTCATATCTTCCACTGAATCAATGGCCACGCCTGCCTTACCTACATCTCCTACTACACGTGGATGATCAGAATCATATCCCCTATGAGTTGCCAAATCGAAAGCTACACTCAGCCCCTTCTGACCTTTTTCTAATGCTTGTCGATAGAATTTATTTGATTCCTCTGCCGTTGAAAAACCCGCATATTGTCTAATAGTCCATGGTCTTTGCGTATACATACTTGGATATGGACCGCGAGTAAATGGGAACTCACCAGGATATCCCGCATCAGCGTTTCTTTTAGAAACATCTTCTGCATCATATAATGCTTTAATTTCAAATCCTTCTGGACTTTGTCTGTTTAGAGATTCAGCTTTTTTACCTTTGAGAAGTTTCTCTACGCTTTCAGTCCAGCGTTCTTTACTGGGATTGTTATCTGACATGATTTTCGTTCTTTTATGGAATCGTTTTTCTGAACTGTAATGTAAGGTTTTGGGAGAAGATAATTAAGAATGAAAAATTAAGGATTAAGAATGGGGTATTCCTAATTTAACTATTCTTAATTAATTCAATTCAAATTCATATTAAAATGAAATTCGGCTTAGATAAAACTAGAAAAGTCATCGCCGGGCGTATGCGGGCGATCTCAATCTTTTTGAAGCTCATTACTCAATATTTACTATCTAGATTCCCTGCATTCATCCGCCTTCCATAGTATGTATAAGGCGGACAAGTAGGGGAATGACCTGTAGTTAGATAAAGTAACTTACTTCAAATTCATCTCAGTTTGTGAAGCTCCAAATGCCATATCTGGATCAAAGTCACCTTTTCCGAATGTTTCTTCCATTTCTGCGCGAAGTTTTTGAATAGTTAGTCCGCTTTTTAGCGTTCCGTTTCTAGCTAGAGAAACTCTTCCTGTTTCTTCTGATACAATTAGAACCAAAACGTTATTCGTTTCACTTATTCCTACAGCGGCTCTATGCCGAGTACCAAAAGCTTGGGCAATATTAGGATTTTGTGAGATTGGTAAATAACAGCTTGCAGCTACAATTCGGTTACTTCTTATTACAACCGCACCATCATGTAATGGGGTATCTCTTTGAAATATTGTAGTCAGGAGTTCTGCTTTTACTGCAGAGTCAATTTTAACTCCTGCGTCAACTAGATCTTGTAAAGATGATGAACGAGCAAAAACAATTAAAGCACCTGTTTTGTCTTTTGCCATTTTCTTAGTAGCATCAATTACCTCGTCTATCATTTCATTAGAGCCTGTACGAGTAAAAAAGCGATCAAAACTAGTATTATTTCCAATTCTGTATAATAACTTTCTTATCTCAGGCTGAAAAAGTATAAATACCGCTAGAATACCTACATCCAAAATACTCTTAAGGATAAAGTTAATAGTCTCAAAACCAAGTAATCTGATTATAAAATTAATCAGAATTACGAATAAAATACCTATAGCTGCTTGAATAGCGAAAGTTCCCTTGATCCATCGATATAGATATACTAATACCCCTGCAATAATGAGGGTTTCGATAAAATCCTTAACTCCGAATTCTAAAAATCCGATGGGAAACAATGTAATAGCCGTCTAACGTTGAGATTGAATTGCTTGGAATATACGCAATGAATCGGAAGCTTCCTTAACATCATGAACACGAAGTATTTTCGCTCCTTTTGTCAAGCAATCATAATGGACTGATACTGTTCCGATCAACCGATCTTCAACAGGTCTGTCATCCAAAATTTTTCCTATCATTGATTTACGTGATGCTCCAACTAAGACAGGAACGCCAATTTTTGTGAATTTATCAAGCTTGGCGAGTAATTTTAAATTATGATCCAATGTTTTCCCGAAACCGATGCCTGGATCAATAACTATATTTTTAACTCCTTTTGATCGAGCGAATAACACTTTCTCTTCCAAAAAAGAATAAACCTCATCAACTACATTTTTATATTCTGGAGCGCTCTGCATTTCTTTTGGCTCGCCTTTTGAATGCATTATCACGTATGAAGCCCCAAATTGAGCAGCAAGCTCTGCCATTTTAGGTTCTTTTTGTAACCCACTTACATCATTTATGATAGAAGCACCTGCCTTCAACGCTTCTTTGGCTACTCCATATTTAGTGGTATCAATCGAATATGAAATATCAGGAAATGTTTCTTTAGCTTTTTCTAAAATTGGGATTACACGATCGATCTCTTCTTGTTCTGAAACGGGTTCAGCGCCCGGGCGAGTAGATTCGCCACCAATATCGATGATGGAAGCGCCATCACGACGCATAATATGTATTCTATCTAAAGCACGACTACTATGGATATATTTCCCTCCATCACTGAAAGAGTCTGGAGTAGCATTAATAATCCCCATTATTTGGGGAATTTTTAGATCTATATCTGAGATGACTAGTAATTTTAATTATGAATTTTAGATTATGAATTAATCATTCAACATTCATAATTCAAAACTATTTAGTCTACCACTCTTCCTGAAGCTCATTTAGCTTATCATCTTTAGTTGCCCATTCATCAGCATCTGCAAGTGCATCTTGTGTTTCATTGATAACACGATCTTCCCATAATTCAGCAAGACGTTCATTCAATTCAATATAATGTTCCCACTTTTCTGGTACTTCGTCGTCCGGGAAAATTGCTTCTACTGGACATTCAGAAACACATGCATCACAATCGATACACTCATTAGGATCAATTGTTAAAAAGTTCGGTCCTTCTCGGAAAGCATCTACAGGACAAACTGCAGCACAATTAGTATATTTACATTGAACACAAGGTTCGGTTACAACGTAGGGCATGGGATCAATTTTGTATTTTGAATTAGATAATTTGGAATATCATAGCCTGAGGCTTAAGATGCAATTCAAATTATTTCAATATTTTTTTAACCGAATTAATGTTTCCATCATTCGGGGCCGGCTTAACATCTAGAATTTTAGCCATAACTTCATAAAGATGAATATTTTCGATGCGACCCAGTTTAACTCCACTTTGAAAAGCTGGACCATATGCTATAAATATCGCGTCCATCTTTACGTTTGAATTATCAAAACCGTGTGCGCCCCCACTTGGGAAGTCTTCACCTCTTGAATCAAAATATTCTTTCATATTGATGGTATAACCTTCATCTGCAACCATCAAAAATTCAGGTGTTCTTACATTATTTTTAAGGTGGTATCTCTCTGGGATATCTTCCTTCGAATACACTTTATAATTATTCTGTTCTGCTTTTAATGCAGAATAAATATCCACTTTACTTCCACTTTCTTTAACGTTAAACATTAGCGCTGGTGAATAGGAAATAATTTCTATTTGGCTAGTGTCTATATGGTCATCTAGTACTATTTTTTTATTTGGAAACACTTCTATCATCCCATGATCTGAAACAATCATCAGGTTTATTTTTTCATCAGGATCAACATCTTTCAACTCATCTAATAAATATCCTACTAGTTCATCAGCCTCCTGAATTGCAGTAATTACTTCTTCAGAATCTGGTCCATAACGATGCCCTTGACTATCCGTAAAACTGAAATAAACTGTCCCAAAATCTACTGGTGCTTTCTCATTAGTCATCCATTTTAATACCGTATCTATTCTCGCTTCATTCGGTATTCTTCCATCGTAGCTTTTCCAATGTGTAGGTCTCATATTCTGAATTGGCGCTTCCGATCCTATCCAAAACATTGTTCCTGCTTTTTTACCAGCTTTCTCTACTGTATTCCAAATTGGCTCACCTAAATACCACTCAGCGTTTTCTACAGCATCACGATCTCCCATTGAATATTTAGAATCCATTTCCGGGTCGTACATATTATTACCGATTAACCCATTGTTCTCAGGGTATAAACCTGTAGCGATTGCGTAATGATTTGGAAATGTTTTTGTTGGAAAAATTGGAATAAGACCATCAGCAGTTACACCACTATTAATCAACTTATCGAAATTTGGAGTATCAGTTTTTGATAAATAATCAGCACGGAATCCATCAAAAGAAATTAGTAGCAGTTGAGGATTTGTTTCCGGCGTAGTAGTTGTGCAATTAACTATTAGAACTAATAAGAACAAAAAAAAGATTCTTTTCATAGTATTGTTTAAAATCTGAGGTGTTTAAAACACAAGTTCTAATAAATAATTAACCTAATTTACTCGAAATCAGTTGTTAACTTAAAACGTGCTATTCTATTATTACCAGTATCTGCCACGTAAAGTACCGTTCGATAATAGGCTAATCCACTTGGGTTTCTAAATTGTTTAGGTCCTGAACCTTCTCCACCAAACGAAACAATAATCTTTTTACTATCTGCATCAGCACCAGCAGGTGGATTCACACCTTCTTGTCCGTTTGATTGAAATTGAAATAAGGAATCTTTCTCGGAATCAATGACAAATATATAAGCATCATCATCACCTGAAAAACCTATATCGGCCGGTAATTGAAATTTCCCTGGTTCATACATAAACCCGTTAGCTTGAGCAGTATCTTGTGCTAATAAAATGGAATTTTGTTCGAATATTAATCCATCTATTGTCTCAACTGCATTTATCCATAATACCCTGAAATCTATTTCTTGTGATTGTGAAGCCTGAGTTATTAAGAAACTCCTATCGTCAGTTAGCCTATCACGCTGGGGAGGTGTTACAAACGTAGTAATTGAACTTAACCCAACTGCACTTCTTAAAGATGGGTTAGAAGGATTAAGCGTTGTAATTTGACGAATATTCGTCATTTTGTTTGTTGGAATACCATTTTCTTGAATTCTTGCAAACTCTAATACCGTGTTATCTGGAGCTGCAATTTGATTGGTACTATTTTGTGGCCCTCTTCTTGATACGTATAAAGAGTTATCTGCCAGAATACTTAATCCTGTAATTTCAACATTCTCATAATTATTGGATGAGCTTTTATTTAACCGTGCATTCTGAGCTGCTGAAGTGCTTAAGCTGGCATCATCAAATGGGAAAATAAGTGTGTCTATAAATTCAAGATTTCCTGAACCATTTATATTCTTAATTTTAAAAATAGCCGGCAGGTTAAATGAAGTTGGAGTACCGTTTTTATCAATAATAGTATCTATCCTTGCAGAGACGTATACATTTAACAATCGATCTTGAGTAACTGCATTAGCACCTTGTAACTGAATTGTTCTTCTTGGCGAAAGATCAGCTCTATCTAGTAAATGTACTCCTTCATTATCTGTAACATAGACAAACGTATCAAAGCCAACGTGAATATCATTTGGAGCATCAAAGCCACCCCAGAATGGTGTTATTGGCGCATAACCATCCAATTTTTCTAACTGTGGATCAATCTGGCCTTCATCAAAAATTTCTTCATTTGTATCGTCAGTTTTAGATCCAAAAAGCGAATCACATCCAACACCCAACAGGGCAAGTAATAATACAAATAATCCAAGTTTCTTAATTATCATCATAAATTAAATCCAAGAGATATTCTATGTATAGTTCCTAAACGATCAAAATTTGTATATCCATAATCAGCTCTCAACATTTTACCTGAAAATGGAACTTTAATTCCTGCGCCAAAACTTGGAAGGATCCTTTCCTCATTTCCAAATTCATACCCTGCTCTAACAAAAAACTGATCCATAAAACTATATTCAGAACCAACATTGAATTGCTCTGAATTATCACTAGGATTATTTATCTGTCCTGTTAGTACAATTTTGTTTTGGTCATTTTCATAAACATCATAAGCTGCTGCAATGATAAATCTGGTTGGAAGAGAAAGGGCACTTTGTGGCTCATTAGTTATTACTCCATTAGGAGTTCTATTGCTAACCTCTCCTTCAGGCGAAGATTCAAGACCAAAGTTATTAATACTGACACCAAATCTAAGCCCAGTATCACCTACATCATATGAAAATCCGAAATCGATAGCTCCTGTTTGGTATGTAACATCAAAGATATTTAAATAATAATACTTCAATGAAATACCATAGCTAAAGAGATCAGTAATTTTATGAGAACCTGTTAGAGTTGCTGCAAGGTGATGGGTTCTAAATGTTCGTCCAGTTCCAAATGGCTGTGTTTCTGTTGTTTCATTTTGATCCCCCGAAGTGAAATACTGAACAGACCCACCAAATGCAAAATCATTATATTTTTGGATATAACTGAAATACTGTTGACTTGTCTCTACCAAGTATGCTGTATGTGATAGATTAACAAACGAAGATCCAATTTTAGAAGCTAAAGCAGGATTCCAATATAAACTTGACCCATCTAAGGCATCTGCCATATTAGAATTACCCATTCCAGCACTTCTAGCATCAACAGTTATTTTACTGAATTGAAAACCTTCCGTCCCAGATCTATCTTGCCCGAAGGAAGACTGCCCAAGTACCTGCTGACTGGATAATAAAATTATTCCGGTTACAAAAAACGATATTATATTAGAGAAATTTTTCATCAAAAATTGATTGATAATCCAAAGACGATTTGTCTTTGTTGTAGAAAGTTAGCTGGATTTTCAAAGGTAGGTAACCCGTTGTCTGTTGGATCTAAGTATCTAGGATCTCTAACAAAATTTGGAACGTCATATGACCTATCATCTCTTAGAGCAATCAATTCTGATTGACTATTCGGGTATTGCTTATAACCTTCGCCTGTAACAGGATTAATAATAACCGCACTCTCATTATTCAAGAAGTTTGATATTTCCAAAAAGGTAGAAATTCTTGTTTCACCAATTGTAAACCATTTTTGCAGATTAAAATCCATGTAGAACCAAGCCGGGCCAACTTCACTAAACCTTAATGCTGGATCTTCAACTTGTTCATAAATTGGCCTCCAGTTTTCTCGACCTGTCAGAGGATTTCTTTGAATACCTACTTGCTCAAATGGAGTGTAACGTGCTCCACTTCTCCACACAGCGGACAAGAAAATTTGGAAGTTGTTTAGTATTGGACTGTTAAGTATTCCTTCGTCTCTTGCATGCGTAAATGTAACATTACCCTTTATATCAAATGGTCGATCCCAAGCAAGAGGTGTTTCAATGTTATTACCTACATTTTGACTCCCAGAAATATTAAGCAGATTGTCATCATTAGTAGAACTCAATCCCTCTGCTCTACTATAAGTAAATGAAAGCTGGCCTCTTAACAGATCTCTATATCTTTTTAAATAAGATATTTCGACTCCTCTCGATCGAGCATAATCACCATTAATACGAAATGCTTTTGTTACCGGGCGTCCATCAATATCGTCAACAGTAATTAGCTGAGAAGTTACGAAGTCATATTTGTCCCGCCAGAAAGCCGACACGTTAAGAGCATCATTTTGTGTGATTTGATTTCTTAAACCAATCTCGTAAGAAATATCGACTTCACGATTCAGATTAGGATTACCTAAGTTAGGAAGATCCGATTGATCCTGAAAAAATGGATCTAAACCCGCGTATACAAATCTTGGATGCGGTATTCTTGCAGAGTGACCATAATTGAAAAACAGAACCTGATTCTCTCTAACAGGAAATGAAACATTCACTTTTGGTAAGAAAATAAACTTATATCTCATTCCTAAAATTTTCCTACTGTCTTTCTGATATTGCTCAGCAACAAAAGTAGGTATTGTTGAAAATACATTTGGATCGAGAGCATCTTCCACTCTTTCATCTAAATATCTACCAGGTGCCCAATATTCAAAACGGCCTCCTATATTTGCTATTAATCCATTGTAGCGAATCTTATCGGTAACAAATACAGCGCCTCTAATCGGCTTAACTCTCCATGCATCAAAATTTTCTCCAACACGAAATGTCTCAGACACTGTGTTTTCATCAATTCTGATTGGAGCACCTATCCATGGACGGGTGATATCAATCCATTGGTAGTCGTTGAATTTGGATTCAAAACCAACAACTAATTGGTTACCCTGTCCCCCAAATAATTTCGTGAGGCTTGATTTTACAGTGATTTCTTCTGCAAAGTGATCATGCCATAGTGTTGCTATCCCACCGTTGTTAACATATCCTGGGCCTGCAAGGATGTAAGTAAAATCATCTGTTCCTTGAAATTCATTGGCAGGAAATTTAACAATACTTTCAGGATCAAACTCTCCGTCAATATTTTCAGGTCTCCAGTTTCTACCATTTGCATCTGCTCTTAACTGAGTAAATAAGCGGCTAACTTGAACCTCATAAAAAGAAGAAGTGGATAGTGTTTGTGTCCACTTTAAATATGATAGATTTGAATCATGCGTGTAAGTATTGGCATTATCTAAAAACCCATTTGAAAATGCGAATTGAAAACCTGGTTGCACCTGTGTATCGGCTCCAGTGATTTGAAGCATACGTGTGTTTTGATTAATGGTAAGTGATCGCTGATACGCACCTTGTAATCTTACACCTGGCTTAATTTGGTATGTCAGTTTGAACATTCCATTCCAACGGTTTCCTTGTCTGGGTGACCAGAAATCTGAATCAATAGCAGAAGATCGTATTTGGTTCGCTGAAAGCTTAGTATAACCATCTTCCAGAGCTACCTGCGCCGTGGCATAAAAAGTTATCTTCCCCGGAATATCTAAACCTAATTTTGGTAATATCTTTTCCGTTAAGACACCAGGACCACCTATTGTCAATTCATATATATCTTGGAAGTAATTAGCTTGGTTATCCATCACATTAGAGCCAAAATTGTCTCTTTTATGTGAAAAACTTCCTTCGTATTTATCTCCTCCATTTCGGGTTTTAACAGATACAACACCAGATGTTACATCGCCATATTCTGCACCAACACCACCCGTGATTACTTCAATATTACTAAAAGAATTTGCTCCTAGATCTAATCCAAATCCAGTTCCTGCAAGTGGATCTTGAGCTGATACCCCATCTACCACATAACCAGTTTCATAAGCACGTCCACCTTTAATATATAAACCTGTTGGATCCTTTATGACCCCTGACTGCAAAGAAACAGCATCCTCGACTCTACGAACAGGTGCTGCCTCTAAATCTTTTCTGGAAATTGTTGATGAAGTAGTTGATTTCTCCACATCAAAAATTGGCCTTTCACCAATAACTACAATTTCCTCACCTGAAGTAAGAACTTTGGTTTTAAGCTTATAGTTAAGCTCTGTAAATTTTCCTGGTTCAACTTTTATAGCTGTTAGAAGTACAGTTTCGAATCCGATATAAGTTATTCTAACTCCATATTCACCAGGTCTTATGTCATCAATTTCATAATCACCATCCAATCCAGTTGCAGCACCGAAACTAGTTCCAGTTATTAGGATATTAACTCCGATTAGCGTTTCACCAGTTTCTGCATCAGTTATAACTCCTTTGATTCCTCCTGTTTGCGCAAAAATAGACGAACTTGCAAAAAGTATGACTATACCTACGAGTAAGCTTCTTAGTTTTTTCATATTTCTATTGTTTAAAGCCTAAGCGGTCAATAACTACTTCTTGAATCATATCATCAAGGTTATTGTCACCGTTAAGATTTACTAAATCCAGACTAAAGTAGATTAAATTGCCTTCTGTGTTTTCTAGTGCAACAAATTGATAATCGGTATAAGGTCTAAGTCCTCCGGTTGCAGTTCTTCTAGAAAAATCAGCTTGATAAAGACTTTTGCTACCCCCAACTCCTTTGATAGGATAGACACTGCTTAACGCGAAAGATCCCGATTCAATTTTCAGTGTGTTTGTAATCGAAGGATCACTTGGAGTTACCTCCGTATTTTCTAAAATTAAAAACTGCCCAACTCTAATTGAATCAACAGGTAAAAAATTAAAAACCTGATCTTCCTGATCAATATTTTTCATAGGAATGTTTACAAATGATGTGCCTCCATTATCTGTAAATTCTTCTAAAATCTCTTGAGCATATGTTATGTTTCTATCTAAATCATTTGAGATCCAATAAATATGATCCCATTTTGAAAGTGTCTTAACTAGAGTAGGATCAATAACAGTTGGAAATGCATCTGATAACGCAACTTTATCTTGAGAGACCTCACCATCATTGATTATCCAAATATCTGGAGTTATTCCATTTTGTTGAAGTAAATCTAAATGGTATTGTTGCCTCTGTTGTGAACTTGGGCCAGAGAAATCATTTAAGAACAATGTATTTGAAGTTTGTTCTTTTATATACCAAGAAACAGAATCTACATTACTTACAGCTTCAGCAGCGTCAAAAGCTCTGACATAAAAGGTATTTCTTGCCCCAACATTTAAAGGCACTGTTACATTTGCTCCATTATCTTGAAGGGTAGAGTAACTTCTACCTAGAAAAACTTGCGCATTTTGTGTA